>ENA-ORVC01002847-ORVC01002847.1-human-gut-metagenome-genome-assembly--contig:-NODE-2847-length-10631-cov-3.584815_pt1 | contig 10631 bp, 6 predicted proteins | sample MGYA00242092_ERZ509234 | MGnify/ENA primary metagenome ERZ509234 (study PRJEB26280, sample SAMEA2338800) | human gut metagenome | biome: human gut; feature: human-associated habitat; material: faeces... | reverse complement strand
GGAGTTACTGCCGTATGAATTTGCACCGATGCGCACGGTGATCGAAGAATTGCTGGGACTTGGGATGGAAGAGGGACCGGCAGAAAAAATGTATATCCTGAGCAATGGAATGCGTAGCTATGGGGCTGCGGCACTGATCTATCCGGATTGCCTGAGAAAGATTGCCGGTGTAGTGGGAGAAAATTTCTTTGTGATCCCAAGCAGTGTGCATGAGACCATTATTGTGGCTGAAAGCGAAGCGCCGGGCAGAGAAGAACTGGGAAGCATGATCGAGGAGATCAATGAGACACAGGTAGAGGCGGAAGAAGTACTTTCGGACAGGGCATATTATTATGACCGGGAGAGTGGAAAACTTGCGCTGTAAGATTTAAAAAGGAAAATTAAAGAAAAATATTAAAAAAGTAGAGGAAATGATCGAAAAGTGGGATGCATTTCCTTTACTTTATCTCAAAGATGTGTTAATATTACTAAGGCAATTTCATATAGTAATTGTATACGCACCCGTAGCTCAGGGGATAGAGCACCGCCCTCCGGAGGCGGGAGCGGCGGTTCGAATCCGCCCGGGTGTGTACTTTTTTTGCTATTTTTGATGGAAATTTATAGGAATTATAGAAAATATAGGAGATATGAAGTGAAGAAAATCATTGATTATATTGCAGAAGAACTTTCAGAAGCATTCGAAAAGGCAGGGTATGACAGAACGTATGGAAAAGTAACACTGTCAAACCGTCCGGATCTTTGCGAATACCAGTGTAATGGAGCGATGGCAGGAGCAAAAGCTTACAAAAAAGCACCGTTCATGATTGCAGAGGATGTCGTTGCCCTGTTAGAAGATAGTGTATGTATGGAAGAAGTAGAGGTTGTAAAACCTGGATTTATCAATATCAGACTGAAAAAGTCATTTGTTGCAGATTATCTGAATCAGATGGAAGAGACGGATAATCTCGGAATCGAGAAGACAGAACATCCGGAGATGATCGTGCTGGATTATGGTGGACCAAATGTGGCAAAGCCGTTGCATGTAGGACATCTCCGTTCGGCGATCATCGGAGAAAGCGTAAAGAGAATCACCCGTTTTATGGGCAATAAAGTGGTTGGTGATATCCACCTTGGAGACTGGGGATATCAGATGGGACTGATTATCACAGAACTGAAGAAACGCCAGCCGGATCTTCCGTATTTTGATGATAATTTCACCGGAGAATATCCAAAAGAAGCACCATTTACCATCAGTGACCTGGAGGAAATCTATCCGGCAGCGTCCGCTTATGCAAAAGAGCATGATGATTACAGAGAAGAAGCACTGGATGCGACCTTCCAGCTGCAGAGCGGAAAGCGCGGTTACCGTGCAATCTGGGATCACATTATGAATGTGTCTGTGACTGACTTAAAGAAAAACTATGCGAACCTGAATGTCGAATTTGACCTCTGGAAAGGGGAATCTGACGCACAGAAATACATCCCGGATATGGTGGAAAGGCTGAAGAAGGAAGGTTATGCGCATATTGATAATGGAGCACTCGTGGTAGATGTCAAAGAAGAGACCGATACCAAAGAGATCCCACCGTGTATGATCCTGAAGTCCGACGGTGCAGCACTTTATGATACCACAGACCTTGCAACACTGGTAGAGCGTGAAGAACTGTTCCAGCCGAACGAAGTCATCTATGTAGTTGACAAACGTCAGGAACTGCATTTTGTACAGGTATTCCGCTGCGCGAAGAAGACCGGCATTGTAAAAGAGGATACAAAGCTTACTTTCCTTGGATTTGGTACGATGAACGGAAAAGACGGAAAACCGTTCAAGACCAGAGAAGGCGGCGTTATGCGTCTTGAGAACCTGATCCGCGAAATCACAGAAAAGATGTATGAAAAGATCACAGAGAACCGTACAGTATCGGAAGAAGAGGCAAAAGCAACAGCGAAGATGGTCGGAATGGCTGCAATCAAATACGGAGACCTCTCCAACCAGGCAGCAAAAGACTATGTATTCGATGTAGACAGATTCACTTCTTTTGAAGGAAATACAGGTCCGTACATCCTGTACACAATCGTTCGTATCAAATCAATCCTGAACAAGTATAAAGAATCAGGAAAGAGTATGGACGATATCAAGATCCTTTCGGCTACAAGTGAGAGCGAAAAGGCTCTGATGCTGGAAGCTGCGAAGTTTGGCAGTGTGATGGAGAATGTATACGAAGAACTTGCACCACACAAGATCTGCGCATATATTTATGATCTTGCAAATGCATTTAACCGTTTCTACCATGAGACAAAGATCCTGGCAGAAGAGGATGAACAGAAGCAGAAGAGCTACATTGCCCTTCTTACACTGACAAGAGACATTTTGACAACCTGCATCGATCTGCTTGGATTTGAAGCACCGGAAAGAATGTAAAAAGGCAGAAGCATCAGAAGTAATGACAATACGATAAAGAGGCGAGGACATATGACAGAGAAATTGTTTTACACAGACAGTCACCTGCAGGAATTTACTGCGGAGGTTGTGTCCTGCCGCCCGTGTGATAACGGATATGAGGCAGTTCTTTCAAGAACTGCCTTTTTTCCAGAAGGCGGCGGTCAGGCAGCTGATACCGGTCTGATTGACGGGATCAGAGTATATGATGTACAGGAAAAAGGAGAACAGATCTTTCACTATCTGGAAGGAGAACTGGAAGAAGGAAAGACCGTGACCGGTCAGATCGACTGGGACAAACGTTTTTCACGGATGCAGCAGCACAGCGGAGAACATATCGTATCGGGAATCGTTCATGCACGTTTTGGATATGATAATGTGGGATTCCATTTGAATGATGAGCTCTGCACTCTGGATTTAAGCGGTCCGCTCACAAAAGAAGAGCTCCGCGAGGTAGAGGATGCGGCAAATGAAGCGGTATTTGCAAATGTGCCGGTTCAGGTAAGCTATCCGTCCAAAGAAGAACTGAAGACGCTGGATTACCGCAGTAAGATTGAGATTGACGGTCAGGTGCGTATCGTGACGATTCCGGGATACGATGTGTGTGCCTGCTGTGCGCCGCACGTGAATTTTACCGGAGAGATCGGTCTTATCAAACTGGTGCAGAGTCAGAATTATAAAGGCGGTATCCGGATCACCATGCTGTGCGGAAGAAGGGCACTGAAGGATTATCAGCAGAAAGAAGAAAGCGTGAAGGCGATCATGGGAAGCCTTTCGGCGAAGGAAGAATTGATTGCTGAAGCAGTTGAACGCGTAAAAGAGGAATGTACACAGCTGAAGAGTGAACTTGCAGAGACAAGATATCAGATTCTTGAAGCACAGGCAGAAAAAATTCCGGAGGGACAGAAAAAGGTCTGTATTTTTGATAGCAAATTAAGTGGGAATGAACCACGTGAGCTTATGAACCTTGTACTGAAAAAAGGAACAGAAGTATGTGCGGTATTTGCAGGAAACGAAGAGAGTGGATACCGTTATGTGATCGGCAGTGAGACAGAGGATGTGCGCCCGTACAGCAAGATCCTTAAAGAACAGTTTGGCGGAAGAGGCGGTGGAAAACCGGTCATGGTACAGGGTTCTGTAAATGGAAGTGAAGAGGCAATCCGAAAAGTTTTTGAGTAAGAAAAGGCGGAGATGAAGAATGCGAGACAGGAAAACAGGGAGAATTATCTGGTATTTGTTCAGTGCGGTTCTGATCAAATGGGGTGTGGAGATCGCAGTAGCGACATTTGCACTTTCCTGCGGTCTGCGCAGCAATATGGGAATTGGGGCAGTCTCTTCGATTATCACGATCCCAATGATTGTGTGGATCTACCGGAAAGATCAGGGACGCTATGAAAAGCAGCAGGAATCCTGGTGGAAATATAAAGCGGCTTCCCGATATGGAATGTGGCTTGTTATGATCGTCGGTGCAGTGACTGCGTGTGTGGCGATGAATGATATCGTCATGCTGATGAATATGCAGAGGATCAGCCAGGTTTATCAGAGCACAGAGCAGATCATTTACAGTGCACCGCGTTGGCTTCAGCTGGCGGGAGCCGGGATTCTGGCTCCGGTCGCAGAAGAGCTTGTTTACCGCGGGATGATCTACCGGCGGATGCGCGAGAGCCTTACCGCTGTGCAGGCAGGTGTGTTTGTATCCATTTTGTTCGGTGTCGGTCATGGAAATCTGCCACAGGGACTTTATGCAATGGTACTCGGACTTCTGCTTGCCTGCATTTATGAGAAATTCCGGAATATTGCAGCTCCGGTCCTGTTCCATATTGTTGTGAATATTACGTCATTATTGCTTTCGTGGTATGGGGGCTTTGAATGGATTCTGGGAACAGAGGGAAAAGCAGTTGGAATTACTGTACTGGCTACGTTGATTACTGTTATAATTTATGTAAAAATAAAAAATATAAGACAAGAAATACGATAATTAACTGAAAAATACTGAAAAAGTTCACAAAATAAATAATATCTGACAATTTCTGTAAAATTAGGGGTTTACTTTTGCAGACAAATGCTGTATAGTGTTAAATCATAAAAGCAACAACAAAACCGTTTTACAGAAAGGGCAGGTTATATGAGTGTAATACAACAAAATACAGAACAAGGCTTATACAGCCCTGATTTTGAGCATGACAACTGCGGTATCGGAGCTGTTGTGAACATCAAAGGGCAAAAGAGTCATGATACAGTCGCAAATGCGCTGAAAATCGTAGAAAATCTTGAACATAGAGCTGGCAAGGATGCCGAAGGGAAGACAGGAGACGGTGTAGGAATACTGTTACAGATTTCGCACAAGTTCTTTACAAATGTCTGTCGTCCCCTCGGCATCTTTTTAGGTTCTGAGAGAGATTACGGTGTGGGAATGTTTTTCTTCCCACAGGACGAACTGAAAAGGAATCAGGCAAAAAATATTTTCGAAGTCATTGCCGAAAAAGAAGGACTGAAATTCCTTGGATGGAGGGAAGTGCCGATCCGTAAAGAGATCCTTGGAAAGAAAGCACTCGAATGCATGCCGTGCATTATGCAGGGATTTATCGAACGACCGAAAAAAGTAAAACAAGGACTGGATTTTGACCGCAGACTTTATGTGGTAAGAAGAGTCTTTGAACAGAGCAGTGATGATACCTATGTAGCATCCCTGTCAAGCAGAACCATCGTGTACAAAGGAATGTTCCTTGTAAAACAGCTCCGGATGTTCTTTGAAGATCTGCAGAACCCGGATTATGAATCTGCAATTGCAGTTGTACATTCCAGATTCAGTACAAACACTAATCCAAGCTGGGAAAGAGCACATCCGAACCGTTTCATCGTACATAATGGAGAGATCAATACCATTCGTGGCAATGCAGATAAGATGCGGGCCAGAGAGGAAAACATGGAATCCGAGCATCTGGAAGGAGAGCTTTATAAAGTCCTTCCGGCAATCAATACCGCAGGTTCCGATTCTGCCATGCTGGATAATACGCTGGAATTCATGGTGATGAGTGGCATGCCGCTTCCGTTGGCAGTTATGATCACCATCCCGGAGCCATGGGCACAGAATGCAACGATGTCACAGAAAACCAAGGATTTCTATCAGTATTACGCAACGATGATGGAGCCATGGGACGGACCGGCATCCATCTTGTTCTCAGATGGAGATATTTTAGGAGCCGTACTTGACCGAAATGGACTCAGACCTTCCAGATATTACATCACAGATGATGACACACTGATCCTTTCTTCTGAGGTTGGCGTTCTGGATATCCCGCCGGAGAAGATCGTAGTCAAAGAAAGAATCCATCCAGGTAAGATGCTTCTTGTTGATACCGTTCAGGGGCGTGTCATCGACGACCAGGAACTGAAAGAAGAATATGCGGCAAGACAGCCTTATGGCGAATGGTTGAACAGTCAGTTGGTCAATTTAAGCGATTTAAAGATCCCGAATCAGAAAGTACCGCAGTATTCTAGAGAAGAATGCCAGAGACTGCAGAAAGCATTTGGATATTCTTACGAAGAAGTGAAGACTTCTATTTTAAATATGGCAATGAATGGAAGCGAAGGAATCGGAGCCATGGGTATCGATGCACCACTTGCCGTTCTTTCTGAGCAGCATCAGTCTCTGTTTGGATATTTTAAACAGTTATTTGCACAGGTAACGAACCCGCCGATCGACGCGATCCGTGAAAAAATCGTGACTTCGACAACGGTATATGTCGGAGAAGAAGGAAACCTTTTGGAACAGAAAGAGGAAAATTGTCATGTACTGAAGATCAATGATCCGATCCTGACAGATACCGATCTCCTGAAGATCCGTAACATGAAAGTCGACGGTTTCCGTGTGGCAGAAATTTCTACTACTTATTATAAAAACTCCAGCCTGGAAAAAGCGATCGATTATCTGTTTATCCAGGTAGACCGTGCAATCCGTGAAGGCATGAATATCCTGATCTTAAGTGACAGAGGTGTGGATGAATATCATATTGCGATCCCGTCCCTGCTTGCAACCTCAGCGGTTCATCAGCATCTGGTAAGAACTAAGAGAAGAACAGAGGTTGCCATGATCCTTGAGACCGGAGAACCAAGAGAAGTACATCATTTCGCAACGCTTTTGGGATATGGTGCATCTGCGATCAACCCGTATCTTGCACATGAATCGATCAAACAGCTGATCGATACAGATATGCTTCAGAAAGATTATTATGCAGCAGTCAATGACTATAATGAAGCTGTTATAAGCGGAATTGTCAAAATTGCATCGAAGATGGGAATTTCCACGATCCAGTCTTATCAGGGATCCATGATCTTTGAAGCGATTGGATTAAAACCGGAATTCATTGAAAAATATTTCACCGGAACTGTCAGCCGTGTCGGTGGTATCGGACTGGAAGAAATTGCAAAAGATTATATGGCAAGGCATTCCGAGGCCTTTGATCCGCTGGGACTTTCCGTAGATCTGACGTTGAACAGTGTGGGACAACACAAGTCGAAGAGCGGTGGTGAAAAGCATCTGTACAACCCGAGAACGATCCATATGCTCCAGCAGTCTACAAGGCGCGGGGATTATGAAATGTTCAAGCAGTACACGCAGATGGTTGATGAAGAATCCAAAGGAATCACACTCCGTGGACAGATGGACTTCAATTATCCAAAGAAAGGAGTTCCGCTTTCAGAAGTAGAGAGTGTGGATTCGATCGTGACCAGATTCAAGACCGGTGCAATGTCTTACGGATCAATTTCAAAGGAAGCACACGAAACCCTTGCCCTTGCAATGAATGCACTGCACGGTAAGTCAAACTCCGGTGAAGGCGGAGAGGATATCGAGCGCCTTGGAACCGACAGAGGTTCTGCGATCAAACAGGTTGCCAGTGGACGTTTTGGTGTTACAAGCAGATATCTTGTCAGTGCAAAAGAGATCCAGATCAAGATGGCGCAGGGAGCAAAACCTGGAGAAGGTGGACATCTGCCGGGGGGAAAGGTTTACCCTTGGGTAGCAAAAACCAGACATTCTACGCCGGGTGTGGGACTGATCTCACCGCCGCCGCATCACGATATTTACTCGATCGAAGATCTGGCACAGCTGATCTATGACTGTAAAAATGCAAACAAGGATGCAAGAATTTCTGTGAAACTGGTATCTGAAGCCGGTGTCGGAACGGTTGCAGCGGGTGTTGCAAAAGCAGGAGCCGGACTGGTTCTGATCTCCGGTTATGACGGAGGTACAGGAGCTGCACCGAGAAGTTCTATCCATAATACCGGACTTCCGTGGGAGCTTGGACTTTCTGAAACACATCAGACACTGATCCAGAACGGACTGAGAGAAAGAGTCCGTATCGAGACAGACGGTAAGCTGATGAGCGGTCGTGATGTGGCGATCGCAGCACTTCTCGGTGCAGAGGAATTTGGATTTGCGACGGCACCGCTTGTAACCATGGGGTGCGTAATGATGCGTGTATGTAACCTGGATACCTGTCCGGTCGGAATTGCAACCCAGAATCCGGAACTGAGAAAGAGATTTGCCGGAAAACCAGAATATGTCATCAATTTCATGCGTTTTATCGCGGAAGAATTAAGAGAATATATGGCAAAACTTGGCATTCGTACTGTGGATGAACTGGTGGGAAGGACAGACCTTCTGAAAGTGAGAGATGTGCCGACATCCAAACGTGCCGCAACACTGGATCTTTCCAGAATCCTCAATAATCCGTATGCAAAAGAGAAGAAAGGCATGATCTTCAATCCGAAGAAAGTCTTTGATTTTGAACTAAATAAAACACTGGATGAAAGAGTTTTGGTAAAGGAACTTCTTCCGTCACTGGAAAAGAAACAGAAGAGAATCCTGGAGCTGGATGTAAAAAATACAGACCGTACATTCGGCACAATCTTCGGTTCTGAGATTACAAGACGTTATCCGGACGGACTGGAAGAAGACAGCTATGTGCTGAAATGTAAGGGCGCAGGCGGACAGTCATTCGGAGCATTTATACCAAAAGGTCTGACACTGGAACTGACCGGTGACAGCAATGATTATTTTGGAAAAGGACTTTCCGGTGGTAAACTGATCGTTTATCCGCCGACTGGTGTGAAATTTAAAGCTGATGAAAATATTATTATTGGTAACGTAGCGCTTTATGGTGCAACAAGCGGAAAAGCCTATATCAATGGTGTGGCAGGCGAACGTTTCTGTGTCCGTAACTCCGGAGCAACAGCAGTTGTAGAAGGGGTCGGTGATCATGGATGCGAATATATGACTGGTGGACGGGTTGCAATTCTTGGCAAGACCGGAAAGAACTTTGCAGCAGGTATGAGTGGCGGTGTTGCCTACGTTCTGGATATGGACAGTGATCTTTATACAAAAGTCAACAAACAGATGGTTAATATCGAAAAAGTAACATCTAAGTTCGATGTATCTGAATTGAAAGGTATGATCGAAGAACATGTAGCAGCAACCAATTCCGAGACGGGAAAAGAAATCCTGGATCATTTCAAAGAATACCTGCCGAAGTTTAAGAAGATCATTCCGCGTGATTACGAGAGAATGCTGACCCGCATCCTTCAGCTGGAAGAAAAAGGTCTCAGCAGCGAACAGGCAAAAACCGAAGCATTTTATGCGATCAAAGAAGGAAGATAGGAGGCCAAAAACGTGGGAAAAGCAACAGGATTTATGGATTATGACAGATGCGATGCAGAGTGCGAATCTCCAAAAGAGAGAATTAAGCATTTCCGGGAATTCCACACGCCTCTGTCAAAAGAAGAGCAGGAAATACAGGGCGCCAGATGTATGGCATGCGGCGTCCCGTTCTGCCAGGCGGGACAGATGATCGCAGGGATGGCAAGCGGCTGTCCTCTGCATAATCTGGTGCCGGAGTGGAATGACCTGATTTATCACGGCAACTGGGAAGAGGCATATTACCGGCTGAAAAAGACAAACAATTTTCCGGAATTTACTTCCAGGGTATGCCCGGGACTTTGTGAGGCGGCATGTACCTGCAACCTGCACGGAAGCCCGGTGACGACTAAAGCAAATGAATATGGGATTATTGAAAATGCTTACGAAAAGGGATATGCAAAAGCATGTCCGCCGAAAGCGTGTACCGGCAAAAAGATAGCGATAATCGGTTCCGGACCTTCCGGTCTCACAGTCGCAGATCAGTTAAATAAACGAGGACATCTGGTAACAGTATTTGAGCGGGAAGATAAGCCGGGTGGACTTCTCCGTTATGGAATCCCGAATATGAAGCTGGAAAAACAGTTCATCGACCGGAAACTTGCAGTAATGGAAGAAGAAGGCATCCGTTTTGAAACTGGCTGCAATATTGGAAAAGATAAGAAATCTGCAGAACTTCTGAAAGCGTTTGACCGGGTGGTGCTTTGTTGCGGTGCATCCCATCCGCGTGATATAAAAGTACCCGGAAGAGATGCGAAAGGAATCTACTTTGCAGTAGATTTTCTGAAATCAACTACGAAATGTCTCTGGAAAAATGAGATGCAGCTGAAAGAAGGCGAATATATTTCTGCAAAGGGCAAAAATGTAATTGTCATCGGTGGTGGCGATACGGGAAATGACTGTGTTGGAACGTCGATCCGTCATGGTGCAAAATCCGTTCTTCAGCTGGAAATGATGCCGAAACTTCCGGATGAGAGAAGCGCTATGAATCCATGGCCGGAGTGGCCGAGAGTCTGCAAGACAGACTATGGTCAGCAGGAAGCAATTGCTCTCTGGGGACATGATCCGAGGGTTTATCAGACAACGGTAAAGGAATTTGTCAAAGATAAGAATGGAAATCTTTGCAAGGTGGTTCTTGTGAAACTGGAAAGCAAGAAGGATGAAAAGACCGGACGTATGATGATGGCAGAGGTCGCAGGAAGTGAGTACACGGTAAATGCAGAACTGGTGCTGATCGCAGCGGGGTTCCTCGGAAGTGAGGATTATGTGACAAAGGCATTCGGTGTGGAAGTCAATGAGCGCACGAATGTTAAAACAGCTCCGGGTGAGTATAAAACGAATGTGCCGAATATATTTACGGCAGGAGATATGCACAGAGGACAGTCGCTGGTTGTGTGGGCAATCCGGGAAGGAAGAGAAGCGGCACAGCAGATAGATCTGGATCTGATGGGGTATACGAATCTGTCAGTACAGTAATTAGTGGCGTTTGATTTTATGAAGGCGTAGCCCGCCGCAAGG
>ENA-ORVC01002838-ORVC01002838.1-human-gut-metagenome-genome-assembly--contig:-NODE-2838-length-10672-cov-2.757464_pt1 | contig 10672 bp, 10 predicted proteins | sample MGYA00242092_ERZ509234 | MGnify/ENA primary metagenome ERZ509234 (study PRJEB26280, sample SAMEA2338800) | human gut metagenome | biome: human gut; feature: human-associated habitat; material: faeces... | reverse complement strand
CCTGGTTTCTACATCGCCATTCCGCCGTCCACGCACAGAACCTGTCCTGTGATATAAGCTGCGCGGTCAGAAGCCAGAAATACGGCTGCCTGCGCTACATCCTCGGTCGTACCGAAACGTTTTAACGGAATCTGCTCGCCCATCGCCTTCTTCACATCGTCCGGAAGAACGGCGGTCATTTCCGTATCAATAAATCCCGGTGCAATCGCGTTGACCGTGATACCACGGCTTCCAATCTCCCTTGCCACGGATTTGGTCAGTCCGATCACGCCCGCCTTGGACGCACAGTAATTTGCCTGTCCCGCATTTCCCATCACGCCGGAAACAGAGGAAATATTGATGATGCGTCCGCCCTTCTGCTTTAACATCTGGCGGGATACGTGCTTAATGCAGTTAAATGCGCCCTTTAAGTTCGTATCGATGACGGCGTCAAACTCTTCCTCACTCATCTTCATCAGAAGATTGTCACGGGTAATGCCCGCGTTGTTGACTAAAATATCAATTCTCTTATAGCGGCTGATAATGTCCTTTAAGAACACCTCCGCCGCGCTGTAATCCGAAACATTGCACTGAACAGCTTCCGCCTGTCCGCCCGCCTCGGTAATTTCCTTTACGACATCCTCTGCTTTTGCCGCAGAGCCATTATAATTGACGATCACCACAGCGCCCTCTTTCGCCATCGAAATAGCGATCTGACGGCCAATGCCGCGGCTGGCACCTGTCACAACTGCTACTTTTCCATTTAACATCCAAGCGCCTCCTTTACTTTGTCGATATCTTCCAGTTTCTCTATATTGAACGCCTTCGCGTTTTTGTCGATTTTACGCATGAAACCAGTCAGGGTCTTACCCGGTCCGATCTCAATAAATGTGTCCACACCGTCTGCTAACATCTTCCGGATCGTCTGCTCCCAACGGACGGAGGAAGAAACCTGCTTCATCAGAAGCGGCTTTACATCGGCTGCATCGGTCACATAATCTGCCGTCACATTCGCAATATACGGAATCTCCGGTGTATGAATCTCAACGGTATCGAGTACCTTTCCAAGCTTCTCGCCAGCTCCCACTAACATCTTGGAATGGAACGGTCCGCTTACCTTTAACGGAAGAACGCGTTTTGCGCCCGCTTCCTTCAATTTCTCTCCTGCCTCGGCAACCGCCTCTGTCTTACCAGAGATAACAATCTGTCCCGGGCAGTTATAGTTGGCAATCTGCACGCCCTCGATCGGCGCGATCACCTCTTCGATCTTCTCTGCATCCATCGCCAGTACGGCAGACATAGCGCCCTGACCAACCGGGACTTCGCCCTGCATCAGGATACCTCTCTGCCGCACGGTACGGATGGCATCTTCGTCAGACATAACGCCTGCAGCCGCCATTGCAGGATACTCTCCCAGGCTCAGGCCCGCAGCCACATCCGGGCGGATTCCGGTACGTTCCATAAATACACGCATCATCGCAAGGCTGGCGGTTACCATCGCCGGCTGCGTATACTCCGTGATATTCAGACGGTCCGTCTGCGCCGGATCAAAGCAAAGATCGGTCATTGAAAACCCAAGGATCTCGCTTGCTTTCTCAAACATCTCGCGTCCCGTTTCCGTTTCCTGATAAAAATCCTGTCCCATGCCAGTGGTCTGTGCGCCCTGACCCGGAAAAATAAATGCAATTTTGCTCATAGCGTTACACTCACTCTCTACTTTCTGCCCAAAAGCGCCTCCGCCTGGGCCATCATTTCTTCAATCATTTCCTTACAGGTCTGCTCTTTCTTCACCATACCTGCAATCTGTCCAGCCATCACGGTTCCGTTGTCCACGTCACCTTCCATGACTTCCTTCCGAAGCGTTCCAAGTGTTAAATACTCCAGTTCCTCGAACGGGCGTCCCTCTTTTTCCAGCTTCAGATACTCTCTCGTCATCTTATTTCTAAGACAGCGGATCGGATGTCCGTGACTCATACCGGTTACGGTCGAATCAATGTCTTTCGCCTTGATGACTCTGTCCTTGTAAGCCTGGCTTACGATAGATTCCTTCGATACGACGAAGCGGGTTCCCATCTGGACTGCCTCTGCGCCCAGCATAAATGCCGCCGCAATGCCGCGTCCATCTGCGATACCTCCGGCTGCAATCACCGGAATCGAAACCGCATCAACCACCTGCGGAACGAGCGTCATCGTCGTCGCCTCGCCAATGTGTCCGCCGGACTCCATGCCTTCTGCAACGACTGCATCTGCGCCGCTCTTCTCCATCAGACGTGCCTGTGCAACCGAAGCGACAACCGGAATTACCTTAATGCCGGCTTCCTTCCACATGCCCATGTATTTGCCTGGAATACCGGCGCCGGTCGTTACGACCTTGATGCCTTCTTCCACAACTACCTTTGCCACGTCATCCGCATACGGGCTCATCAGCATGACATTGACACCAAACGGCTTCTTTGTCAGCTCTCTCGCCTTGCGGATCTCCTCGCGGACAACCTCACCTGGTGCATTGGCGCCACCAATTAAGCCCAGACCGCCAGCTTCAGAAACGGCTGCTGCCAGATGATGTTCTGCCACCCATGCCATGCCGCCCTGAATAATCGGGTATTCAATCCCCAACATTTCTGTGATCTTTGTTTTCATTATGCCTCTACACCTTTTTCTTTTAAGTAGTTCATAACATCGCCTACAGTTGCCAGGTTCTGCAGATCCTCAGCCGGGATCTCTACGGAGTACTCGTCCTCCAGAGCCATAACCAGCTCAAACAGATCCAGAGAATCAGCACCCAGATCATCCTTGAAAGAGGAAGCCTCGGTAATGGAATCTGCGTCTACGCTCAGCTGCTCTGCAATAATTTCTTTCATTTTCTCTAACATCGTTTCAATCTCCTTTTTAAATGAATTTTCTTTTTGTGACCGCAAAAATGCAATCACTGTTCTTATATTTTATCAAAAAATGGGATAATGTACATTAGTTTTGCTATATATTTTTTTGCCTCTCCAGGCACCTACCAGGTCATCAATGCCGCGCCCCAGGTAAGACCCGCGCCAAAACCTGCCATCACCAGCGTATCGCCGCGTTTTAAGCGTCCGTCCCGGTGCATTTCATCCAGGAGAATCGGAATCGAAGCAGCCGACGTATTGCCGTAGCGCTCGATATTGACCGGAATCTTGTCCATCGGAACCTTCAGACGGCGCGACGCCGCTTCCAGAATCCGGATATTCGCCTGATGCAGCAGATAATGCTGTACCGCCTCGCGGTCCGTTCCGGTCTCCTCCAGAATCGCATTCACAATCTCCGGTACTTTCTTAACCGCAAACTTGAAGACTTCCTGACCGTCCATCTGCATAAAACCAAGCTCCGGCTTGCCGCCCGTCAGGCAGTTTTCAAGACTTCTCGCCTGGCAGTACAGAACGTCGTTCTTCGTTCCGTCGCTGCCGACCAGCGTCTTCACCACACCCGTCTCGTCCGCCCGGACAACCGCCGCGCCCGCGCCATCGCCAAACAGGATGCAGGAACTGCGATCCGTCCAGTCTAACACCTTGCTCAGCGTCTCCGCACCGATGATCAGCGCCGTCTTATAGATGCCCGCCTGAATAAATCCCTGCACAATATGTAAGGCGTAAATAAATCCGGAACATGCCGCCGTGATGTCAAACGCCACCGCATGTTTCGCCCCGATGGCTCCCTGTACATCCGCCGCCGCACTCGGGAACGCCCGATCCGGGGAAGAAGTCGCCACGATCACGATCTCAATCTCCTCCGGAGAAATGCCCGCGTCCGCGATCGCGCGCTTCGCCGCCTCTGTCGCCAACGCCGAGGTTCCCTCGCTCGTCGAGACATGTCTGGCTCCAATACCCGTCCGTTCCCTGATCCAGGCATCATTTGTATCAAGAAATTTCGTCAAATCCTGATTCGTCACAACCTGCTCCGGCGCATACGCGCCAATTCCAATGATTCTAGCTGTCATTTTCTCGTTTAACTCCGCTTCTTCTATAAAAGATAGTTTTAATTTCAAATGGTTTGATATTCAAATTAATTTAGAGTGTAGCGGAGAATGTGGGGTTTGTCAAGGGTAACTTGTAAATGAACGGCAGGATTCTGGTGAGAAGACGCAACCCGGACAGAGAAGAGCCGCCCCCAATCTTCTCCTGAAATACGCAAAAATAAGATTCCATGGTTTTCTTTTTCGTTGTATAATTATAAGACATAGGTATCTTTATTGTATCTATACAGAAATTTGTATACTATATTATCTATATATTACCCTATTAAAAGGAGGAGTTGCTATGCAGAGTATTCTTGTATGTGACGATGATAAACAGATCGTAGAAGCGATTGACATATACTTAACCGGTGAGGGATTTGAGGTTATCAAGGCGTATGACGGCGCAGAGGCACTGGAGCTTTTGAAAACGCACACCGTGAATTTGATGATTCTGGACGTTATGATGCCGGGGTTAGACGGGATCCGGACGACGCTGAAGGTGCGTGAGACCAGCAGCATCCCGATCATTATTCTTTCCGCAAAGTCTGAGGATGCGGACAAGATTCTGGGCTTAAATATCGGGGCGGATGATTATATCACGAAGCCATTCAACCCGCTGGAACTGGTCGCCCGCGTGAAATCGCAGCTCCGCCGCTACACGCAGCTGGGAAATATGAACAATCAGATGGGCAACCACGTATTCAAATGCGGCGGCCTGCAGATCAACGATGAAAATAAGGAAGTAACCGTGGACGGCGAACTCATCAAGCTGACACCGATCGAGTACAACATCCTGCTTCTGCTCGTTAAAAACGCCGGAAAAGTCTTCTCCATCGACCAGATCTACGAGGCGATCTGGAATGAGGAGGCGATCGGCGCGGACAATACAGTTGCGGTTCATATCCGCCATATCCGCGAAAAGATCGAAATTAACCCGAGAGAGCCGCGCTATCTGAAGGTTGTCTGGGGTGTTGGATATAAAATTGAGAAGCAGTAAAAATGTGAATCATCTATCTAACAGAAGTTAGGAGTTGCAAAATTTATGACAAAACTCTCTCATATTCCGATGCAGATCCAGAAATGGATCGCCAGCCTCGCGCATCTGTTTTTCCTGATTCTGGGGCTGACTGGTATCTGCCTCATGTATATTCACGGAAATTTCGGTCTGGGACTGACCGGCATTGGCTCGGTTCCTTATGAGGACACCGCGGAATTTAACACACAATTTAATAGCGATCTGAACGATATCTTCCTATATATGGACTATCAGGACGTCTTCGGCGCCGACAGCTCGATTGACCTCTCGCGCCGGATGCTCAAAATGACCTTTGGACCAAGCGAGACCGAAAATTTCTCCCTGTCCTCCCTGATTTCCTATCTGGAATCCATGGGGTACCAGCTCGACGACGACTTTAACTGCCAGAAGCGTTCCGAACCGGAAGACGGCATCAAGAGCCGCGAAGGCTACGTCGAATGGTCGGTTCAGGAGCCGCAGCGGATCTACAGCTACCGTTCTGCCAGCCAAAAGCGCAGCACATTGGAGGACGCGGCAGTCGAGATCATGAACACACTGCATCGTTATTACACAGTGTATAACCGTTTCGTCGCCAATCCGTCCAACCTGCATTTTAAAATCCAGTACACGGAGCCAGATTCGGATCAGAGCGAAACAACCCAGTTTACAAACACCGATTCCCTGACGCCGGAAAATGTCAAGGAATACGGGCGCTACGCGTATCTGCCGGGCAATTCCGTTTTCTACGATACCAACATGAAAGCGATCCCGCTCAGCAGCATTTCCGCACTGGCATCCAATAACCCGTACACCGGCAGCGACTATTATCTGCTGGTCGGAATCGATACAAATTATCCAGTCACTGACCTTTACGCACGGGCGCATACCGCATACCTGCACCGGCAGCACCTGTATCTGACCGGATTTGCACTGACGATCTTCGCAACGATCGGACTGCTTTTGAGCTTCCTGTTTCTGTTCCGGGTGTCCGGCTACCAGAGTTACCGCAGCTTCGACGTGACACTGCACGGCTTCGACAAGAGCGGCACCGAAACCGGCATCGTCTTTTTTGCCGCCATGACTGCGATCGCCCTGGTTGTGAGCGACCTGATTCTCGTCCGCATCCTGCATCTGGTCATTCCATCGCAGTATTGGTACTTCTCCGATCACAGCCTGCAGGCGCTGGTCCTGTATCTGGGCGGACTGCTGCTCTTTTTCAGCCTTCTGCGCCGCTACCGCGCCGGTACCCTGTGGACCTCCAGCCTGATCTGCCGGTTCCAGAAAAAAATGGCGATCCTCAAAACACGCCAGAACTTCCGCAGCCGTCTCGGCATCGGATTTGTTCTCTATCTTGCAATCAACACAGCGCTTATCAGCCTTGCCTGGTATTTCTGGGACCGCGTGTATGCAAGTTTATACGTTGTTTATCTGCTGACAGGTCTGACTGTGCTGGTATTTCTGCTGTTTAACCTGTGGATCTTTTACATACTGTTCCGGCAGGCACTCGAACAGGAATCCATCCGCGACGCCGTCCAGCAGCTATCCACCGGAGAAACCAGCTACCAGCTTAACCTCGATGATTTTGACGGACCGGAGCTCACGCTGGCAGAGGGACTCAACAACATCAGTTCCGGTCTTGAAACCGCCCTTCAGGAGAAAATGAAGAGCGAACGCCTCAAAACCAACCTGATTACCAACGTCTCACACGACATCAAAACGCCGCTGACCTCGATTATAAATTATGTAAACCTAATGAAACGGGAACATATTGAAGATGCGCGGATCAACGCCTATCTCGATGTGCTCGACCAGAAATCACAGCGTCTCAAAACACTGATTGAAGACCTCGTCGAGGCATCCAAGGCAAGCTCCGGCAATGTGAAGCTTGAATTTACCGACATTGACCTCGTCCAGATGGCATTTCAGACCAACGGCGAATTTGAAGAAAAACTGGATGCCAGACATCTGCAGCTCATCGTCAATGCCCCGCGGGAACCGCTGATGATCCGCGCCGATGGACGCCGCCTGTGGCGCGTACTTGAAAACCTGTACAACAACGTCTGCAAATATGCGATGGAGGGCAGCCGCGTCTATGTAGACCTCGCCCGCGTTCCCGGAAATCCAGAAACCGGTACTGCTGGCCAGGCAGTCTTCACCATCAAAAATATATCTGCCAATCCGCTCAACATCCGTGCTGACGAGCTGACCGAACGTTTCGTGCGCGGCGACGTCGCCCGCACCACCGAGGGAAGCGGACTGGGACTATCGATCGCCAAAGATCTGACGGAACTGCAGAAAGGGCAGTTTAGTTTGTATATCGATGGGGATCTGTTTAAGGCGCAGGTGGCGTTTGATTTGGTGGAGAAAACGACGGAGAAGGCGGTTGAGGACGCAGAAATAATAGAAGAAACCGATGCTGCCGAAGCGGCTGAAAAGCCGAAAAAGGACGATGAACTGAAAAAAACAAATATACCGGAAGAAGCTACTATTCAAAAAGAGGTAAACGGCGAATCTTCCGAAAACGCTATCAATGAAACCATAAACACTACGGAAAATTCAAGAAATGAATAAAAATTTATGAATTGAGGACTTTATCCTATGAAACGCACTCATATCATGATCGCAGTCTTCTTCGCCTGCATCCTCTCCCCCAACCTGCTGTTTCCTATCCTGAAAACCACAGCCGATGAGGGCACCGGTGAAAACCGCAGTCTGGCGGCATTTCCAACTCTGTCGCTGGAAACCATCGATACCTTTCCATCCGGTGTTGAGGACTGGATCAACGACCACGCGGCGTTCCGCAACCGCTTCTTAAGCCTGAACGCCCGCTTAAACCTCTCCTTATTCCAGTTCGGAGACTCGCAGGACGTCATCACCGGAAAAGATGGCTGGTACTTTTACACGCTCGGAAGCTCTGTCGAGGACTTCCTCGGCACCAACCGTTTTTCCGCCGGGGAACTCCAGATGCTGGCAGACAAACTCCAGACCGTCCACGACGCCTGGGAAGAAAAAGGCACCGAATTTATCTTCCTGTGTGCTCCCAATAAAGAAGGCGTATACAGCGAATTCCTCCCGGATGGCTTCACCGCACCGGACGGACCTACCCGCCGCAGTGAACTGCTCGATTATCTGGAAATACACACAAATGTCCCAGTTGTCAATCCATACCCGGAGCTCAAAAACCGCCGGGACTATCAGTGGTATTTCAAAACCGACACCCACTGGAACGATTCTGCCGGATTTCTCGTCTCCGGGCAGATCATCGATGCCGCTGGCGGCACCTCCACGCCGATCGAGGACGTCACTGTCACCTATGAGCCGCGCGATCCGGGCGATCTGGCGAACCTGTTCCACATGCCAGAATCCATGTGCGACGATACCAAAGCAGATGTATCCGGTTATCGAAACAACGTAACCATCCACTACGACAGTGCCTCCGACGATGGCAACATCGCCCACATCTCAGCAGACCAGACGCCCGACCCGCGACGCATCGCGATTTACCGTGACTCCTTCGGAACCGCCCTGCTGGCAGGACTGCCAAAATACTTTGCGTATACTGATTTTTACCATTGGCAGGTATTTGAGCCGGAATTTTTGAACGAAAATAAGCCGGATGTACTGGTATATGAAGTTGTCGAGAGGGATTTGGGGAGAATGATGGAGGATTTGGGGAAATTGATGCCGAATTAATGACCGCCAAATCAATGACGTGCATAGTTTGTGCATTTTCGAAAGTATCATTTGCACAGTTTAGATGTGTTTTTTATTGATCTCACATTATAATTATGATAAACTAAAATTATGGAAAGTCAGAGCATATGAAAGGCGGCCTGCCCCCTACTTTTGGAGGGCTTCCCCTCCAGCATCTCGTCATACCAATGACAGAAAGGAGGGCGATAACAATGTATATTACATATTCGGATTTAATTCAGTCTGGAATATTCATTGTCGCTCTCGTAGGATTGTGTTATACAATCTTCACGAGAAGAAAATAGCCGCCACTACTGCCAATAGGGGCGGCTGGTCTCATAAGAGATTAACTGTTTCATTTCGGCAGGCCGTATGTCTCTGGCTTTCCTATTTCTACTATAGCATATCTTTCATCTGTATTCAAGATGTTTTATTATGCTTTATTTTTGAAATACTAAATTTTGCAATTTTCATTTTACCATTTTATCTGAATCAGCAGATAGCTTCCCATCCATTTCATAATTCCGAAACCATCCGCCGATCCGGATAAAAATCAAAAATTCTCCTACAGCTCCTTCTTCACCAACTCCAATGCCGAAGCAATCACCGCATCCATATCATAATACTTGTACTCGCCCAGACGGCCGCCAAAGATCACTTTATCTTCTTTCTCCGCCAGCTCTTTGTACTTCTCATACAGCGCGCCATTCTTCGCATCATTGACCGGATAGTACGGCTCATCGCCTAACTTCCACTCCGAACTGTACTCACGGCTGATAACCGTCTTTGGCAGATCATTGCCATCGGCATCCTTGCCGAACTCAAACCATTTATGCTCGATAATACGCGTCCACGGAGTCTCCGCATCCGTATAGTTCACTGCCGCATTGCCCTGGAAATTCGGGATATCCAGCACTTCGGTATCAAAGCGCACAGAACGATACTCCAGAACGCCCAACGAATACTCAAAATACGCATCGATCGCGCCGGTGTAAACTACTTTCTTTGCCATCGCATCCCAATCAGCCTTATTCTTAAAATAATCCTCTTCCAGGCGAACCTCGATGCCGTCCAGCATATTGGCAACCATCTTCGTATAGCCGCCCACCGGGATTCCCTGATACAGGGCGTTAAAATAGTTGTTGTCAAAGGTCAGACGAACCGGAAGACGCTTGATGATGAAGGATGGAAGATCCTTGCACTCTCTTCCCCACTGCTTCTGGGTATAGCCCTTAATCAGCTTCTCATAAATATCCGTGCCAACCAGGCTGATCGCCTGCTCTTCCAGGTTCTTCGGCTCGGTGATGCCTGCTGCCTTGCGCTGTTCCTCGATCTTCGCCGCTGCCTCCTGCGGAGTCACGACACCCCACATCTTGTTGAACGTATACATATTGAACGGCAGGGAATACAGCTCGCCGTGGTAATTCGCCACCGGGGAGTTTGTAAAACGATTAAACTCCGCGAACTGGTTCACATAACTCCAGACCTCTTTATTATTCGTATGGAAAATATGCGCGCCATACTTGTGAACCTGGATGCCCTCCATCGGCTCTGTATACACATTTCCTGCAATATTCGGGCGGCGGTCAATCACCAGAACCTTCTTGCCCGCTTTCTTCGCCTCATGGGCGAATACGGCACCGTAGAGACCGGCGCCTACTATTAAATAATCGTACATGTTGGTTTTCTCCTTGTCACGTGTTGTTATACTTGTGATTTATTTATAACATACAACGACAATTTAAACAAGAATATCCCGTCAGCTTTAAGCATTCCCCAAAACGAACTCTCAATTTGAACACAATACCTTATTAATACTCCATTGCACTCTATGAGGCGAACTTACTGTCCGTAAAACGAATTAATGTACTCTGCATAGGATACCTCCGATGGTTCTTTCTTCCCGATTTCCCTCACAAGTTCCAATTTTATAGTAGTCAGCAAAAATACCTTTTACAAATTCATATACTTCATTTGCCGTAACGTGTCTTCTCATTTCG
>ENA-ORVC01002825-ORVC01002825.1-human-gut-metagenome-genome-assembly--contig:-NODE-2825-length-10709-cov-5.282523_pt1 | contig 10709 bp, 8 predicted proteins | sample MGYA00242092_ERZ509234 | MGnify/ENA primary metagenome ERZ509234 (study PRJEB26280, sample SAMEA2338800) | human gut metagenome | biome: human gut; feature: human-associated habitat; material: faeces... | reverse complement strand
TTTGCCAGATTTTTATTTGTATTCATATTCCTGGCAGAAGGGGATTCTTTGAAATCTTTATTAATCGCCGCTTCCAAGATAGTGAAAAGTTTCCAAACTTTTCCCGATATTTCCACGGGCATCGGAAGATGGTACCAAAGTGATCACAAATATATCGGTCTCTCCGCTGTGACGACAGGCTACTATCAGACGACGATGGATCAAGGTGCGTTCATGGACAAAATTGTCAAAAGACGGAAAGGTCCGTCCCAGAGTACCACGTCCCAGAATACCCAAAAAAGAAAGTGCCAAAAGATTTTAATCTTCCGGCACTTTTGCAAAGAAACAGATTAATCTATTTCAGATCTTTATAGTCTATTGGTAAAAAATACTTCACATTCTTAATTGATTTATCTAAAGAGTTTGGATCAAGCTTCAATATCTTTTTCAATTCTTGTTCAAGCTGATAAAGGCGGTCAGGGTCGAATTTGGTCATTACCGGATCGTCGTTAAGGAACTTAAAAGTAATCTCCCGTGTGTTACCTTGTTTATCTGTAACGACATTCAGTATAAGCAAATGTATAATTTTACTTTTCAGGATATTTGTTTCTTTTTGAGTCAACGCTTCCTGAAATACACGAACCAGATCTTCGGTTTTAGTTGCAATAACCGCAGATCCTACATCAAATGGTACAACCGTACCATCATCATAATACATGGTTGTAGTAGTATCCACATTATTAATATTGTTAACTTTCACTAATAATTTATTCTCAAATGAACAGTAATAACTGGTATTTTTACCTTTTACAATGGCTCCGGGTACATAAAGTGTCTGGGCAAAAAGATCGGTTATGCCCAATAAAAATACGAATATTAACATTTTTGTTTTCATGGCTTTCATTTTTTATTCACAATCCTTTGCCAGATTTTTATTTGTATTCATATTCCTGGCAGAAGGGGATTCTTTGAAATTTTTATAAAAATCTACTTTTTTGAAGTCATCAATCACCATTTGATATGCATACTGATATAAGTCTGCATCTGTTACATTATATTTAACATCCAATGCATCAGATAGCATTGACATATTTTTATACAAATCACCGGCTAAAGATATTCCTTTTCTTACAGCATACCTATAAACAGCCAAATGTGCTTCAATTTCCAGATTCAATTTTGCATCTTCATTATTCGTCTGCAGACTATGTAAAAGTTCATGAAACAATGTCCTTTCCAAATCTTTATTTGTCACCTCAGATTCTTTAAAATCTTTTATCGTCATTTGATTTGTTTTCGGATTATACAAGCCATTAGCTTTTATGTTCGGATCATGAACTATTGTTATGTTCTTGTCTTTCAATGCGCCAATCATTTTTCCTCCCATACAGTCATTATTCATACTTGCTAAGGCATCCTCGACTTTTTTCCATTGTGCGCTGCTCAGAGAGGACGTACTGTTAAAAATAGCCTTGGATAAAGTACCCATTGACGAAGAAGAACCACCGCCAGGTGTCACTCCTCCGCCACCACCGCCGCCTCCCGGATTCGGGTTGGGATCAGGGTCGGGATCCGGGTATTCGTAACAAGTACATTCCCACAATTTACGCTGACACCGGACACATCTGGTACAACTACAATACTTCTCTTTCTGCCCACAATAAAAACACCGCGGACAAAAACAACCGTTTATCGCACCGCAATCCGGACAGGCAACAACGACAACCTCGTCGTTGCAACCATAATGCGGACACTGGCCCTCGGGGTAACCGTGAGGACAGTAACCCGAACCGGCACCGCCACCTTCATCGAAAAGATAGGTGCCTGATCTGGTCTTCATCCCCTCCGCCAACCTGATCGTCGAATAATGATCATACTGCCCCTCTCCGGCATGTCCGGCTAATTCTGAACGCTTCATGACCAGCAAACGGCCCGACAACCGGCCGTCCGTATAGCCGAAGGCTTTCACGAACTCACCTTCCAGCGTGGAGCAGAAAACCCGGCCGGTAAAATCACCGCCACCAAGATAGCGAAAATTTTCCAAACTTTTCCCGATATTTCCACGGGCATCGGAAGATGGCACCAAAGTGATCACAAACATATCGGTCTCTCCGCTGCTACGACGGGCTATAACCAGACGACGGCGCGTAAAGGCCCGCTTCTGATAAAGCAATTTACCCGACTTAATTACGCTCTCTACATACAAACTGAAAGTATTCGACTGAAGAGGCACTTCAACTAAACGGACACCGCTATGCCCCGACTCCATCGCCTTATCCCACTCAGGAATCAATTCAACTGCAGGCAAGGCAGAGGATTTCGTCGCTACCCGATCTGTAAAGCGTAAGGGAGCCAGATCGGTGGCATTTTCTTCAAAATAATAACGGGCATCCCTTATTCCAAAATCTTTAAACTCAACCTCTCCCGTTGTCGGAGGTATTCGTTCTAACTCATCGGAACAGGAAATAAAGAAGGATAAGAATATCCCGAAAATCAATAATTTTTTTCTTTTCATAAATCATTTACATTTCATACATTACTCACTTCATTCATTTTTTTCTTTCATCAGCACCTCCTTTTTAAAAATAAAACATACTCCATTTACCAAAAACAGATCTTACCATCCGTATAAGTGAAAATCCGTTCTTCCTTTCCGGTAGTCAAATCCCTTAACCATAGCAGGGCATTGGCAGGTATTTCACTGAATTCCACCCACCTTTCAGTGGCCTCCTTTACTCCCAGCGAACACCATCCCGAGCCGTCATGATAATTCAATTCATACCAATGGCCAGGATATACACTATTGCCATCGTTACGTAATAAACACTCTATACCCGACAAGGAAACTTTTTTGCCCATATCCCATTGTAAAATGTAATTCCGATCCGAAAAGGCATAAGAAATCGGATTATCATCGAAAGCAGGGGAAGAAGCGGTGAATCCCGGAACATTTTGCAGGGGTTTTATACTTTCCCCTTTCGCGTTATATAATATACATTCACCTACATAAAACGGCCTTCGGGAACATATTCTCCAGTATCGGTAGGATTGGGAAGAACCGGTTTTTATTTCAGCCCATTGTAATTCGGAGATATATTTAAACACGCCGATACTGTCTTTCCGTCGGAAAGAGGGATCATTGGAAGCTTCCACCACCGAATTCAAAAACGGTCGGTTGGCCGACCTTAGCATGAGCCTTGAAGGATACTTCCGCTTCAGTTTTAACGTGAGCAGGTGAGTGGTGTCGGGTTGTAACAGCTGCACTTTTCCGGTCAAATCCAATAGAAAAGGATAAGAAACGGCAACAGCATCCCCGTCCGGATAAATCAACGGCAAATATACAATACCACACCCGACATCTTTAAAAAGAAACCGTCCTTCCCGAAGTCCGGCATAAGCGACAGGTTCCCATTTCAAGTTATTGAATACACTCAAATACCCATAGGTAACGGATACCGGTTCGAGGGGTGTCACCGTGACATCTTTCACCCGGGTATAGCAGGAAGTCACGTCCCGGTAAAAAGGACTTCGGAAAAAAGGAGGAATGTATTCGCTTTTACCGGTGTCCGGAGCAGGATTACGGGTAAAAGTCTGGCGATAAATCTTACCCTGTTTATTAACCTCAAATGCCAACTGTTGTATACTGTTCATCTGTCTGTTATCTATCATCACCGACCAGCAATGTCTGTCATTCCGGGTCGGGAAAGCCGGATTCAGGTCCAGAGCAACCGGACACAGTGTAAGCCTGGCCAACCAGCTTCTGAGCATAGCCAGGCTCACACATCCCGTCAGATTATAGTTGATAAGATTTCCCCGGTACAATACTTTTGCCTCCCGGGGAATCCGGCCATTAAAAATCTGAGACAACCCGATGCCTGTTGCCACTTCGTTGCCGATATCGTCATAGTTCAGTAAATCGGCAATATCGGTGTTGAATATCGAATCCTGCAACCTGAAAAGTTGCTGAGGACGTTCGTGTCCAACCCGGTAGGGCAATACATACTCACACAATTGACCGAACAGCAAGTTTTTTAACCAGGGTCTTCTCCGGATGGCACTAAAAGTCGAATCGATATAAGTAATCAGAAAATTACTATCCAATTGTTCGATATCTTCATACCGCACCAACCCTTCCGTTGCACCGGGTTGTTGAAAGAATGCTTCGTACAAAGTCGCTTTAAAAATGAAGCTTTGTCCACAGTAAACCGAATCGATCCATTGTTTATAAACATCGAGGGCCTCTCCCTCATACCAGCCATGGCCTGGCATGTTAGCGATCAGATAGCAGGCAGCCCGGTATTTCAACGAATCGGCAGGATGCAAAGAATAATGTTTTAATACCTGCTCCAGCTGCATCCTGTTTTTCCCGCTTTTACTCAACGCCTGTTCCAATGGTGAGTCGGACGTGCAGCTGATAAAAAAACAACTCCAGCACACAAAGAAAAAATAATATTTGCTCATATATGTCTTACTCTTTGGGTCGATAATTCTGTAAGAAAATTCTTGCCTGATTTCTAATCCGCAAAACCGAGGTATTGACTACTTTCACTTGCATAGACAACATATATTCGGCCTGTATGGCTGCCTGGCCGGGAGAGCCGTCAGCCCGGTACAGATTGAACAAATGATAATGCGGAACTATATAGGCCGGAGTCATAAAAGAAGCGGAGAGATAAGCCTTTTCAGCTTCTGCATTCCTGCCAGCCTGCTGATAGCACATCCCCAAATCGCACACCAGCCGGGAGGATGGTTTTAAAGCACAGGCATTTTCCAGCACCGGCAGGGCTTCCGCATATTGCCGGTGATTGAATAATGTCTTTCCGTAACAAAGTACAAAATCAGCATTTCCCTGCAGATACCGGTAAGAGTTTATCATCCCTGTTCCGGTCAGAACCGATACATCCGATTGTGCTTCTGACAGAAGCCTGTCCGCCCTCTTTTCCTGCCTGTATTCAAAACAGATAAAGACCGGTAAGGAAAGAAGGAACAGGCCGGCAACAAATCTGTACCCGGTTTTCCATCTCCCCTTTATAAGGACCGGAGACGACACATTTCCGGCAATTACAGCCAAAGCAGCAACAGCGATAGTTATAATCAAACCGATCGAAAAAGGGTAACTGAAAAAACCGAAACTCAGGATTGCCAGAAATACGGAACCCGCATCACGGGATTTTTGATTACCACGGAAAGAGTGACGGCATCCGGTAAAAATCAGGAGAACAAAGAGAACAAAACCTGCAATTCCCGTTTCAAAAAGTATCCGGAGAAATTCGTTAAAAGCATACACATTATTTCCGGCAACGTTTGCATAAGCAGAAACGGAATGTTCCCTAAACCATCCGGCCTGTAAAGGCATATATAAAGCCTCGAGACTGCCATGGCCCAACCACAATGCTTCCGGCAGTTTACTTCCGATAACCTGCCAGATTAAAAATCTGCCTTGCACGGAATCCGGCCGCATCCGGAATCCGGCATAGATTCCAATTAATAGAATGACCGACAGTAGTATAAACGACAAGTAGTTCGGATACCGGTATTTTTGCCGGGCTGCTTTCCACAGTATACCCGTAACCAAAGCAATCCAGGATGCCCGGGAATTTATGGACAGTATACCATAAAGCAAAAGTAAAAAATTCAGCAACCAGCACACCTTCCACCCGATGCCGAACTCTTTCTTAAAAGAACAGATCCCTGCCAGAAAGGAAAGTACTAAAAACAATGCGAGTATAGAGGGATTGAAAAAACATCCCGTACCCTTCAGTAAATAATGGTAGGAGGGCAGGAAATCCGTGATTTGTAAAATATACCATATTCCTTGCAGCCCACCTGCAAAAAATAGCAGGATAAAAAATGTACTGCCCGACTTTATATTCCTTGCATAAACATATAACAGGAGCAGCATAACGGTATAAAGGGGAACATTCGGATTAAATACCCGGTCGGTTATCAAAATACGACTTCCGTAATAGAGGACGAATAAGCCGAATATCAAATCCAATTCATTTAATCTGAATTGCCGTTTTCTGAGAATCTTCATCCCCACCCATAAAGCAATAACTATAAAACCGCCGAACCTTGCAGTCGATCCTGTTAAATAGACGTCGACAGGCCAAAGGACCGGGCATAAAAACAGCAGGAAGCCTACCGGGAAATACTCAACGCAAATCCCCTTACAAAATTTCAATTTATTTTGCATATAAAACAAAACATAAAAAGGCATGGCATTTTGACACACCTGAAAAAATCAGCACCTTGATGTATTTTATTAAAATTCTATTACAGAATATTACATTTCAAATATATTACACCGATTGAAGTCAAACAAATATTCAATATTCTATAATATACCAAAGATTAAAAAACAGAGAATTAAAGTTTTGCTCTTTCAGGAAAAGGTATCCTTTTTATCACAAGAAAATCAGGATCATAAAGGCCAGATTGCCTAATTGGGTCAGTGCTGCTTTGGTCAGACAGCCGTAGAGGCTCATAACGGCAAACGTGCCGACGGTGACGAAAAAGGTTGAAGCGATCGATTCGGTCGTGAATACCAGAAAATGAATGGAGAAAGTGATCTCTCTACCATTCGATTTCCTTCAACCCATGTTCCCGTAGATATTGATTTGTGCGGCTGAACTGGTGATTGCCGAACCATCCGCCCCGGTTAGCGGAAAGCGGGGAGGGGTGTACGCATTTAAGTACCAGGTGCCGGTCGGTATCGATAAATGCGCCTTTGCGTTGGGCATAGGATCCCCACAACAGGAATACCAGGTGTTCTTTCTTTTCTGCGATCTTGCGGATAACGGCATCGGTGAAAGTTTCCCAGCCTTTGTTCTGGTGCGAACCGGCTTGGTGGGCCCGTACGGTAAGCGTTGCATTGAGCAGCAGTACCCCCTGGTCCGACCAGCGTTCCAGGTTGCCCGAACGGGGAACAGGAGTACCCAGGTCATCGTGTATTTCTTTAAATATATTTTGCAGGGAAGGCGGTTGCTCGATACCTTCGGGCACGGAAAAACAAAGGCCGTGCGCCTGTCCGGGACCGTGGTAAGGATCCTGGCCGAGGATAACGACTTTCGTATTGTCTACCGTGCAATGGTTGAATGCATTGAATATCAGTTTGCCGGGAGGGAAAATCCGGGTTTGGGCGTATTCGTTTTTTACAAAAGCGATCAGTTCGGCAAAATACGGTTTGTCAAATTCTTCCTGAAGCAGTGCTTTCCAGGATTCTTCAATTTTAACGTCCATATGGAATAAGTTTTACCTTGATTTCAAATAGTTTCGGCCACCGTTTCCCGGTGACATAAAAAGTTCCTTTCCCGGCATTCCACGCGATACCGTTCAGCACATCGTCTTTGTCGTCTAGCCGGGCTTTATCGGCGGCAGGCAAGAGTCCGGGCAGGTTCAGCTCGCCCCGGACAATGCCGGTTTCCGGATCGATAACGACAATCCGGTCGGTCAGCCACACATTCGCCCAGATCATACCGTCTACGTATTCCAGTTCGTTCAGTTGGTCTACCGGACCGTTATGATCGTATACTTCTACTTCTTTCAGTATATTGAACGTCGACGGAGCGATATGGTAAAGCTTGTTGCTGCCGTCGCTCATGATCAGGTGGTCTCCGGCCGTAGTAATCCCCCAACCTTCGGAATTATAATTGAAGGTCGATTCCAGGGTAAAAGTTTTCAGATCGTAAATGAAACCTTTGCGTGAACGCCAGGTGATCTGGTAAATTTTATCTTCATATATCGTGATCCCTTCTCCGAATAACTGACTGTCGATATTTAAGACCGATAGAGTTTTACCGGTTTGCATGTCTGTTTTACGAATAGATGATTCGCCATATTGCCCCGTCCCTTCGTACATGAAACCGTCCTGATAGATCAAACCTTGCGTATAGGCTTTCGGATCGTGAGGAAAAACGTTGACTACTTCATAACTGTAAATGGCCGGAGCCTGATCGGGTTTCACCCGGATCGTCGTTGTCGCGATTCCCCGTTTGTTGTCCGGATGCCATGCCATCACTTTGATGGTCATATTGCCGGTTTTACCTTCAGGTATCCGGTAAGTAAAACTCCGGTCCTCTTTACCGGCCGTTGCGATTTGCTGGCCGTCGATATAGAAGGCGGCAGAATCGACAGGGAAACGGTCCTTGCTTTCAAAACCGATAACGATCTCCTCGTTGAAAGCATACATCTTATCTTTCCCGGGCGATGTAAGTTGAATACTTTTCACATACCTCACCTCGTCTTTCGGAAGTTCTGCAGCCAAAGGAGTTTTTTTTTCTTTGTTCGCCGTTTTATTCCCTCCGCAGGAACAGATGAAAAAGGCACATAATATGTAAAAAAAACAGGTCATCCGCTGTTCGTATCTGTTCAATTTTCTACCAGTTCCCATTCATATCCCTCTTTGGTATCCTTAATGGCGACTCCGGCTGCTTTCAGTTCGTCCCTGATCTTGTCGGAAGTGGCCCAGTCTTTCTTTTGCTTGGCTTCTGTACGGATAGACATCACCATATCCAATATTTTCCCCAGCACTTCGTGATCCTGGCTCACCGATTCGCTTTCGGCCTTCAGTCCCAGGATATCGAATACATAATCCTGATACAGTTTTTTCAATTTAGCCAGATTACCGGCGTCTATCTTCTCGTTTCCTGCCACCAGTGAATTGATCATCCGTACTCCGTCGAACAAGTGGGAGATCAGGACCGGTGTGTTGAGGTCGTCATCGATCGCTTCTTCACATTGGGTGATCAGTTCATCCACATCTACCGTATTACCGGCCGAAGCTTTCACTTTGTCCAGTGCCCGGACCGCTGCCATCAGGCGTTCATATCCCTTTTGGGCGGCTTTCAGGGCCTCGTTCGAGAAATCCAGCGGACTCCGGTAGTGGGCCTGCAGGATAAAGAAACGGACGGTCATCGGGGAATAGGCTTGCTCGAGCACATCGTTTTCTCCCGAAAAGAGTTGGTCCAGGGTGATGAAATTCCCCAGCGATTTGCCCATTTTCTGTCCCTTGATAGTGACCATATTGTTGTGCATCCAATATTTCACGGCTTCGTGTCCGTAGGCAGCCGTACTTTGGGCAATCTCACATTCGTGGTGGGGAAACTGCAGGTCCAGCCCGCCGCCATGGATATCGAAACGGTCGCCCAGATACTTCTGGCTCATGCACGAACATTCCAGGTGCCAACCCGGAAAACCGTTACTCCACGGAGAAGGCCAGCGCATGATATGTTCCGGAGTAGCTTTTTTCCATAGGGCGAAATCGGCCGGATTCCGTTTTTCTCCCTGGCCGTCTAACTGACGGGTGTTGGCAAATAACTCTTCCACCCGGCGGCCGGATAGTTTCCCATAGCTGTATTTTTTGTTGTAAGCCTCGACATCGAAATAAATACTTCCGTCGCTCTCGTAAGCGAATCCGTTGTCCAGGATTTTTTTCACCAATTCTTCCTGCTCGATGATATGGCCCGAAGCATGAGGCTCTATACTGGGCGGAAGGGTGTTCAATTGCTCCATATTGTGATGGTAGCGGTTGGTATAAAACTGAACGATTTCCATCGGTTCCAACCGGTCGAGCTTCGCTTTCTTCTCGATTTTGTCTTCGCCGTCGTCACTGTCGTCGGTAAGATGGCCGACATCGGTGATGTTACGCACATAACGCACTTTGTAGCCCAGATATTTCAGATACCGGAACAACAGGTCGAAAGTAATGGCCGGACGGGCATGTCCCAAATGGGCATCCCCGTAGACGGTGGGCCCGCAAACGTACAACCCGACAAAAGGAGGATTGATCGGTTCGAACTGTTCTTTCTTGCGCGATAAAGTATTATATAGGACCAGTCGATTTTTCATTTTCTATATCCATTTAGTTTAAAACGAAAACAAAAATAATAAATAAGTCAATACAATACCGACTTAACACGCAAAAATCAAATCTAACCGGTAAAAAATCAGTCTTCGGTCGAGAAGACTACCTTCATATTCGTACGGTTTTCCAATAGCGCCCCATAGGCATTATACACCTGTTGGCTTTTGTCACGGGTGGTGACATAATGCCCGTTATTCAGGCATTCGATTTTCTGAAACTGACAAGGCAGTATGGTAGAGCCATATTGGTTGTATACCCCGAACTTCTTGTCCCGTTTGACGATATAACGATGGCCTAAAGAAATGATCTCGTCATACTGGCAGGGAATAATGGTCGAGCCGTACCGGTTGAATATGCCCTTTTTACCGTTTGCCGTGACGTAATAAATATTCCCTTCCTGTTGTATTTTGTTGTAGCGGCAAGGAATAATCGTACTTCCATAGGTGTTGACGATACCCTGAAGACCGTTATTCTCCACCAGATATTCTCTTCCTTCTTTCCCAGCCAATGAATTTTCCTCCTCGAATTAGAAGCGATAGTGAGCAAATGCTTTATTTGCCTCAGCCATCTTGTGCATGTCTTCTTTCTTCTTAACAGATGCACCTGTGTTGTTCATTGCATCTAATAATTCATTAGCCAGTTTTTCTTCCATTGTCTTCTCGCCTCTCTTACGTGAGAACATTGTAAGCCAACGAAGAGCAAGTGCCTGACGTCTGTCTGCTCTTACCTCGATCGGAACCTGATAAGTAGCACCACCGATACGTCTTGCTTTTACTTCAAGAAGAGGCATGATATTGTTCATAGCTTCTTCAAAAACTTCGATAGCTGGTTTGCCAGCTTTTTCTTCTACTCTGGCGAATGCGCC
>ENA-ORVC01002815-ORVC01002815.1-human-gut-metagenome-genome-assembly--contig:-NODE-2815-length-10795-cov-2.662197_pt1 | contig 10795 bp, 7 predicted proteins | sample MGYA00242092_ERZ509234 | MGnify/ENA primary metagenome ERZ509234 (study PRJEB26280, sample SAMEA2338800) | human gut metagenome | biome: human gut; feature: human-associated habitat; material: faeces... | reverse complement strand
GCCGCCCGCCGTTCGTTTTAGCGTTCGGCCTCAGGCCGCCGCCGTGCAGTCAGCCACAGTGAGGCATGTGACGAGATCGAGATGCGGCGCTTAAAAGAGCGCGATCAATGCATCCACTTCCTTGGGGTCCGTTGCCCATGAAGTGGCAATGCGCTTCACCACATGCTCATCATCAAGCCGTTCCCAGAAACTCATCTCTACAGACTGACCCAGACGATCGGCTTCCGCATTGGTGAGCCGCAGGAAGATCTGATTGGTCGTGCTGCCGAAAAGCAGTTCACAGCCCTTCTTCGTCAGTGCTTCACGGATGCGGTCGGCCTGAAGCACGGCGTGACGGCCGAGCTCAAGGCCAAGCTCTTCCGTAAAGAGCACATCGAACTGGATGCCGAGCACCTTGCTCTTGGCGAGCATTGCGCCGTACTGCTTCATCAGCGTGAAGAACCCCGGCACCGTGCCCGCCTTGGGGAACACAACCGCCTCGCCGAAGAGCAGACCGCACTTGGTTCCCCCGATATAGAAGACGTCGGCCAGACGAGCCAGGTCGATGAGCGTCACATCGTTCGAGGCGGAACCCAATGCATAAAAAAGCCGTGCGCCGTCAACATAAAGCGGTGCGCCCCAGCGGCGGCAGACCTCCGAAAGTGCAGTCAGTTCCGCAAGCGAATAGACGGGGCCGTATTCCGTCGGCTGCGTGATGTAGACCATGCCCGGCTCCACCGGTTGCCGTCACCGTGCCAAGCGCGAAATACCTTATCGACCGCTTCGGCAGAAATTTTGCCCTGCTGTTCAGCAATATCGATCACTTTGTGACCGGAGGCCTCAATGGCGCCAGCCTCATGCACAGCAATGTGACCCGTTCGGGCCGCAATCACGCCCTGCCAGGGTTTGAGCATCGTGCTGATCACCACCTTGTTGGTCTGCGTTCCGCCGGAAAGAAAACGAACTTCAGCATCCGGCACGCCGCAGGCAGCGCGAATTTTTTCACGGGCAGCATTGCAAAAGCAGTCGCTTTCGCTCTCGTCATAGCAGCCTGTCTTCACGAAGTTGTTCTTCATGAGCGCCTCGAATACCTTGGGGTGTGCGGCATCGAGATAGTCACAGGCAAAGTTCAGCATAAATAAGCTCCGTAAGAATGGGGAAAAAGAATCTGAATTCAACGATGGAAAAGAAGTTTATGCCGAAGGGCCTTGTGCGTAAAATGCCCTGAATGAACATGTGATATGCAAAATACTCACTATAAGTATCCTGCTCCCTCACGGGCTGACGTTCGATGAATCTGGAAAAAGTTGAGTACCTCCTCACCGCCATTGAATGCGGAACCTTTTCGCTCGCAGCAGAAAAACTCGGTATGACGCAGTCGGGACTCAACCGTCAGATCTCGTCGCTCGAAACCGAACTCAAAACAACGCTTCTCCTCAGAGGCCGCCGCGGCGTGGTGCCGGCCAAAGGCGCTGAACCCATCATCGCCCGGCTCAGAGATTTGATGACCGCCGAACGCCGCGTTCACGAGGAAATTGCCGCTGTGAAGGGACTATTAACGGGTTCACTCACCATCGGCTCCTATTTCAGCATTTCGACAACTTGGCTGCCGCAGCTCCTCAAACAGTTTTCCGATGCTTATCCAGCCATCACGCTTTCGACCGTTGAAGGTGCAGATGCCGAACTCATCGAGCGGCTGAGAAACGGTTCGCTCGACTGTGCCTTCCTTTCTCAGCACTCCTACGACGGCGACTTTTTCCCAATGATGGAAACAGAGTTTGTTGCGCTGCTGCCGCCCGGCCATCCTTTGATCCAAGCCGACTGCGTTACCGTGAGGCAAATTGCCGAAGAACCCTTCATCTATCCGCAGCTTCATCACAATTCGGACATTGATGACTTCTTCACCCGCCACAAAATTGAACCGAAAATTCATCTGCAGACGAATGACCCGTATTCAGCCTATGCCATGGTTAATGCCGGACTAGGCGTTTCTGTCAACAACCGACTGCAAAGCATCAACCTCAAAGGCAATGTTGTCCTAAAGCCCTTTCATCCGCAGGAACGCGTTGCGCTGGGACTGGCCCTGCCTTCGCTTGAAACCGCCTCGCCGGCCTTGATGCGCCTTGTTTCGATGGCTCGAGAAATCGCGGAAAAACTCCCTAAAGATCCATGGGGAGCGGCACTCCCCGCCGAATAAAGCCTTCATTTTTTCCCTCAGAACGAGAAAAACACCGATTGTCAGAAATGATCTCAAAAGCCTCCCGAGGCTCAGCATTACAAATATTGCTTTCGTATACATTTGCTGTATGATTGGCCGCTATTGTGTCGATAGAAATCGCTGATTGGCACACAGAACAGTTTTCGCCCAAGAAAATCTTCGCCCAATCCTTTAACCCGCCCGTCATGCAGAATAAATCCGCCCTTCTTCTTTCTTTGACTGCGGCTGCCGCCGCAGCAGCCCTCTCCGGCTGCGTTTCCACTGGCCCCGTCGATCCCGAAAGAGCCGCCAAACACACGCCCGAATACCAGTATCAAAAAAAATTGAGCCGAGCGAATAATCTCGCAACGGAATTCGGTGTTAAGCACATCATGGATCGCCCTGCACCGAAGGACGTCAAGCTGACGAGCGATGGATCGATGCTGCTTGACGGCGCCGTCTGGGGGGCACTCCACGGGAATGTTGCGGGCAGCGGCATCCTTTCGGGAACAGCCGACTGGAACATCGGCTTCGGTCTCTGGCTCGCACAGTCGCTCCTCTTGCCCTCGACCGATCCGACGCCCGACAGCTTGGTGGGATACGTCCGCGCCGAAGAAGCTCAGGACAGGAAAGCCGCCGTCAACGCTTTCGTTGCTAGGGCCATCCCTGCCATCGCCGAATCACTTCAGAAGCAGGATCAGTTTAAGGAGTATCAGATTTCATACCACATCGACGAAAAGGGGACCGGCAACAATGACGCCGGGATTGAAGTCGTCAACGAGGAATTGGGATGCAAACCCTGGAAGGACACCTTCTTGGGAATGGGTCAGTGCGGCATCGAAATTGTCAATTTCGGCCTTTGGACCTTCGCGCCGCAGATTTCAACGCCGCGCTTCACCGACCCGCAGATTCAAGTCTGGTATATCCAAGGGAAGGACGTTCAGCTCAAGTTCCGCGACGCTGTTTTGAAGCCGAAATTCGACTGGGCAAAGGCCATGATGGCTGCGGCGCCTGACCTCCCCGAGTATGTCTACGCCTACATCAACACCCGCAAGGGCCCAGCGCCGGAGAAAGCATTGAACCCTCCGTTCTTTGTCGAAAAGGACCGTGTGAACTTCTTCATCATTCCCAAAAACGACGAAACGGAAGAGCCTTCCTCCGAGGAAGAAAAGAAGCCTCTCCAAGACCAAACTCAAACCACTGCCGCCAAATAACCGCTTGATCTCGAGCTTTCGGCTGGACCTCTTGGCCTAATCCCGCAATTCCTAAAGGCGCGAAGACAAGATCCTGACACAGAACACGGCGGTCTCCATTTCGGGGAACCCGATGGTTTTGGCATCCCTCCGGCCGATCATTTATGGTGAGCGAAAATCTCACTTCAAAACCAGCAACAAAAGATTCTCCGCTGCTCGTTCGCGAAAATCCCTATTTGCTGCCGCGGATTCCCCGGATATCTGCGGCGCCAGCAGCGTCGCAGAAACGGCCCCCATCAGGAGGGAGAAGACCAGGTCCGGAGAGGTACCGCGAATAATGCCTGCTTCCAATGCCTTGTTCAGTATGGGCATGGAGGCTCTTTTGAAAGGCCGCACCAGTTTTTCAGTAATGCGCGGAATGCGGCTTTCCCCATTGTCGTGCTCCTCAGGCATGGGGTCGACCTCATGCATGAGCAATGCAGGAACATCCGAAATGGCGGGACCAATTTGAACCAGCATCTGCACCCAGCATTCAAATGCAGCTTTAGGGTGACGTTCTGCAAGGTCTGCAAGACGAACCAGTTCGGTGAGCTGTGTTTGCTGATCTAAGGCGAGCTTCTCAAGGAGCGCGTCATAGAGTCCCTCTTTGCTGCCGAAAAGCTGACAAACCAAAGCCGGCGTCACGTCGGCATCCCGCGCAATCGCTCTGAGCGACGTGCCCCCGAACCCGCAGCGTGAAAAATGGCGCTGCGCCGTCTCAAGCAGTATTGAGCGGCCCGAAACCTCGGAGGCCGGACGTCTGCCGCGGCGGCGGGCGGTTCCTTCTGTCTGCGTTGGTCTTGCGCTGGAGCCCATAATGCTCTGTTCCTCAATATGCAGGCATTCAAACATGAAAGCAGCTCCATCGCTCCGGCTCATTTGATTCAGCCGGAACGATGGAATACTCAACTCTAACGCCTCGAGGCTCAGAACTGGCCGCTATGAGCTTAAATCTTCAAAATTGGAATTTGAAGCCACGAATCATTGGCGCCGCCAAAATGAACGATATGAGCGCCGTGATTGGCCGAAGCCGGCGTCGGCACGGTCGCTGCCGAAACACTCGCAGGCACCGGCACATCACCTCCCAACACCTCCATGACAGGCGGGTGCAGCGGATCATAGGTTCCGCCGGCAGCGGGCACCGGAATGGGATGACGGCCAAATCCCATTTCAAAGGTCGTGGGCACAATCTTCACGCCGCGCACCTCGAGCTCCAAGACCTCCCCTTTTCGATAATGTTCGCCCATCGGCCAGACGGCAATGTCGAGCGGCACCCGTTCGCCAGGACGGAGCTTCTTCGGGTGTTTGTAGACATAAAAAGGTTCGAGCTCTGTCGTGCGCTTGGCGTCGAGTTCACGCATCGAAGCACGCAGTCTTCCCGTTGCGACGGCATCGGGGGCAATAAACTCTGGAATCGGACGATGGAGGGCTTCTCCGGTCGGCGACACTTTGCGGACAACCACCTCAATATCCATATCATCAGATTCAGGCGTCTCCATCCAGAGCTTCGCACGCATGTATCCCACCACGTCGGCATTTTCTGGGAAGACGTAGCGGAACTTGACGCTTCCGGAGGCCGAATCGTACGGCAGGGACGAGGCATTCGTCGAAAGAGACTCCGTCAGCCGACCGTCATCGGCCAGATACAGACGTTTAAGCGTTGTTTCCGGCAGCGGCCAGTTCTCAGCAGGCACATCCACCCGCTCTGCGGTGCCGCCCGAGTCGAGCACTGAATAACGCACGCGGGGCGTCTTTTCAAATCCGTTGTCCATGCCTTTGAGATAACGGTCAAAGAAGGCCAGCAATTCCGCACGGTACTTCGGTGAATAAAGGTCATACCATTCATTGGTGTTGTTGACGCGAAGCCACTTATCTTTGGAGGCAATCCGCATAAAGCCGGCAAACGAGCCGTGTGTATGCACCGGATTGGTATAACTCGCCACCACATAAGCGGGCACTTGGATTTTTTCCAAACGCGCAGCCATGTTTTCCCAATACGCATCCTTTACCAGGTGCGTGGCAATCATCCGCGGCTGATCCTCAATGTAGTTCGGACCGGCAAAGGTTTTGATGATCACTTCCGGGAACCCGGGCTCGGGGATGCCGCCTCGCGTGCCAGGTTCTTCAAAGTGGTCGCAGAAACCTTCCCACGGCGCAATGGCAGCAAGGTGCGGAGGATTCTCTGCAGCGATAAACCACTGCGAAACCGTTAGCCAGGAGTTGCCGGCCATGCCGACCCGGCCGTTGCTCCAAGACTGCGCAGCCGCCCATTCAATGAAGTCATATCCATCCTCAGCAAGCTGCCGCCCCCAGTAGGAAATATCGCCTTCGGAATGCCCCACGCCGCGGGGATCAGGGTTGAGCACAACATAGCCCTGCGCTGTCCAGAAAGCCGGATCGGCGCCCTCAAACTTCTCGAGCCCAGAAACAGCATTCTGCGGAACGCCGGAACGTTTGGGGACGTCATCCAGACGCTGACCGCCCACGGTTTTGCCGTAGGGACTCCAGGCCACAATCGCGGGATGGCGGCCGTCATCATTTGGGCGGAAGACATCGGTATAGATGGTCGTGCCGTCGCGCATCTTCAGGGCCACATTTTCTTCAAGCACAACATCGCTTTCAAGCGGAGCTCCGCCGGGCGTTCTTATTTCACCCTTTTTCAGCAGAAACCGCCTGCCCGGAACGAAGTCGTGCGGCATGCGGGCGCGCACGGCGCCGATCTCCATGGCACGACGGTGCGGCACGGGATAAGCGTCGTTGCCATAAATGCGGATGTTTTTATCAATCACATTGGGCAGTGATCCAGTAACGCGATTCTGTACGGCTCCTGCAGTCGTGCTAAAGGTCGCTGCGACGGCCGCCCCGACGGCGGAAGTCAGAAGGGTTCTGCGCTGCATGATATTCATTCTCCATTAAATGAACATGTGTTTATTTAATGGAGAATGAATATACACCTATTTGGCGGCGATTGTCAGCTGCAGCCTCTTCTGCTTCCAGACAGCTGCCGGCAGTCCCTGCCCAATCGCCAAATGCCAACACAATTCTGATAATTTTGATTGGGCTTTCTAAATTCAATATGGCTTCGCGTTGTGCCCTTTGCAGACTCCGTCAGCAGCAGACGCTGATCTAGACGCTCGATATCGTTCATTCTATGCACCCACGCGCGAAGGGCTCGAAAGCCTTTCGCCATATGCAACATGAATGGCGTGAGGTTTGAATCTTCAGTGCTTGTTCGGCCAACGGTCAAACGCCGCGAACCATCTGGCTGCCAACCCCGATGTAGTCCTATTCCTTGAACATTGCTCCAGCCTTGCCGGTGTTCATAAAGACCGCTTCAGTCATTTCAAACTGAAGCGGTCCTGTTTCTTTAATCGCCTAATTCCCCTGTCGCCGTTTCAAGACGTCGACCAGTTCGAATAAGGCGTTATCAGTTAGAAGGCAAAGCGTAGATTGGCCCGCAAACCGTGCATAGTTACATCGCCATCATAAGCACCCGTGTAGGAAAGTCCGAACGTGGCAGTCTTGCTGAGCTGAGCTTCGACACCCAGACCAACCGTCGCCATGTCGGAGAGCTCTCCGCCTTTGATCAAGGCTGTACCCGAACCGGCGAGATTCATGCGGGCCTCAGCTTCGGTATCGCCGAAAAAGTGGTTCCAGGCAAGATCGCCCTTGAGAGTAACTTTGGCAGCACCGAAGCTGAACGGCACACCGGCTCGAATACCGAGCGAGCTCACCTGCAGGTCTTGATCTTCAGGATTCGTTGTGAAAGTCATGCCGCCGACAGATTCGGAATAACCGTCTGATTCAGCATGAATCCATGCGAGGCCGAAGTAAGGTTCCACTGAATACGCCGCAGTGTTGAAACCCTTGAAGGCAGCTTCAGCAAAGATCTGCGTAACATCAGCGTCGCCCGACCACTTGTTGTAGCCCGCCAGATCCTTGACGGTCAGCGTGCGGTTCGCATCGACAGACTGATGGGTATAGATGAACCCATAATGGATTGAAGCGATGTGTTCAACGTTCGTCAGACCATAGAGCCCAACATGAATGTCGTTGCTTTCAACCTTGAAGCTCCCCGCCTTGTTCTCCGTTGTTCCAGCACCAAAGAAAACTCCGATCTTGGTCGAATCCGCGACATCAACCTCTGCGCCGATAAGGCCGGCATAGAAGTTGCTGTCCATGTCAGAGCTGCCGTAGTCAATGGAACTCCAGGCACCGATGCCCGTCGCCCATAGACGGCCATTGCCGTCGGCCATTTCAACAACGCGGCCTTCACCGATGCCGGCAGCCTGATCCTTCACCGCGCGTGTGAGGGTCAAGCCGTTGACGATGGAAGCATTGCGGCTGTTGAGATAGAAATCGTCACCCAGAGACGCATAGGTCGATTCGACCTGAGCCTTCGAGGCACTGAGGAGGCTCTCGAAAAGAGCGCCGGTGCGTTCAGCATCTATCGCCTGCCCGATCTTGCGGCCGTTGCCAGACCCATAGTTTGCTAATGAGAGACTCTTATCTGCCGAAAGCGTACCTGTCAGAATTGAGCTCGTCTCGTCGAACGTGAGTTCAGTTTTGAAGAGCGCATAGTCGGGGTTCGCAGCGGCAGCATCAAGACCTGTGAGCTTATCGAGCTTCACAGTACCCGTCTGAGCATTACCTTCGTAAGCGGCTTTCAGTACATCAATGTCAGTCGAACTGACACTGTAGCCTGCACCGTCCTTGAAGGTGAGTGTGCCCATCTCAACGTCCTGACCGGCCATTACAAGGAATGTACCGCCGGCATTGATCACGGCATCGACGGAATGATCAGATGCGCCGTCAGTGATTGTGCCTTTCAGTGTGAGCTTGTCGTCGTACTTATTGATAACGCCAAACTTGCCGCCGTTCACGGTGACCAGGCCATTGGTCTTGCCCGCAGCGGTCTCCGTGATACCGAAGGAGTCGTTGAAACCATAAAGGCTGCCCTCATTCAGAGTGACGCCGCCGCGGAAAGTATTGTTGCCGGTCAGAACAAGCGTACCGTCACCGTTCTTAACCAGCGATCCGTCATAAAGACCATTGTCGATCTTATTCTGGATGGCTTCTGCGCGCTTCTTGTAGTACTCATGCCGCCACTTCTCAGCATCTTCTTTGCTGATAACGGCATTTTCGATATTCTTCATACCGGTATAAGCCTCACCGAGCTCATAGACTGCCGATGTATCGGTGCCGTTCGTTGTGGCCTTCATCCAGGCCTGATCTTCAACTTTGCGTGCATCGAGAGCCTTCTGGCTGATGTCGTTCGACCATACGTCCAGGTTGTTAACCTTGTATTCGAACTTGCCCAGAAGTTGGCTGGGACCGAACATGCCTTTATCCAAGTCGGGCGTACCCCAACCGTAAAGAACATCAGGCACACCGTCTTCAGCAGTCCAACCAGTGAAGAGAGAGCCGTCCGTATTAGTATGGCGCGCCGTCGTGAAAAGGATGTCGCGGACCTGGATAGCATTCATATCCTGATAGCGAGACATTAGAACAGTCATAGCACCAGAGACGTGAGGCGCCGCCATGGATGTACCGCCGTAAGAGGCATATCCCGGCGTGCCCAGAGGATGCAGGGCATCAGTATCTTCGTAGTGATCGTCGTAGACGATACTGCTGTAAATATCACGCCCCGGCGCTGCAATAGTCCACCACTTCGCATTGCCAGCTTCATTGAAGTTTGAGATCCATTTATACGTGTCTTTACCGTCAGTTCCGACACCATCCTTCTGCAGACCAGCTACTGCAATCCAGTTCCGTTCTGCTTCGGGGGAAAAATACGGGTACAGCGGGCGATAGTAAGGGTTGGCAAAATCGCGGTTGCCAGTTGTAAAGACCTGAACCACATTGGTGCCTTTAACAGCATCCCAAGCTGCATCAACAAACGTTTTTTTATCGCCATAGACCTGCTTAAAGAGGAAGTATTCATATTCCGTCTGCGCAGTAGAGTTCACTGGAAGCGACGTGCCGCCCGAAGCACCATAACGAAGATTGGTACCAAAGGAATTGTTGATGACACCGCCGCGTTCAGTACCATTTGCGGCAATTAAATCCTGCGCGAGAGACGACCAAGCTGCATGGAAGTACTTGTAATCTTGGAATGGACCATAGTTGGTGTTGTCCGTTCCGCCGGAGTTGCCGACGTAGACATTGGCCCCCCAAGCTACGCCATGAAATTCACTGCCGTCACGATTGGCACCTACAGTTCCCGTCACGTGCGTCCCGTGAGTGTCGTTCTTTTCGGCAATAAAGTTGCCGTCTAAATTAAAGGATTCGCCCTCCGTGTAATCACCGTTTTTGAAGACGTCGCCTATTCCTCTGACGCCTGTCTGATAACGATTACCGGTCGAGCCGTACTTGCCCTGGGCTGAAGAGGCATGAAAGCGATTTCCAGCCAACTCAGGATGCTTCTGTAAAAGAGCACCGGAATCCATGACGCCGACAGCCACATTCTGACCGCTAAAGCCGAGAGAATAGGCACTTGAGGCATTCATCGCCGCCAGTCCCCAGTCCTTTTGATATTCAGCACTTTCCCACGATGCCTGATTGCCTACAACACCTTTTTCCACATACGCAGCCGCAGAAGTGCCGGACGCGATTGCAAGAACGGCTGCAATAGCCAAGGTCACTGTATTCTTGGATGCTTTACCTTTGAGAATACGCTTTTCATCGGTAACAATATATTGCTGACGCGACGAACTCCACTTCGTCTTGAAGGTCTTATTCATCTTCATTGTCCTCTGGGAATATTTTTTGGTTGGTCCTTGTCTTTCCTACTCACGCAGCAAAAGACAAAATGAATCCTGTCATTACCCTCCTCATTAATATTGACATCAATCAATTTAAACCAGAGTCAAAGGGTATTCCATGCCGTCGTTTAGCAGCCAAAAAACATACACATCTCACAAGAAATATTGACTTTTCCTCCTTTCGAAAGCACAACTTGCACGAAATTAGTCTTAAATGATTTAAAAATTTATAAACGTAAACTTATAGCATTAGTGTGCATGGGATTTACTTAACTTTTTATTGTTTTCTAGGGGTTAGCTTCATGTATCTAATAAAAGAATTTTATTGTTAGATATTAACTATGAGTTGATACATAACTTCCAAGGCAGGCCCACCTTCATCACAACATTCTGTTATTTATAAAGAAATTTAATATTTGTCAGTAATACAGGATTTAAAGTCAGCACACATTCGTACAACCTCCTCTCTGCGTCTTTATCAAACGCATCTTCTTATATGAGTCCTTGAAACCATCAATATGTTGACAGCGCATGAAAACAATTAAATAGTTCTCAAAACCGGCCTGTCATCACTTATTTTTATAATGCAGAAACATATTTCATATAGCAATAATAATAAATAT
>ENA-ORVC01002812-ORVC01002812.1-human-gut-metagenome-genome-assembly--contig:-NODE-2812-length-10812-cov-6.063029_pt1 | contig 10812 bp, 6 predicted proteins | sample MGYA00242092_ERZ509234 | MGnify/ENA primary metagenome ERZ509234 (study PRJEB26280, sample SAMEA2338800) | human gut metagenome | biome: human gut; feature: human-associated habitat; material: faeces... | reverse complement strand
GTTTGTCAATGGGTGCAATCTGGAACTCCTTGTCCAGAACCATTTTTGCTCTTCTGCTCATAAATAAAACCTCTCTTCCTGTCATCTTGTTTTCAATTTTCCGATAAATTCCGGATGTCTTCTGTCTCTGATAAATACCGGAATCTTTTCCAATGGTGCATCTACCATAATTTCCTGTCCTCCCATAAAGAGTTCTCCTGTGTATAAATCTGTCCATGTAGCACCAAAAGGAAGGTATACTTTCCTCTGCATTACATCTTTATATGCAACAGGTGCAACCAGTAAATCACTTCCATACATGTATTGTTCTTTCACTTCCCAGCATTTTTTATCCTCTGGAAATTCATAAAACATAGTCCGCATAACAGGACTTCCTTTTCTATGAGCCTCTTCCATTAAGGTTCTGGTATAATCACGCATACATTCCCTGAATGCAATATAACTGCACATAATTTCATATACTTCTTTCCCAAAACTCCATACTTCGTTATCTCCACCTGTATGGCAGTTTGGCTGGCCATCACTTCCGGGAAGCATAGTTGCAGGCATCCGATCTCCATGTAACCGCATAACCGGGCAAAATGTTCCATACTCGAACCATCTCACTAACAACTGGCGAAAACTCTCATCTTCTGGATTTCCGCCGGCAAATCCGCCAATGTCTGTAGTCCACCAGGGAATACCTGCCAATCCCATATGGAGCCCTGCACAGATTTGTTTGCGGAAATCCTCATACGTAGAGTGTATGTCCCCAGACCATACCAATGCTCCATACCGCTGGCTTCCAGCCCACGCACACCTTACTAAATTCACTACCTTTTCCTGCCCCTCTTCTGTCATTCCTTCATAAAAGGTTCTGGAATACATTTGAGGATAAATATTTCCTATTTGCAGATTAGGTCCCAGATAATAGCGGTAATTGTCAAAATCATACACACCAAATTCCGGTTCTGCTTCATCAAGCCAGAAAATTTTTATTCCATGGTCATAGTAGTTTTTCTTACATTTTTCCCATACAAATTTTCTTGCCTCTGGATTCGTTGCATCGAAAAATAAACTGTCTCCCCCAAATGTCATAGAAATATTTACTCCCATTTCCGGTTTTACCAGTAAATTTCTCTCTTTCATCTCCTCAAAATTTTCACTTCTCAAATCAATCTGAGGCCACACAGAAACCATAAGTTTTATTCCCATATCTTCAAGTTCCTGATTCATTGCTTTGGGGTTAGGGAAAAATTTCTCATCAAATCGGAAATCTCCCATTCTTGGCCAGTGGAAAAAGTCGATGACAATCACATCTAATGGGATATTCCTTTTCTTATACTCTCTTGCCGCATTCAGAACTTGTTCCTGATTCCAATATCTTAGTTTACACTGCCAAAATCCCAAACCATATTCTGGCATCATAGGAACTTTTCCTGTAACTTCTGCATACGCTTCCTCAATTTCAGCCGGGGTATCTCCTGCTGTAATCCAATAGTCTAACTGTTTTGTACTGTAAGCCTCCCATTGAGTGACATTTTTTCCAAACGTCACTCTTCCGACTGCCGGATTATGCCATAAAAATCCATAGCCTTTGCTGGAAAGGACAAATGGAATACTTGCCTGAGAATTTCTGTGAGCCAGTTCCATGGTACAATGCTTTAAATCCATGATTTCCTGCTGGTACTGGCCCATTCCAAACAATTTTTCATCCGCACAACTTTCAAAACTGGCTGTCAGCCTGTAATCTCCTCCAATAATAGGCTTAAATTTTCTGGCATATAAGTTTAAAGCTCCATGCCATCCCTGTTCTTCTAAAAGCAGTTCATTCTTTTGATTATAAAAAGCCAAGGTTCCCGTTTTCGACCAGGCATCTTCTGTTAAAACAGCCTTAATTTTGCCATTTGTAATACTTCCCTGCTGTGCACTGACTTTAAAAACAGGATCCTTTGTCTCTTTTGCTGGTAACAATGCGTAATCTGTGTCCTGTATCTCTCCCATCATGGTACTACGTACACGGAAACTATTATCTCCCCACGGTTCCACAACCAGCTTTTCCCCATTAAATGTCCATATTAATCGTTTTCCACTTTTACTGATTTTTCCCATTTTACTTCTCCAATTTCTATATTTATCAGCCTTTTACAGCACCAATCATAACACCTTTTTCAAAATATTTTTGAATAAATGGATAGACACATAGAATCGGTACGGTAGATACAATAATTGCAGCATATTTCACCTGATCTGCAAACATCTGTCCATAACCTCCGGCTCCTGCGCCTGTACCATTTGCAAAAGCTTCATTCAAAAGAAGAATGCTTCTTAATACAATCTGTAAAGGATCGTTAGCATTATTACTGTTAAACATCAAAGCATTAAAGAAATCATTCCAGTGGTATACCGCATAGTATAAAATCAAAACTGCAATTACTGCTTTCGACAAGGGTAACACCACAGAAAAGAAATATTTAAAATGGGAACATCCGTCAATCACTGCAGCTTCGTATAAATCATTTGGTATTGAACTCTCAATAAAGGTTCTTGCTATAATCAGATTATAAGTATTTACTAATACCATAACCACTAAGATGGTTTTTGTACTGATCAATCCAAGAGAACTAACCGTCATGTAAAGCGGAACCAGTCCACCATTAAAGAACATCGTAAACACAAAATAAAACATAATTTTCCCACGGCCTTTAAAATCCGGTCTGGACAAAGCATACGCTGCCGGCATAGTCACTGCCATATTTAAGGTTGTTCCCACAACCACATAAAAAATAGTATTTAAATATCCTTTCCAGATACGGGCATCCTGAATAATCTGCTGAAATCCATAAAAATTAATATCCTTAGGCCAGAAAATTACTTTTCCCTGATTTACTAAATTGGAATTGCTGATTGAAGCAATAATGACAAACCAAAGTGGATACACAATAATAATAAAAGTAATAATACTAAGAATCAGCACTACTGCTCCAAAAACTCTGTCAGCTACTGATTTTTCTTTTATCTGATTCATTCTTTTTGCCATGTCACGCCTCCTACATCAAACCGGTTCCTGTCACTTTTTTTGACAACTGGTTTGTCACTACTAAGAAAACAAAGTTAATCAATGTATTAAACAACCCTACTGCTGCACCGAAACTGAATTGAGTAGACTTAATACCAACAGTATACACATATGTAGAAATAACCTGGGAAGCCCCAAGATTAAGACTGTTCTGCATCAGAAACACTTTGTCAAAACCTACATTCAAAATATTACCCATATTGAGAATTAAAATAATCATAATCGTAGGAAGTATTGCCGGAAGGTCTACATGAATCATTGTCTGCCAGCGGTTTGCACCATCCATTTTACATGCGTCATATAACTGAGTATCTACGGAAGACAATGCTGCAATAAAAATAATACTGTTCCATCCCATAGTCTGCCATACACCAGATAAAACATATACTGGCATAAACGCTTTTTCAGACCCCATTAAATTCACATTTTCCCCAACCAGATGGAGACTTTTTAAGAATCCATCAATCACACCAGTTCCATCTGCCAGCATGATTCTCAGGATAGACACCATAACAACCACAGAAATAAAATATGGAATATAAACCGTTGTCTGTACGGTTCTTTTCCATTTTTTATTTTTCAATTGGTTAATTACCATTGCTAAAATGATGGGTATCGGAAATCCTACTACAATACTTGCAAATGCAATGACAAAGGTATTTTTTAAAGTCACCCAAAACATAGGGCTGTCAAAATATTGCTTAAAATATTTGAGCCCTGCCCACGCTCCTCCTGTAATACCTTTTGTGAAATCATAATCACGAAAGGCAAGCTGGATTCCATACATAGGAACATAACAGAAAATCAAAATATAGAGCATAGCTGGAAGAAGCATAATCCAAAGCTGCCAGTTTTTCCTGAAATATCTTTTTACTTTCACTTGTCTGGTTTCTCCTTTCTTCAAATGTAAAGGCTGTTGCAGCATTTTTGTAAATTGCAACAGCCCTTTCTCTTATTCTCCTAAGTATTTATCAAATGCGCCCTGACGGATTTCTAATACCTGCTCAAGTCCTGCATCTTTTACACTCTGTACATAAGAATCCCATTCAGCATCTATATCAGCTTCTCCAGTAATCCATAAGGACCACTTATTATCAATAATATTGTTGATGTTTGCCTGATTCATTGCCATAGTGTTCTGTTCTTCATCTGTATATTTCATGAAGAGCTGAGGATAATATATATTTTCATTGTTCTTGGCAAGTGCTTCCTCATAGACTGTTCTTTCGTTTAATGCATTTTCCATATCATAAGACATTTCAATATTTACATTTTCACGGATATATAAAGGACCATTGTCAGCAAATGTACTTGTCCATTTCCAGGTTCCCGGATCCATATTTTCATCCTGTGGAGGAAGAACTTTATAATTGTTCTCATCTACTTTTTCTACACATCCATCAGAAATACCACCAAACAGTACTTCTACAGATCTTGTTTTGTCATAAAATCCATCAATAAATTTCATCGCTGCTGCTTTGTCTGAGCATTTCGAACTCATACAAATTCTGTTTGCCTGCATGTTTAACTGGTCTTTATCATAATTCCAATAAGTTTCATAAGTGCCTGCTTCCACCCCGTCATCATAAACCAACGGTGCCAGTGCAATATACTGGTCAGATAATGACCCAAATTTATCTGTTTCTTCCCATCCAAAGCATGCACCAACAAGAGCTTCTCCTTTTTCATTTCCTCTGGATAAGGACTGGTATGCAGAATAATCATTTGTAATGGCGTTCTTATTGATTAATCCTTCAGAGTACCAACGGTTCATGGTTTTTATAAAAGCTTTATATCTCTCATCAATTGCATAGCACTTAACTGTCTTGTCTTCCACAAAATAACCATCGGTTGCAATATCTGTTAATTGAATTCCCATGGAAGGAAGCAGTTTCAATAAGGAATATGCAGAGTTAAACCAGGCATTGTTTCCTCCATAAGCATTATAATCTAGCGGAACTTCGTCACTTGGATCTCCATTTCCATTTGCATCTTCTTTTTCAAATGCTTTTAATACTTCCTCAAATTCGGAAAAAGTAGTTGGTACCTGCAGGCCTAAATTGTCAAGCCAGGTTTTATTTATAAATAACACCGTATTCGTTTCCGGCCATACAGTCTGCATCTTTGGAATGCCATAAATTTTTCCATTTCCTGCGGTTGCCAGAACTTTTGTATCTGGAACCTCTGTAAACATTTCCTGAATATTGGGTGCATTTTCTTCAATCAATGGAGTTAAATCTTCAAACAGCCCTGTATACTTCGTATAATCAGAATCTGTTGTTGCATTAATTAAAATATCTGGAATATCAGCAGATGCAAATCTGGTAGACTTTACGGTTTCCCAATCCTGACGGATTTGTTCCCATTCAATTTCTACACCGGCTTCTTCCTCTAATTCCTGCAGCCATTCCATTTCTTCTACATCCTGAGTAGCAGAGTGAGAAACAAATAACGCCTTGAGCTTCGTTTTCCCATCTGCTGTTTTTTCCGGTTCACTGTTTCCCCCTTTTCCGCATCCAGCCAGTGTGCTCATCATCATGATACCAACCAGTGCCATAGATACTACTTTTTTCTTCATATCAGTTTCCTCACTTTCCTTTTATTTTTTATGTCTTTTTACATAAAGTTCATCAAAAATCCGGCACAATCCTTTTTTGCTCTGAAATTTTATTACCGTTTTTCCATCTTCTCCAAAGCATCTTGAAGGAAGAACTATTTCCTGCAAAAAATATTCTTCCTGACCGCCATTTACCTGAACCTCCTGCTCAAAACCACCTGTAGCAAAGATTGTAAACACACTGCCTTTATCTTTTCCTGAAAGTGTCATACAGACAGTTGCTCCCTCTATTTCCCCTTGAAGTTCATAGGAAAACCAGCCTTCTTCTTTGCAATAACGAGATGGATGTCCATCCACCATTTCAGCATCTGTAAATTCTCCACAGATACGATGAGCCAGTTCATACTGATCGTTCCCAACAGGGAGAACATCCAATTGTTCCTTTTTCAGTCTGTATCTTCTCTCTTCTCTTTCTTTAAGAATTTCTAACTCCTTGGAATCCTCCGGATAGATAAACCAATATATTCCGTAACGTTCCCGGTATTTTAAATAATGCGGTGTAAATGTGAGAGTTCTTCCCTGATTCTCAATTGTAAATTCTATTTTCCCAGGTGTTTTGTTCAAAAACCTTTCTGGATATTGTCTAAACTCCTGGCAATCTTTTTCATCAAAAACAAGGTAATCTGGAATAATCATCTCTTTTTGAGGAACCAGGACATTTACCCCCGTATAAATTTGATCCATTTGTTCCATTCCCAAATCGGCACTTAAAACATATGGTCCATATTGAAATGCAAGAACATGAGAATTGTCCGGGAGGCTCTTAGCTGTAAGTTCCATAGAATACGCAATTTCTATAGAATTTCCTTTTTCCAGCCCTACATCCAGTGAAATCCAATTACTTTCTACTGTTGTTGAAATCCCATGCTCCTGAATCACCGGTGTCTTTATATTCCATTTTGGGATTAGAAGACAGATTTTATTTCCTTCTGCATCTGCTTCCTGTTCTGCTACCAGAATTTTCACCCGATATAGGTTTTCTTTCTGTTCGCAAACAACTTCCAGCTTTAACCCTTTTTCTTTCCAAATAATTTCACTATCCTCATACCGGATTATATACATAGTATTTTCATCTCTATATACTGCCCCTTCATGAAGCTTTGTGAAATTCTCCATACCACTTCCAGTACAACACCAGAAGCTATCATAGGGTGTGCTGTAAACTTTAAAGTACCCTGACGCCATAGGCTGGAAATAGGTAGTCATTCCAGTTTCTGGATTCTGAGAAGACAAAATCGCATTCAAGTATGTACTCTCATAAAAGTCCGCATATTTTCTTTCTTTCGTCAATTCAAACAATTCTTTAGAAAGTTTCAGCATATTATAAGTATTACAGGTTTCGCAATTACATGCTGTCCGCTCTGAGTCTAAGATATCCGGCTTTCCAAAATGCTCCCATTCACTATTTCCGCCTGTGATATAGGAATGATGCTCAGTCACCATATTCCAAAAATTTTTTGCAACTTCCAGATAAAAAAATTCTCCCAGTAAAAGATATCTTTTTAAAGCACCTAATACTTTTGGAATTGTGGTATTTGCATGAAGTCCATTGAGAATATCTTCTCCTTCATATAGTTTCTGAAATAATGTCATTTCATCAAACTGATGTGCTGCTTTTATAAATCTATCATCCTCAGTAATAGCATATAAATCATATAAGCAATCATTCATGCCGCCATATTCTACTGCCAGCACCTGTTTCTTTGTTTCTTCTGTCCAGGAAATGCAACGTCTGTAAATCCATCCGCCTAAATCTGAAGCTACTTTTTTGGCTGTTTCATCTCCCGTATATCTATATACAGAAATCAATCCACTCAATATTTTATGCATGGTGTACCATGGAACCCAGGCAGGCCTCTTATTCTCCACTCTGTCAAAAATTTCTTCCTGACTGGCAAATAGAAATCCGTCTTCTCTCTGACATTTTTCTAAAGCTGTTATTATATATGTAAGACGCTCCAGCAGTTCCTGATTTCCTGTATATCCATATGCCTGAGCGACTGCTGTCATATAATGTCCCAGTGTATGTCCCTGGATTTCTGTTTCTTCCCATCCATGGTATCGCTCTTTTTCTGGAACAAGACCCGATGTCTCAAGAAATCCTACCATAAGTTTATCTGGGTCCAAAGAATATAAATATGAAAGCTCTAAATCAAATGCATGACTTTTATATTGATCCTTTATTTTTACTGTTCCGTAAGGAAAATCTCTCACCTGTTTTTGTATTTTACAATTCACCCACACCGCCTCCTCTCTTAAGTGCAGGCTCATTATATCTTGTGATCTTGCTTCGGTAAATATCACAATCTCTCAATCAGTGTCATTTTGTCATATCTTACTTTTTGATACCATATATGTATATCCTTTTGATACCTTTTCTTACTTTTTCACATATCACCGCTTTATTTGCATAATCAGCCTGTTTTTTTATGATAATTAAAAGATCTTCTATATTTTTCTATATTTAGTGTTATTTTGTCATTTGTGTATTTTTCATATTTTTTCCTTTTTTTCAGATTTAGTGTCACTATGACACTTGTTATTTTTCATGGCTAATATTATAATACTTTTATTATGGAAACAAAGGAGCGCTAACTATGTATGTTTTTGAATTGCCTTCAGATACTATATACGAATACATGCTAACAGGTAAATTTCAGGCTCCCTCTCAAGACTGGATTCATCAAGAGAGCCCTCTAAGTGATTACGAACTGATTGTTATGACAGAAGGTACCCTCTATATAGCTTATGAAAAAGAATCTTTTGTTGTGGAAACCGGTGATTTTCTCTTGCTTCCACCCGGTGGTGTTCGAAAGGGAACAAAATCATCTGATTGTGCTTTTTACTGGCTTCATTTTATCACCGGTCAAACTACTTCTGCGAAAGAAATTCCTGATGCGCTGTTACCGGCTTATATAGCTGCATCCAGTCAGAAAATTCCTATTCCAAGACATGGAACTATACCCAATCAGGAAAAACTTGTGATTTTGATGAAACAGCTTCAAGACGAGGTAAAGAATAATTATCCTGCGTGTGGTTTGAATACTATGACAACTACTATCCTTATGGAACTGTACGGACAATACTATATACGTACCCAAAGAGCCAGCAGTATTAAAGATGTGCAAAAACAACTTTATTACGATATTGTGGATTATGTAAAACTGAATATATCAAAGAATTTGAAGGTTGCAGAAATTGCCACACACTTTGGGTATAATCAAAAATATCTTTCCCATTTGTTTGCGACCATTACTGGGACGCCTTTGAAACAGTTTATTTTATCCACAAAAATTGACGCTGCAAATTTTATGCTTACAGATACCAATAAATCCATTTCTAAAATTTCCCAGGAATTAGGTTTTTTAGACAATCACAATTTTACCAGAACTTATAAATCAGTAACTGGTCTGTCACCTTCTGAATACAGGAATAGCTTTGCTAAGAGAATGTTGTTTGATAAGTAATTTCTCCATATCAACCTATTTTTTGCTTATATTTTTCATGGAAAATATAAGCAAAAAATCACAAAAAAGGGGATGTGAAAAAACTCGATTGAGTTTTTTCGCATCCCTCTTTTTGCTTTTGTTGTGTATAAATTGCTAGAATCCTACGCTGAAAAGGCGCACTTCCCCTACCCCATAGAGATTCTCTTTTTGAATCTATGCGGCAGTTCTATTTCTCATCTTTTTGTTCTGATATTTATATAGATTATGTCCTATTGCCACAAGTAAAACTTCTAGTTTAACCGAATTAATACCTCTTCGGACAATTCTCTTGTACCAACGGTCGTTTTTCATGATTCCGAAAGTGCCTTCTGCTTGTATCGAACGGTTCATTCGTAACAGCGCACCATGAATACTTTCTAAGTTTTCGATTACTTCCTGATGCATTGCAGTGAGTTCCTGATTGATCCGAACAGTTCGATTTTTAGCTGTTTTCTTACATTTCTCTGCATATGGACATCCACTGCAATCTTCACATTCATACAGTTCTTCCTTGCGTCCGTATTGATTTCCCCTCACACTTCTTCTGTATAAAAGATGAAATGCTTTATCGTTAGGACATCTCATGACACCTTGTTCATCAATTCTAAAATTAACTGCACGAAATGGATCTTCATGATACTTTCGATCCTTGGTTTCCTTTTTAAACATTGGAAACTTCATATACTTTTCCATTCCGTTTTGTTCGCAAAAAATATAGTTGTTATATGATCCATATCCAGCATCTGCCACAGGATACTTGGGATAGAAGCCATACGTTTGTTTGAAGTGCTCCATCAAAGGAATGAAACAGTCCATATCGGAACGATAATGGTTCACGTCAACAACTGCGATATATTCATCTGCTACACCAATCTGTACATTGTATGCCGGCAGAAGCTGATCATTGCCCATGTAATCCGTTTTGATGCGCATAAAGGTAGCTGATTTATCTGTTTTAGAATAGCTGTTACGATCAGGACCACAGATGTCAATTCTTTCTATGTATTCCTGAAGTTTCTGACAGAAACCAGTCAAATGTTCATAATGACGCTGCTCTTTGGATTTTCTCTTTCCGCTTCCGTAAACAAATGTACTTATATCCAGATCCCATAAAAGCACTAGCTGATCAATGATTTCATTCAGATAATCTGGTACATATTCAGAATTAGCTGAAATCTGTACTCCACTCCATGCGATTTCTGTGTTGATTTCCTCAATTTCCGTAGTAATTTTTTCATAAAGCTTGTAACGGAACTTTTCGGTAGCCTTCTTCCAAACCCAGGTATATTTGTTGGCGTTTGCTTCAAACTTGGAACCATCGATGTAGATGTGTTGCAAATCCACATGCTCCTCGTTGAAGATAGCTTGATTGATGTCGTTAAAAATGTTTTCAATCTTATCCTGAAGCACTTCGTTGATGAAATATCCAAAGGTTCGGTATGATGGAGTCTGGTGATCCATGAGATACATGAATCTGATATTGATTTTGCAGTTGTCTTCCAGTTCTCTCAGGGAGCAGTAGCCGCTGGTCATAAATCCAAAAAGTACTGTTTTTAACATGTTGACCGGATTATATCTGAGTCGTCCAGTTGTATACTCCGGAATATCTGTCAGATACTTATTTAAATCGATTCCTCCCATCAATCTGT
>ENA-ORVC01002796-ORVC01002796.1-human-gut-metagenome-genome-assembly--contig:-NODE-2796-length-10867-cov-3.901776_pt1 | contig 10867 bp, 6 predicted proteins | sample MGYA00242092_ERZ509234 | MGnify/ENA primary metagenome ERZ509234 (study PRJEB26280, sample SAMEA2338800) | human gut metagenome | biome: human gut; feature: human-associated habitat; material: faeces... | reverse complement strand
AGCGTCGTGATCGATCCCTCGGTCGTGGATCCCGAGGACGTTGAAATGCTTCAGGACCTGATCCAGCTCGCCTTCAACAGCGCGCAGACCCGTCTCTCCGAAATCTCCGAGGAGCGCATGCGCAAGGAAGTTCCGCTTCCTCCGGGTATGAAGCTGCCGTTCTGATCAGCCTGACACGATCCGAACGCTGACAAGCCAACAGCCGTCGATGCCGAAAGGATCGGCGGCTTTTTTCTTCAGGAGCTGCAAGATGCTGCGAATTCCACAGTCCTACATTGACGAGCTGCTTGAGGGCGACTGGGCCCTTCATGACGTCACGACCGAAGGCATGGGCCTCAAGGGCGAGTACGTCGTCACCGCCTGGCCCAAGGAGACCGGCATCGTCGCCGGCATCGAGATCGCCGAGCGCGTCTTCAAGACCGTCGGCCTCAGGACCGAGATGCTCTACGGAGACGGGGACCACGCCTTCATGCACTCTCCGATCCTCCGCGCCTGGGGCACGCCCGAGCAGCTTCACGCCACCTACAAGGTCGCCCAGTGCGTGATGGAGTACTCCACGGGCATCGCCCGCCGCACCCACGAAATGGTGAGCATCGCGCGCGACCGCTGGGGCCGCATCCAAGTGGCGGGTACCCGCAAGCACTTCCCCGGCGGCAAGATCCTCTCGATCGCCGCGCTCAGGGCGGGCGGCGGCATCATCCACCGCGCGGGCATCTCCGACTCCATCCTCGTCTTCGACCAGCACAGAACCCTCACGCGCAATCCCGTCCATGCGGTCCGCCGCCTCATGGCGATGGAGCCCGAGCGCAAGGTCTGCGTCGAGGTCGACACGCCCGAGGACGGCATGTTCTGGGCCGACAAGGGCGTGCACATCATCCAGTGCGAACGCTTCACGCCCGAGGTCCTCGCGGCCTTCGTGCGCGAGGTGAAGGCGAAGCACCCGCACGTCGTTGTCAACGCCGCAGGCGGCATCAATGGCGACAACGTGGGTGACTACGCGGACACCCGCTGCGACGTGCTGGTCACGAGCTGGCCCTATTTCGGCAGGCCCGCTGACATCAAGATGAGCTTCTCGCCCGCGAATCCCAAGCCATGAGCATCCGTCTTTCCCCAGCCGTCGAGAGTCTGGTCAAGGCCCTCGGAAAACTTCCGGGCTACGGCCCCCGGTCGGCCCAGCGCGCCGCCTTCCATCTGCTTCAGAACAGGGATGAGTCCCTCGACGAACTCGCCGCCGCCGTCGAGCGCGTGCGCCGAGGCGTCGGCCGCTGCCGCCTCTGCAACACCTTCACCGAAGGGGATATCTGCCCCGTGTGCCTTGACGAGGAGAGGGACCCTGGACTTCTCTGCGTCGTGGAGAGCACGGCGGACCAGATGGCCCTTGATGCGTCGCTCGCCTGGCCCGGCTACTACTTCGTCCTTTCGGGGCGCCTGAGCCCCGTCAACGGCATCGGACCCGCCGACATCGGCATGCCGCTCCTGCTCAAACGCGTGGGGGCGGGCGTCGAGGAAGGCGTGCTGCGCGAGGTCGTCGTCGCCATGAGCTACACGCCCGAGGGCGACGCAACCGCCTACTATCTGATCGACGCCCTCAAGAAGCGGTGGCCGCAGCTGCGCGTCACCCGCCTTGCAAGAGGCCTGCCCGCAGGCATCGAAATCGAGTACACGGACCTGAGCACGATCGCCAACGCGGTCTACGCCAGAAGGGATGCCTGAGAGGTCGTGCGAGGCCCCTCGGGCCTCCGCCCGACGGCGGCAAAACCGAGTGCATTTGTCGCCAAAAACGACCATTGTTGAACCGTTTTCGGATGAAAAGGAATTACTTTTCCTTCGTCCGATTTCGGACAATGCGACTAGGGTTTTCTGCTCAGACAAGGAGCGGAAAAGGGCTCTCCCGCCTACATAGAATGACAGGGTTCCCAAGCCCGTTTGTCGCTAACGGCTCAGCTAGACAATAGGGCAAAAAAAATAAGAGCCTCGAGACATCCAGATGCACTCTCTCTTCAAAGACCCGCGCCCCGAAGCCGCACTCATTCTTTCGGACGGCACGGTACTCCTCGGACGCAGCTTCGGTGCGAGCGTCTCCAATGTTGCCGAAGTCGTCTTCAATACGGCGATGACCGGCTATCAGGAGGTCCTCACGGATCCGTCCTATACGGGCCAGATCGTCACGCTCACGGGCGCCCACGTCGGCAACGTCGGCGTCAACGCCCAGGACCGCGAGGGCGGCGCAGCCGTTCATGCCGCAGGCCTCGTCGTCAGGGACGTTCCCGCCGTCCACTCCAACTTCCGCTCTGAAAAGTCCCTGCCCGACTACCTCGTCGAGCAGGGCGTTCCCGCGATTGCAGGCGTGGACACGCGCCGCCTGACGCGCATCCTCCGCACGAAGGGCGCCCAGGCCGGCGTGATCGTCGTCGCCCGCAACGGTGCGCTCACCGAGGACGAGATCGACGCAGGCCGCAAGGCCGTTGCCGCCTGGAAGGGCATGGCGGGCCAGGACCTTGCCAAGGTCGTCACCTGCAAGGCTCCCTATGAGTGGACCGAAGGCGCCTTCAGCATGAAGGCCGCGGACGGCAGGCCCGGCTTTGTGACGCCCGCAGAGCTCCCCGTTCACGTCGTCGCCTACGACTTCGGCGTGAAGACCAACATTCTTCGCATGCTCGTCGAACGCGGCATGCGCGTGACCGTGGTGCCCGCGCAGACGCCCGTGGAGGACGTGCTTGCTATGAACCCCGACGGCGTCTTCCTCTCCAACGGCCCCGGCGACCCCGCCCCCTGCACGTATGCCATCGAGGCCGCCCGCGAGATCATCGCGAGGAAGATTCCGCTTTTCGGCATCTGCCTCGGCCACCAGATCATGGGGCTCGCCGTCGGCGCCAAGACGCTCAAGATGAAGTTCGGCCATCACGGCGCGAACCATCCCGTGGTGGATTTGCGCTCGCGACACGTGTACATTACGAGCCAGAACCATGGTTTTGCCGTGGATGCAAAAACGCTTCCCGCCAACGCCGTGCCGACACACGAATCGCTCTTCGACGGTTCGCTGCAGGGCTTTGAGCTCACCGACGCGCCGGCCTTCTGCTTCCAGGGTCACCCTGAAGCCAGTCCCGGTCCGCATGACATCGCCCCGCTTTTCGACCACTTCCGCGAACTGATCGAGAGGCACAGAGCAGCCTGACCGTCCCCTGAGCTCCGCACAGACTCAAAGAGGACCAACATGGAAAAAGCAAACGTTCTGGCCGCACTCAACGACGCACGCGATGCGCTCGACGCCCTGATCTCCAACGAGAAGACGATTGAAGCCGTCGTGGCGGCGGCAGGCCTCATGGCGGACGCCGTCGAGGGCGACGGCAAGGTGATGAGCTGCGGCAACGGCGGCAGTCTCTGCGACGCCATGCATTTTGCGGAGGAGATGACGGGCCGCTACCGCAGCAACCGTCGTCCCTACGCAGCGCTTGCGATTTCCGACGCCTCGCACATGGCCTGCGTCGGCAACGACTACGGCTACGAGGAGGTCTTCTCTCGTTATGTCGAGGCGCACGGCCGCAAGGGCGACGTGCTTCTTGCCATCACGACGTCCGGCACGAGCCGCAACATCGTCAAGGCGGCCGAGGTCGCCCGCAGGAAGGGCGTCAAGGTCGTTGCGCTCACGGGGCGCGACGAGACGCCCATCACCGAGCTTGCCGACGTGTCCATCGTGACCCCGGCGGGCCGCTGGGCCGACCGCGTGCAGGAGCTCCACATCAAGTGCATCCATATTCTCATCGAGCTCATTGAAAGGCGGCTCGACAAGCAAAACTACGAGTAAAACATGCCCAAGCGTACAGACATCAAGTCCGTTCTCATCATCGGTGCAGGCCCGATCATCATCGGTCAGGCCTGCGAATTCGACTACTCCGGTGCTCAGGCCTGCAAGGCCCTTCGCGAGGAAGGCTACCGAGTCATCCTTGTGAACTCCAATCCGGCCACGATCATGACCGACCCGCAGACCGCGGACGTCACCTACATCGAGCCGATCACTTGGGAGGTCGTCGAACGAATCATCGCCAAGGAACGTCCCGATGCGATCCTGCCGACGATGGGCGGCCAGACGGCCCTCAACTGCGCGATGGACCTCGCGCGTCACGGCGTGCTCGACAAGTACGACATCGAGCTCATCGGCGCCAAGCCCGATGCCATCGACAAGGCCGAGGACCGCGAGCGCTTCAAGGAAGCCATGGACCGCATCGGACTTGAGTCCGCACGCTCAGGCGTCGCCTATTCCCTTCGCGAGGCCAAGGAGCTTCAGGCGAAGTTCGGCTTCCCGACCGTGATCCGTCCGTCTTTCACGCTCGGCGGCTCCGGCGGCGGCATCGCCCACGACATGGAGAGCTTCGTCGAGATCTGCGAACGCGGCCTCGAGCTCTCTCCCACGCACGAGCTCCTCATCGAGGAGTCGCTCCTCGGTTGGAAGGAGTACGAAATGGAAGTCGTCCGCGACACTGCGGACAACTGCATCATCGTCTGCTCCATCGAGAACTTCGACCCGATGGGCGTGCATACGGGCGACTCCATCACGGTTGCGCCCGCCCAGACGCTCACCGACCGCGAGTACCAGCGCATGCGCGACGCCTCGATCGCCATTCTGCGCGAGATCGGCGTCGACACGGGCGGCTCCAACGTCCAGTTCGCCGTCAATCCCGAGACGGGCCGCATGATCGTCATCGAGATGAATCCGCGCGTCTCCCGCTCCTCCGCACTCGCCTCCAAGGCCACGGGCTTCCCGATCGCCCGCATCGCCGCCAAGCTCGCCGTGGGCTACACGCTCGACGAGCTGCGCAACGAAATCACCGGCGGCCTCACGCCCGCCTCCTTCGAGCCGACGATCGACTACGTCGTCACGAAGGTGCCGCGCTTCGCGTTCGAGAAGTTCCCTGCCGCCAACGACCGCCTCACGACGCAGATGAAGTCCGTGGGCGAGGTGATGGCCATCGGCCGCACCTTCCAGGAATCCCTGCAGAAGGCCCTGCGCGGTCTGGAGACCGGCCACAACGGCCTCAACGAAACGGGCGTCGGCATCGAGCAGCTTCGCCACGAAATCGCCGTGCCCGGCCCCGAACGCATCTTCTTCCTTGCCGATGGCATCCGCGCCGGCATGACGGACGAAGAGCTCCACGAACTCTCCGCCATCGATCCGTGGTTCCTCAATCAGGTCCGCGAGATCGTCGAGACCGAGGACAAGCTCCGCGGCAATCCGCTCTCCGCGTTCACGAAGTCCGACATGCTCTTCCTCAAGCGCAAGGGCTTCTCCGACGGCCGCCTTGCCCAGCTGACAGGCGCGAAGGAGGCCGAGGTCCGCGCCGCCCGCCTGGCGATGGGCATCCGTCCCGTCTACAAGCGCGTCGACACCTGCGCCGCCGAATTCGCGACCAACACCGCCTACCTCTACTCCACCTACGAGGAGGAGTGCGAGGCCGAACCCACTGACCGCAGGAAGGTCATGGTGCTCGGCGGCGGTCCGAACCGCATCGGCCAGGGCATCGAGTTCGACTACTGCTGCTGCCACGCTTCCTTCGCCCTCAAGGACGCCGGGGTTCAGGCCATCATGGTCAACTCCAACCCCGAGACCGTTTCCACCGACTACGACACGTCCGACCGCCTCTATTTCGAGCCGCTGACTTTTGAAGACGTGATGCACATTGTGGAAAAGGAACGGCCCGACGGCGTGATCGTCCAGTTCGGCGGCCAGACGCCGCTGAACCTCGCCGTGCCGCTGTTGCGCGCGGGCGTGCCCATCCTCGGCACCAGCCCGGACGCCATCGACCGCGCCGAAGACCGCGAACGTTTTCAGGCTCTGCTCCAGAAGCTGTCGCTTCTCCAGCCCGCCAACGGCACGGCGACCACGCTGGAAGAATCCCGCGAGATCGCCCACCGCATCGGCTATCCCATTGTGATCCGCCCGAGCTACGTGCTTGGCGGGCGGGCCATGATGATCGTCTATGACGACGAGGAGATGGCGGAATACTTCGCGCTGCATGTCGGCAAGCAGAAGCTTGAGCATCCCGTGCTCATCGACAAATTCCTTGAAAACGCCATTGAAGTGGACGTGGACGCGCTGTCCGACGGTGAGGACGTGTACGTCGCCGGGGTCATGGAGCACATCGAAGAAGCGGGCATCCACTCGGGCGACTCCTCTTGCGTCTTGCCTCCCTATTCGCTGCCCGCCGAGACCGTCGCCGAAATCGAACGCCAGACCGTGGCCCTTGCCAAGGAACTGCGCGTCGTCGGCCTGATGAACATCCAGTTTGCGGTCAAGGACGGGGTTGTGTTCATCCTCGAAGTGAACCCCCGCGCCTCCCGTACCGCGCCGTTCGTCTCCAAGGCCACGGGCGTGCCCCTGCCGCGTCTCGCCACGCAGGTCATGCTCGGCAAGACCCTCAAGGAACTGGACCCCTGGTCCATGCGCCGTTCCGGGTACGTGTCCGTCAAGGAATCCGTCTTCCCGTTCCGCCGCTTCCCCGGCGTGGACATCCTGCTCGGACCTGAAATGCGTTCCACCGGCGAAGTCATGGGCATCGCCCCGACCTTTGAGGAAGCTTTCCTCAAGGGGCAGTGGGGCGCGGGCCAGAAGCTGCCGGAAGGCGGCAAGGTGTTCCTGTCCGTGAACGACCGCGACAAGCGCTTTGTGGCTGAGGTCGCCCGCCAGTATGTGGATCTCGGTTTCGAACTGCTCGCCACCTCCGGTACCGCCGGGCTTTTGGCTGGGCAGGGCATCCCGTCCACCCGCGTGCTCAAGGTGTACGAAGGCCGCCCGAACATCGTCGACCTCATCAAGAACGGCGAAGTCTCGCTGGTCATCAACACCGCCTCGGGCAAGCGCACCGCGCACGACTCCAAGGCCATCCGGCAGGCTACGCTCCATTACGGCGTGCCGTACAGCACCACGTTGTCCGGCGCGAAGGCCATTGCCCGCGCCATCGGTGCGGCCCGGACCACCGAAGTGCGCGTAAAGAGCCTTCAGGAATATTATAAGGGCGAGTAACCCGCGGGGAGGGCGCTTCTGATAAGGCGGCCCTCCCTCGTTCCTTCCCTGCTGAAAGCCTCTTAAGGAGGGGGCGGTTCTCCGCGTGTTGCAAGAACCGGAAGTTTTTTTTATCATTTCTCCCTCCTTTTTTGAAAAGATACCCGGCCTTCCGGGACGGCGGCGGAAACGGTATGCAACCGTGATGCCGTTGTACCGGAAGGCTTGCCTGTTTAGGCCAGCCTGCGGCCTCTCGCGGAAACGCGATGCCGGAATCCCTGCCCTTTTTGGGGCGGAAGGCTATCCGCCGACGGGGCGGGACCCTGCCGGGAATGGGGCAAAGCCCCGCTGGACTGCGACAAGCGTACAACGAGCGCCCTGCCTCCGCGGGCGTTATCCACTGACCACAACAAAGGTCGACGGAGCGGAAGGAAAGCCTGAAGAGGGCGGAAGAAGCCTTTCTTCAAGGGGCTTTTTCCGCCCTCTTCGTGACAAAAGGTATTGTATGTGCGGAATTTTTGGTATTTCTGGACATCCTGAAGCGGCTCGGATGGCCTATTTCGGTCTGTACGCCCTCCAGCATCGCGGGCAGGAAAGCACGGGCATCGCAAGTTATGACGGCAAGCACATCCGGCTGCACGCGGGCATGGGGCTCGTGCCGGACGTATACGACGAAGCGACGCTTGGTCAGGAATTGCAGGGCAACAGGGCCATCGGCCACGTGCGTTACTCCACCTCGGGGGTTTCGGTTCGCAAGAACGCCCAGCCGCTGGTCGTTCGGGTTTGCGGCATCGAGATCGCGCTGGCCCACAACGGCAATCTGACCAATGCCTCGGAACTCCGCGGCGAACTGGAAAGCGAAGGCGCCATCTTCCAGACCAGCAGCGACAGTGAAATTTTCGTGCACCTCATTGCGCGCAGCCTTGCCAAAAAGAAGGATCTTGAGGAGGCCATCCTCTCCGCTTGCGATCGCGTGCGCGGGGCGTATTCCCTCATCATCCTGTCCGAAGGCCGCATCATCGCGCTGCGCGACGCCCACGGCTTCCATCCGTTGGCAATGGGTAAGGTGGACGACGCCTATGTGTTCGCTTCCGAAACCTGCGCTTTTGACCTGTTGGAGGCCGAATATCTCCGTGAAGTGTTGCCCGGCGAAATGGTTGTCGTCGACGGCGACAAGGTCGTCAGCCGCCCGCTCAACAATGCCGGCAAGGTGCCTGTCCGCCAGTGCATTTTTGAGCTGGTCTATTTTGCCCGCCCCGACTCCATCGTGTTCGGTGAAGACGTGTATCAGTGCCGCAAGCACATGGGCTACGAAATGGCCAAGGAAGCGCCCACCGACGCCGAACTGGTCATGCCGTTCCCGGACTCCGGCGTGTACGCGGCCATCGGTTTTGCTCATGCCGCCGGTGTGCCCTACGAACAGGCGTATATCCGGAACCACTACGTGGGCCGCACCTTCATTCAGCCCTCCCAGACCATGCGCAATTTCGGCGTCCGCGTGAAGCTGAACCCGGTGCGCTCCATGATCAAGAACCGTCGTATCTGCATCGTCGACGACTCCATCGTGCGCGGCACGACGGTTCGCACCCGTGTGGTCAAGCTGCGTGAGCTGGGCGCTCGTGAGGTGCATTTCCGCGTGAGCTGTCCGCCGTTGCGCCATCCCTGCTTCTACGGGATCAATTTCTCGTCCCGCGGGGAACTCGTGGCCGCCAACCACCCTCTGGAAGCCTTGCCCGGCCTGCTGAATCTTGATTCGCTTCATTACCTCACCATCGAAGGGCTGCTGAACTCGGTTTCCGAACCGGACAAGTACTGTCTCGCCTGTTTCAATGGTGAATACCCGGTTGCTTGCGGCGGGCAGTGCTCCTGCTGCGGTTCCGCAGAGTAACCACTGGAAAGGAACGCCATGACGCAGAAGATTGTCCTGTACGATACGACCCTCCGCGACGGCACGCAGGCCGAAGACGTCAACCTGTCGACCCCGGATAAAATCAAGATTGCCTTGCGCCTTGATGAATTCGGCATCGACTATATCGAAGGCGGCTGGCCCGGTTCCAATCCGGTGGACGTGGCGTTTTTCAAGGAGATCGCCAACTATCACCTGAAATACGCCCGTATCGCCGCGTTTGGGAGCACGCACCATCCCGACAACAAGGTGGAAGAAGACCCGAATCTGAACGCGCTCATCGCTTCCGGCGCGACGGCGGGGACGATTTTCGGCAAATCGTGCGAACGCCATGCGAAGGAAGCCCTGCGTCTGGACCCCAAACGGAATCTGGACATCATCCGTAATTCGGTAGCCTACTTGAAGCGCTCCATGCCGGAAGTCTATTTTGACGCGGAGCACTTTTTCGACGGCTACAAGCGGAATGCGGAATACTCGCTGGCTGTCCTGCGGGCCGCGCACGAGGCGGGCGCGCTGATCATCAATCTGTGCGACACCAATGGCGGCACCCTGCCGAACGAGATGCAGCAGATCGTTTCGGATCTGCGTGTGGCCTTGCCGGAAGTGCGGCTCGGCATCCATACGCACAACGACTGCGAGATGGCGGTGGCGAATACCATCGTTGCCGTGCAGGCTGGCGCGGAAATGGTGCAGGGCACGATCAATGGGGTGGGCGAGCGCTGCGGCAATGCCAACCTGTGTTCGATCATCCCGGTATTGCAGGTGAAATGCGGTTTGACCTGCTTGCCTGAGCCCGCTGATGTGCGGCTCCGCCAGCTGACCAAACTGTCGTCCTACTTCGCTGAAGTGGCGAATATGAAGCCGTTCAACCGTCAGCCTTTCGTGGGCAATTCCGCGTTTGCGCACAAGGGCGGAGTGCACGTCAGCGCCGTCAACCGCTGTTCCTCCCTGTACGAACATATGGAGCCGGAGTTGGTCGGCAACGGCCAGCGCATTCTGATCACGGAGCTCGGCGGACGGAGCAACATCGTTTCGCTGGCCCGCCGGTTCGGGTTCCATCTGGACAAGGACGAGCCCGTGGTCAAGGGGCTGTTCAACGAGCTGAAAAAGAAGGCCAGCCTCGGGTACGACTACGCGTCCGCCGAAGCCAGCGTCGAGCTGCTCATCCTGCGCAAACTGGCGCGGCGCGGCGTCCGGGACTTCTTCAAGCTGGTGCAGTACCATGTGAGCGCCGTGCGTGATGCCAGCCATGAGTTGCCGATGGAAGAAGCCACGGTCATGGTGGAAGTGGAGGGTGCCGTCGAGCATACCGCAGCCACCGGCAACGGCCCGGTCAACGCGCTTGATACCGCGCTCCGCAAGGCGCTTCTGCCGTTCTATCCGCGTTTGAAGGAAATGAAGCTGTTGGACTTCAAGGTCCGCGTCCTTTCCGCTTCCGACGGTACGGGCGGGACGGCCTCCGTTGTCCGTGTGCTTATCGAATCGGGCGACGCCGACAGCACATGGGTGACCGTGGGCGTGTCGCATGACATCATCGAAGCCAGCTGGCAGGGGCTTGTGGATTCTGTCGTGTATAAGTTGTATCGTGACGAGGAGGGGCAGCGGAAGCTCCGCGACTTGCGATAGAGGCAGAATGCGAGAGTGGAAGTGGTGAGGGAAAGGGGAACCTTTCTGGAGAAGGGGAGAGCACCCCCACGGCTCCTTTTCCCTCCTAAGACTTTCGACTGGTTGGGAGGCCGCCCGGCGGCAGTTCCGTTGGATGAGAAAGTGAAGACGCCCGGATACGTTCGTGTATTCGGGCGTTTTTTGATGACCACCGCTGGATCTGGAATGGTGTCGTCATGGGGGAGTGATTCTTGGGCATAGTGAACGCTGCGGATGGGGGATTCGAAAAGGGAAAAGTCTTTGAAGGATGAGGGGAGGGGGTGTGGGGGAGGGGAGAAGGCAACCCTTCTCCAGAAGGG
>ENA-ORVC01002794-ORVC01002794.1-human-gut-metagenome-genome-assembly--contig:-NODE-2794-length-10877-cov-3.544354_pt1 | contig 10877 bp, 16 predicted proteins | sample MGYA00242092_ERZ509234 | MGnify/ENA primary metagenome ERZ509234 (study PRJEB26280, sample SAMEA2338800) | human gut metagenome | biome: human gut; feature: human-associated habitat; material: faeces... | reverse complement strand
CTTCTCCAACTCGGACGCCTCCGTGGGCCTGATGTTCGGCTCTGCCTTCGGCCTGCTCTTCGCCCTGATCTACTACACCGTGCGCCGGTCCATGTCCTTCAAGGAGATGATGTCCTGCGTTCCTGAGGGCTTCAAGGCCATGGTGCCCGCCATCCTCATTCTCACCTTTGCCTGGACCCTGAAGAGCATGACCGATTCACTGGGCGCCAAGTACTTTGTCCGTGACTTCGTCCGCAGCGCCCAGGGCCTGCAGATGCTGCTGCCCGTCATCGTATTCGTGGTGGGCTGTCTGCTGGCCTTTGCCACCGGCACCAGCTGGGGTACCTTCGGCATCCTGATCCCCATTGTCCAGAACGTATTTTCCATGGACAACCCTCTGGCCATCATCTGCATCTCCGCCTGTATGGCCGGCGCGGTGTGCGGAGACCACTGTTCCCCCATCTCCGACACCACCATCATGGCCTCCGCCGGTGCCCAGTGTGACCATGTCAACCATGTGTCCACCCAGTTGCCTTATGCAATCTCCTGCGCGGTTATTGCCGGCATTTCCTATGTGGTAGCCGGTGCGTTGGCTTACTTCGGCCTACCCGGTATCATCGCTCTGCCGGTTGGCATCGTCCTAATGCTGGGCTTCCTGTTTTTCGTAAAGAATGCTCGGAGGAGCGCCTGAGGTAAAACGGCGGGATATCCAGACCGAAAGCAAACAACATGCCGAATGATACGATCGACAGAAACATCAAGAAAGCGGCAGGAGAAGGTTCTGGAGACAACTACGAACACATCACATACGAGGGATACGGGCCAAACGGAACAGCGATCATTGTAAAGACACTGACAGACAACAAGAACCGTACTGCATCCAACGTAAGAAATGCATTCACAAAAGGAAGCGGAAATGTAGGAACACCGGGATGCGTCTCTTTTATGTTTGATGAAAAGGGACAGATCATCGTTGCAAAAGAAGACTGCGATATGGATGCAGATGAACTGATGATGATGGCTCTGGACTTTGGGGCGGAAGATTTTTCAGAAGAAGAGGAGAGTTTTGAGATTCTGACTGCTCCGGAAGATTTCAGTGAAGTGCGCCTGAAATTAGAGGAAGCAGGAATCGTCATGGCAGATGCGGAAGTGACAATGATCCCGCAGACTTATGTGGAGCTGACAAGTGAAGAGGATATCAAAAATATCCAGAAAACACTGGATCTTCTCGATGAGGATGATGATGTTCAGGACGTGTACCACAACTGGGATGAGTAAGCACACCTTACATAGATTTTAAATAGTGATAATGAAACCATAATAAACATACATTAGAATAAAATCAGAAGTTGTTTATCAATGGTTTGGAGGGATCACTATGGTAAAAGAAAGAAGAAAATCTGTACCAGTGATGATATACGAGACAAAAGTATAACTTCAGTTACGAATATACGAAAACAGCAATTATGCTTCAGATAAATAACTCTGAGTACGTCATGTTTATTGTTATAGACATGACAGAAAGGAGTTATTTTTTTATGCAATTGACGGATGTTTTGGAAGAATTTATATTCGACTGTAAATTGAGACGGATGAGTGAAAGGACAATCAAAGGGTATAAAAATAATAATTTAAGATTTATCACATTTATCCGGAATGAATATCAAGTCAGTGAGTTAGAAAAGGTTCATTGCAAGCTAATCAAGGCTTATCTGGAACAGCTATCTTCTTTAGGAAGAATGCCAAGCTACATCAATGGAATTATAAAAAGTATGAGGGCGTTCTATCGGTATTGTATAGATGAAGAGTATCTATTCAATAATCCAATGGATAAAGTTAAATTCCAGAAGGAGCCTATGACACTTATTACTACTTTTAATAATAACGAAGTTAAGAAGATGGTAGTGTATTACAGTGGGAGCAGATATTTGAGTATTAGAAATAAACTGATTATGATCACTCTTTTTGATACAGGGATAAGAAATTCTGAATTATGCAATTTATTATTAACGAGTATTCGTGAGGAATATATTATGATTATGGGGAAAGGAAAAAAAGAACGGGTTGTTCCAGTTTCTCCGATATTAAACAAAACATTGATTAAATATAAGCGTGTAAGAGCAGAATACATAAAAGACAAATTTGCTTATCAAACAGAATATTTATTTCTATCACAAAATGGAAGAAAACTTACACCGGAGGCAGTTGAAAAGATTGTAGGAGATTGTGCAAAAGCTTGTAAGGTCAGAAAACATATTCGAAGTAGTCCACATACATGTCGGCATTATTTTGCGCAGGCACAGTTGAAGAATGGATGTGATCTATATACCCTGTCCCGATTACTGGGGCATAGTAATATCAATATTACTAAAATTTACCTGCAGTCTCTACAAGATGAAGATGTACTTGAATTAGGGGTAAAAACAAGTCCATTGATGAATTTGTAAAAGACGTTGTGAAATATACATATGGAAGGTGAATGTGAGAATGGAAGATAGATTTAGAGAACTGGTAAAATCTGCTGCCGATCATCTTAAAGAGAGCAGTGTACAGAAATTTCTGGAAAGAGATGAGGAATACAAAAAGGATGTAAATGAATTGAACGAAGTGGAACAGGCATATATGGAAGTCTATTTGTCGGAGAAACAGCGTCTGATCTGTGACAAGTTATTCTTCTGTAAGGATAGGGTAGACTATGAGTATGGAATTAACGCTTATATCGCCGGATTATACGATGCTTTTCGCTTAATAGAATTATTTGGCATGGAAGAGATAAAACGTTGATAAAGGGGCAAATAGACGTATAGAAAAGGGCAGTGGAGTGATTGAGTTATATCAATACATTCTGCTGCCCTATTTTTTTACCTATGTTTCATAGCTTTTATCAGATTTTTGAGTGCTGTGATTTCTTCAGGTGTCAATCCAGACAAGTCAATCTCCTGTCGGTTATCCATGCCAAGCAGATAGTCTGTGCTGACCTTGAAGATTTTTGCAATATTGATTAAAACATCGTAAGAAGGTAAGCGCAGACCAGTTTCGTATGCGCTGATCACAGATTTTGTCAGACCTAATTTTTGAGCTAATTGAACTTGCGTGTAATTGTTCTGTGTCCGTAAAGTTTTCAATGTGATACCAAAGTCAACCATTTCAATACCTCCATATTTGATAGTTTACTATATAATATGGATTTAATAGGTGGAAAAAGTATTGGATTAGTTGACTTTATGAAGCGGAGTTCTTATAATTAAGGTGATTGTGGTGTAGGGATGGGATTTAGGAGAGAAAGTTATGGGAAAGAAGAGTAGGAGGGAAATTATATGGCATTGATTCAGTGTCCGGAATGTGGTAAAGAAGTATCGGACAAAGCATTAGATTGCCCATCTTGTGGCTATGTGTTTAAAAAGAAAAATTCTAGAAAAAGCAAGGTAAAATTAGTATTCATTTTTGTATTAGCACTTTTTATTGTTTTAGGGATTGGTTATGGAATAACTATCAGAAAGAAGAATTTAGAAAATGTGAAGGGAAATCAGAAAGAAGAATTTAGAAAATGTGAAGAGAAAATGGAACTTATTAGATTAGCACAAGTAGGCGATGTAGTAACTTTTGGAAATTATGCTGGTGATTTGGAGTGGGTTGTTGCTTTTGATGACAATAGACACCTGCTACTTTTAACAAAAGAAACTATTGCCTATATGAAGTATGTCTCTAGTGAAGCAGAATTTACATGGGAAAATAGTGATATTAGGAAATGGTTAAATGAAGATCTTTATAATGAAGCGTTTTCTGAAGAAGAAAAAAAATATGTAGAATCTGTTTTAGTTAATAATGGTGATGAAAAGAAAACGGGAGATAGATTATTTATCTTATCGGAAGGTGAAGGAGCAGGTATTTTCCCGAACGAAAAAATTAGACAATTAGTTTTTGATGGTGGAGAAACTATTTGGTTAAGAAGTAGTTCAGAAGAAATGAACGGGAAATATTATGGAGATTGCCTTATGGAATATGGAACAAGTTATAGCTATGGTAAGGCAGAAGTAGGTTGCAAGAATGGGATTCACGCAGCTCTTTGGATCAATGCAACGGATAAATAATAAATAGACTAATATCGAATAAAAATGGAGGAAGAAAATTATGGCATTGATTCAGTGTCCAGAATGTGGGAGACAGGTAAGTGATAAAGCAAGGAAGTGTCCAGGATGTGGATATAGATTTGCAGGAAAGAAAGTACAAAATATTGTAGAAATACTAAAAGGATTACCATTGCGGAAAACAATAGCTTTAATTGTTCCAGCATTATTATTGGTGATAATAGGGATTATTTCTTTTTCTAGTATTAAAAATGTAAAGGTCGAAGATATTGAATTAGGAAAATGGAATTTAATAGATGAAGGAGAATTTTCAGATACATATGAGGGTGTTATATCTTCAGATACCAAAAAACCATTTGTTGCACTGATAGGATACTATGAAGATGAAGATAGTTTTCCGCAAATGGTTTACATGGAAGATGGAAAAGGAATAATTGATGTATCTGTATATGATAGTGATGAGGATGAAAGAGACCCATCATTAACTTATAGACCGATAGGATATATAAATGGTAAAAAACTAAAAGATTCTCATATAAAAAATGTGGAATGTAATACGCAAAATTATCTTGATTTTTCTGGAATGACACAATGTGACGTAACTATAAAAATTGAAATGCAGAGAAAATATAATGGAACAGTTCTTATTGATGTAAGCAATGATGCAACGAAAGAAATAATACACAATGTTGCTATCAATGTTGTAGATGGAGCAGGTGAAACAGATATTGATTTAGAAAGATTGCCATATAAGTCACGTGGTGTAGAAATAACGATTGATCCTAAAATATTGTGTGAAGTAGATAAAGTAACAGAAAAAGATTATATCGTTACAAAAAAATTAAGTTTCGATGGTGACGAGGACTATTATTCTGGAACAGAAGCATTAAAATTTGATGGATTTAACGATGGATATATTTTTTATTCCTATGAATTGTTATCTGGTGGAGCGGAGGCAGACAGAGGAGAAGTAAAGCGTGGCTATGCTTATCTAAGGGATGAAAAATGTGAATTGAAGACCTATACATATGATGAGGATGGAACTGATATGAAAAAGCCGAAATATGATATTGAAATTGTTGGATATTTAGGATGGGAAAAATTGAAATAGAGGAGTTAATAATATGAGTGATTTAAAATGTACAGAATGCGGAGTAGAATTTTCAGATGGGCTAAAAGAATGTCCTAATTGTGGCTGCCCGGCACCTAAAAAGAAGAGAATGTTTGTGGAAAATGTGAAAGAGCTAAAAACAAAGAAAACGATATCCTCTAAACAAATTTTACCGATTATATCTCTTTGTTTAGGGGTGTTCATTCTTATTTTAGGGATTTTTGTTGCAACTCAAAAGGCAGGTACGAAAGAATATTCGGCAAGGACATTCAATGTCCCAAGTTATGAATTTGGAGCAGATTTTTATTCAGAGATTTATCAAGCAAATGTTACAATTGTAGATGAATTGAATGCTATAAATGGTGGAATGGAAGTTCTGTCAAAATCAATGAACGAATTTACTAATATCATTTATTTTTCAGCAGGGATGATTATCATCGCGATTGGAGTATCTATAATTGCAGCATCTTGTTTACACATAAATAGAGAACAGAAAAAATCACAAGAATAACAGGGAGAGAGTGAGATGGCGTTAATCAATTGTCCAGAATGTGGAAAAGAAGTAAGCGATAAAGCAGAACAATGCCCGAATTGCGGGTGTAATATTGTGAAGTATAGTAAAAAAATCAAAAAGGCAGAAGATAAAAGTAAAATGAAAGAAAAGAAGGAAACACGTAAAACGAAAAACAATAAAATTATCATAGCTTTAGTTTGTATCTGTGCAGTTTCTCTTATTGGTAATGTTACCCAGTTTATTATTTTTACTCAGAATACGAATGAGGAAGTAAGCGATAAAAATAATAAACCTTCCAAGTCGGTAGACAATAACGTAAAAGAACAAGATAGCTCAGAACAAATGAATGACATGAGTGCAGATCAATCAGAACAGTCGGATGTTAATCTGGATGAAGCAGCTTTAAGTTTTCAGTTTGTAGATACTGGTCTGATACCAGATGGAAAAACAGATGGAACTTATAAAGTGGGTACAGATATACCAGCAGGAGATTATATTGTATATGCGGTATGTGGTGGTGCTGGTATTGAAACATATGCAAGTTTGGCTGAAAAAGGGAATGCTACATATCAAACAGGAGTATTTATCAGTGTCAATTTGCAAGATGGGCAATATATAGATGTTAATCACGGCGTACTTTTACCACTAGGGACGTTTGATGTGAATAATCTGAAACAGTATGGTATTTTTCAAGTGGGCACAGATATAGAAGCAGGAGAATATAAGGTGGTTTCTATTGTTGACGAATATAATTCAAATTATGCAAATGTAGGAGGAAATCTTGGAGCATATGAAATTGCGGATAGTCCATTGGGTGGAACTGTACAACAGGCAGAAACTTGGATTAATCAGCAGCAATATATAGAACTAAAGGATGGGCAGTATATCAGGCTGGTTGATGTGGCATTGTATAAGATGAATTAAGATATTACAGGGAGTGAGGAAGGGTTTGAAAACCATCATTATCTTAAAATGTCAGATGGAAACATAGTATTGACAGATGAAATAGAGGTGGAAGATATTTCGGATTATTCCAATTTGATGTATTTTGATACAAGGAAAGGGAAGTTCAAAAAAGTGACATATGAAAAATTAAAAGCAAAATATGGATGGGATTTTGAAGGGAATATTATTTTAGACTTATATGAATTAGAAGACAGTTGGTATTGATATAATGGATAACTAATAAGGGAGTGTAAAATAAAGTGTGTAAGTTACCGGTAACCAAAACTTACGCACTTTATTTTTATGTAAAAGTGTAAAAGTGCGATACACTAATCGAAAGGAAATGATAAAGGATTCCTTCTGCAATAAGAAAACCACCAAACATATTCAGAGCAGTAGCACCAATTGACTTCAGTGCGGTACCAGCAGTTTTTGCCATTCTGCTGAATTTAGAAGAAGCAGTAGTGGCATCCAAAGTTTTCGCTTTGAAATCGTCCATTTCCATAGAACCATCTTTTACAGACTTCGCCATGTCAATGACGCTGGAATCTACTTCTTTGAATTGGGAAGCAATTTTATCTATATCAGAACCCTTTCCTAATTCATGAAATTTTTCTGCAAAATTTAATGTATCTTTATTGAACTTAGGCTTTAATTCTTCCTTAAAATTATCGAAAAATGTTGAAAATTTATCCGTTTCAGAGTCGTAGTTTACAATCGTATTTTGTTCTGATAAACTATATATAAATAACTTGCAATTAAAAATATATAGGGGGATAAATATGTCTAATCATTTAAAAATATGTCCAACATGCAAAAAGGAAAAGATACAAGGAAAATTTTATAAAAATGGTTATATAGACTGTTATGAGGATACAGCTACTAAGTGTCCATACGGGCATCCAATAATCATGACATCCATGCCAGATGACGACTTTACGATTTTAGCAAAAATCTCAGATTCCACAGACTTCTATGATGCAATGATAAAACTGCACGATGACGATATCATAGAGTACGAATTAAAAATGTCACAATTCCGGTCGCAAGTAGAAGCTCAAGAAGCAGAAGCAGAGCGTAAGAAAGCAGAAGATTCCAAACCACGCTGTCCGTACTGCGGATCAACATCAATCACAGCAGGACAGAAGGGGTATTCGTTCTGGACTGGATTCTTAGGTAGCAACAAAACTGTTAATAGATGCAGTAATTGTGGTCATACTTGGAAACCTTGATGGGACGATGCTGTGGCAGTTTCCATCATATTTTTCTTATAGTTCTTGTATACACTATAAGCGGCGACTCCGACAGCAGTAATTGCTGTTATTCCTGTTATGATAGGATGTGCTGCAATAATTGAACCAATACCTTTAAATCCATTTTTGATATCTTTCAGTTTTTCTCCGATTATATCAGTAGAAGAGTCTAGGATATCGTCAACGGAATCCAATTTATCTAAAATGTCATCTGCGCTATCAGCGAACTTGCTTGATGCGAGCGCAGCTTTTACTGTATCTTTTGATAATCCTTTAAAATTTAATAATTTGCTAACATCTCCGATATCATCAAGTTTATCAATGGATTTTGTAATGTCTGCAATGTTCTTTGAAAAATCTAATGATTTGAAAATATCATCAGCTTTATCAGAAAATTTATTAGAAGAGTGTAATATAGATTTTTTCGTTGCCAAATCGAAGTTAGATGCATTTAAAACCATCTTGGCGGATTTTTCATCTAGTTTATCGAACACATCAAGATATTCTGAAATGTTTTCAAAATTCAACTCTTTGAATGAAATTAAATTTCCTATATTTTTAAGTGACTGTATGATATAATAACTATACTTTCTATATACAATTATTATAAGGAGGAGTTATATGAAACATTTCGATATTAAACTAAATGATGTTATTATAAATTCAAAAGATATCCATCAATTCCTTGTTAAAGCCAAGAAGTCGGATGCAATATTATATGTAAAAGAAAAGACTAATTGCACAGATGAACAGGCAATCGAAGTGGTCGAAGAAATATATTCTGTTATGAAAAATATTCAACAAAATACAGTTTCTTTATGGAAAACGACAAAAAAAGAAATTAAAAAAGATGTAATAGACTGTTCATCCAGATCTTCACCAACACCTGTTCAATCCACCCAACCGCACTGTCCATACTGTAATTCAACCAACCTTACTAAAGTGTCTGGCACGAGCCGTTTCGCCAGTACACTAATGTTTGGCATTGGAAGCAAGAAAATCGGCAAGCAATGGAAGTGTAATAACTGTAAGAGTTATTTTTAGATCTTTGGGGCTTAAAATTTATCCGTGGCGTGTGGATAGAACCCATGCCTGCTATATTTGATATATAACAAGAGCTAAAAATGTTTAATACCGGGGGGTACTGTTGCCAGTGGACTCCTACTGTAAAATGAGGTACCCAGATAAGCAACAATTTAAACTCCACGGATTTCCACCCAAAACAGAAAAAAACGATCATACTACAAAATAGAAAAATCCCTCTACATATAGAAAATTTATAACAGGTTGAGAGCTTCGGGAACTCTTAGCCTATTTTTTTACGTTGGACTTATCGGAGCAATGAGTCTATTCTATATGGGATATTATCAGCGGAGTTTGTTCTAAGATTATATACATACAGGATGGGCTTTAGTATCAAACAGAAACGTTGTTTTACAATAAACCTCTATCATAACCAAGAGTATCAATCCCATTTCCTTCAGAGTCTAAAACAGTACCATTAGAAACCTTAATAATAATCTTTTCATTCCGATTCTCAAGCGCATGAGATAAACACTCAAGATCTTCTTGTGTGAAAATATAATATATTTCTGTCATACCATCTTGACGTTGTGGGACTTCTAAATAGTAACCAGTTCCATCCTCAAAATATAATTGCAATCCAGTATCTGTTCCGCTGTATTCTGTAACACGATTCATATCTATGTAGTTAATAGCTGTGCTCTTTCTGTTCTCTATCTGTATCATATCTGTATTATCTATCATATTATGCTGACATCCTGTGAATGATGTACCAGTTGTTAATAGTAGTAATGTAGTAGCAACAAACCGTTTCTTTCTCACATCTGCATATCTCTATATCCATCTAAATATAACAATAGGGTGTAACTATAATTTACACCCTAAAAAGTTCTATACTTCATTTAAAATATACTTGACTGCCTTTTCTGCTTTGCAAGATGCAGAAACAATGAATTTTACATCTGATCTCAATACAGATAACCAGTTTTGTATATAAGCAGTTGAATTTCTGAAACTTTCTGTCGTCTCAATACTGAGAATATTCATAATGTTTGCACTTCCAATTTCTGCAACAAGTTCCTCTTTGCTGTAGTCCTCACTACCAAAACGTGCAGTTGTTGCAGAGTTGAGACGGTCTAAACGGTTCTTATGTCCTGTACTGTGCGTTAATTCATGAAATGCTGTGCTGTAATACTCTGCTTCGTTCTGAAACTGTTCCATAAGTGGTAAATGTATTAGATCACGAGAAGGTGAGTAATACGCTTCATTAGATGCCGTATTCTCTAATACAATATGCTCTCTTGTAATATAATCACTGATTACTTTTTCAGCTTCATCTAGTGGTGGCAGTTCTTTTGGTTCATATGATAACGGTTCAATACCATCTACCTGTGAAATATGAAAGACATTATAATATCTCAACATTGCAATCTGTTTAATCTCTGTTGTTCCGTCTTCTTTCTTTTCTTCAACAGGTAATATCTTCCAGAATACAAGTATTTCTGATTTCTCTCCTTTGCGAATGCGACCGCCTAATTCTGTCCACTGTTTAAAAGTAGCATATTCACCCGTATATTTTAATAGCATCTGATTTAATAAGGAATAAGGTTTCCTTGTGATTCTGTTGTATGCTCCATTTGCTACACCATGCCAAGGTTTTTGCCAAGGAATTACACCATTTTCTAACTGTTCAATGATTCTGTCTGTTACCATTTCATACACTGATTTACTCATACAATAATCTCTCCTTTTATGTGTGTGATTTATTTGATGGGATTATTGTACACAAAAACATGTACAATGTAAATGTATAAAGTACACAAATATATATACAATAAAATATGAAAACCCGGTATATCCTTTCTTGTCTTCTGCTCGGCGGCGCCCTTTCCGTTTCCGCACAGAAAATGGCTGTCAAAAGCAACCTGCTTTCCGCCGCCAACGGTGCGCTGAATGCCGGTGTG
>ENA-ORVC01002793-ORVC01002793.1-human-gut-metagenome-genome-assembly--contig:-NODE-2793-length-10879-cov-2.726072_pt1 | contig 10879 bp, 5 predicted proteins | sample MGYA00242092_ERZ509234 | MGnify/ENA primary metagenome ERZ509234 (study PRJEB26280, sample SAMEA2338800) | human gut metagenome | biome: human gut; feature: human-associated habitat; material: faeces... | reverse complement strand
CGAGGAACTCGCCGTTGTCGACGATGGCCTGAGCGCGCACGATGTAGGCGGCGCCGGACGTCACGCGATCCAAGAGGTAGCGCGGCGCATGAACGCCCCACGAACCGTCTTTTTTCACCTGGTCGTAGATTTCCTGAGCTTTGTCGAGCATCAGGTGCACTTCAGCGAGTTCTTCAGGCGTGAGTTTGGTCACTTCCAGAAGCTGCTTGATGCGCTCGAGACCCTTTTCGATTTCAGCAAACTTGGCTTTGACCGGTTCCTGCCACTTTTGGATCTCGTCATAGATCGCCTGCTGAGTGCCGTAGCGCAGCCCCTCGTCAAGCGTGCTCGTTGCAGGACTGTGGCAGCCCTGACCGTCGCCCGAGAGCGTGTAGTCGCCCGGCGTGGCGCGGCCGCAGGACCAAACGATATCAACATAGGCATGACCCTTCTTGTCGAGCGCATAGGTCCAGAGGCGTTCGCCGGAACCTTCCTTCGCGTCGGAGCGGATCAGCGTCTGTGCGGTCGGGTCCGTATTAATGCGGTAGAGATGCGAGCGGCGCACGGCCGAGTAGTACTGCTCAACAGCGTCGGGGCCGGTGAAGTCTTCGGGCGAAGGGATGTTGGGCATATGGCAGGCCACGCAGGTGATCTTCTGATGCGTATCGGTCTTCGCAAAGACGGCCTTCTGCGTCTCATGGCAGTCGCCGCAGTTTTTCTTCATTTCCGGGGCCGTCACGGACGTCATCCAGTCGGGGCCGCCTACGCGCTGCTGATCGTGGCAGGTCACGCAGGTGAGCCCTTTTTCATAGTGCTTCGTGAGGGCGTGCTGCTCGGTTTTTTCGTTGAAGATCTTGGTGAGTTCAGCCTTGATTTCTTCTTTTGTCTGCGGCCCCTGGTGGCGCGCGGGGTCGAGCTTGAGCGAATCAACAAAGGCCTGATGCTCGGGCAAATCAAACTTCACGGGCGGATAGGGGTCGGCCGCCTGTTCCGCCGCCTGTGCGGCGCCGGCGAGAAAGACCGCGCAGGCAAGGGCGCCGGTCGTGAAAATACGGGTGTTCATTTGGGGAATCCTTTTCATATCGTGCGTGCGGACCGAAATCTGCGTTCCGCACACAGGCCTCATGAGGCATTGAAGTCATGTAAAGCCGCACTGGGCGTGTCGCCTGAGATGCACAGAGCACCTCAGGGACTCATCACCTGGTCGACGTCGAGGTACTGCGCGAGAAAGTCCGCATAGTCGTCTTCGAGGTACTTGTTCGAATAAAGGAACACGGTGCCGAGCGAAGAAGTGGTGAACTTAATGTCGCTTTTCTTCGGATCCTTGGGGAAGGACTGCATCAGTTCCTGAAGTTCTTCGGGCTTCAGATTGAAGGGCTCTTCCTGGAAGGTGCCGATCGTCACCGGACGCGGATAGATGCGCGAGTGCTCGCGAACGAGGTCGCAGATCATTTCGGCGGGATTGTTTTTGGCCGAAAGAATGCGGGCATAAGAGGCCGACAGGAGCGGGCGATAGTGGAAGTATTCCTTCTCGTCCCAGGAGGTGAGGTTTGCGACGCCGCAGTCGCGGGCGAGCGCAGTGTCCACCACCTGATTGAAGTACGCTTCGGTGATCTCGCGGGGTTCGGGCGCTTCTTGGGCTTCGGCGGCCTCAGCAGAGGCGTTTTCACGCTCAAGGGCTTCAGCCGTTTCAGCAAGCCGCCCCTCGAGCAGCCCGCGCAGCAGTTCGCGCCGCGTGAAGGCTTCGCGCTGATCGCGCAGCGTCGGCACCTTCAGGCGGTTGGCTTCGCGCTCTTCGCGGTTCTTCGTTTTTGGCGGCACGAAGGAAACCGTGCCGGGCGCACGGTTATACGTGCTGTCCATCTGCCGGTCGGCATCTTCAAGAAGTTCGTGCGCCTTGGGGATCGGCGCGGCTGCAGCTTTTTCGCGGAAAGCCGCGAAAAGCGCAGGGCGCTCGATGAGTTCAACCCGACGGCTCGCGTCGGCGACGAGATCCACAAGGATCAGGACGTCGGCGTCAAGCCGGGAGAGCTCATCCAAGGCCGACGGGGCGTTTCCCTGAATGACGGCCGTACTCGCTGCTGCGGCAGACGCCTGAGCGGCTCCCTCGGCAGCATTCATGTCGGCACGGATTTCTGCTTCGCGATTCATGACTCAATACCTCTTGTCGGCGCGCAGTTACATCAGACCTTCCTGCTTCATCGTCGAAAGCGCGAAGTCGAGGCCGTATTCCTTGAGGGACTTTTCCGTCGGAGCACCGGTCTTCACATCGAAGTCCATGAGACCGTAAAAGAGGTCGAAGCTCTTTTCGATGTCGGAGCGTTCCATGCGGATCGTGCCCTTCGTGAACGGCGCTTTGCCCTTGGGATCCCAGAAAATCCATTCCGGATACTGGTCATGATCCTGACGGGGGTTGCGGCTTTTGAGCTGACGCATCGTGTAGAGGCGCTGCAGGATGAAGGCGCGAAGACCGGCCTTGTCGAGATCGTCCTGGGTCATTTCGATACCGGTGACGGCGCGGAAGACCTTGCTTTCCATCTCGATGTCGCCGATGTAGCCCTTTTCACGGAGCGGCGAGACTTCCCACGGAGCCGTCCACGAGCAGATGCCGAGCATGTCGTGGAGTTCCTTGCGGGCGACAACCCACTGCAGACGCTTCATCTTGTAGATGTTGGTCGGCGTGTAGTCACCGATCGCATCAACGGTATCCGGACTCCCCCAGAACTTCTCGCCGATGCGCTTTTGCACATCGATCGGCAGACCGCAGCGGGTGAAGTTGATGTGGCCGTGGCTCATCGGATCGCGGTTGTAGAGCGAATTGAGCACGCAGCCGATCTGACCGTCGTCTTCGTTGGAATGGTGCTTGGGATGGCCGTGCGCCCAGTAAAGCGTATCGTGATCCTTCTGCCAGGCCGATTCGGCAAGACCAAAGTGTTCGAGAATCTTCGGCGTAGTTTCACCGAGCCAGCGGCCGAATTCGCCTTTGCGGTATGCAATGCGCGGGAGAATGTCCTGAAGCGCGCTGGGATCGGGATTTTCAAACTTGTCCCACGGAATCTGCTTGTACTCTTCTTCGGAGAGGTACTTCTTCCAATACCCCTTCTTGAGGAAGTAGACGAAGTCGCGGTGCAGCTGACCGTAGTTGCACCAGATGCCGAGGTCGTCGAGCGTTTGAGAGCCTACGAGGCAGGCTTCACGCGACACGGGCTTCTCGAGGTCGTTGATGAGGCTCGGGAAAAACCAGCGGCCCCAGAGCGCGAGGCAGGTCTGTTCGGTGATCGGGTCAACCTTATATTTGGCGGCAGTTTCTTCGTCGCGAATGACTGAGTAGCAGCGAATCGGGCAGGCGTAGCAGCCCGTTGTGCGGACGTGGTACTTCCAAAGCGACGGCCCGAGGTAGAACTCTGCCGAGCAGGTGCGGTAGGCGATGTGGTTGACGTCGCGAATATCGCCGTTGATGACCACCGGCGGGTTGGCCGCGCCCCAGACGCGGCCGGGCAGACCCGACCAGCGGCTCGAGGGGCTCGAGTACTCAAAGAGCGGCGACGGGACGCGGGAAACGACCGTTTGGGTGTGGGCGCCGAGGATTGCGCGGTGGCTGTCCATCAGCGCTTCCCATTCCTGAGGTTTGGCGTGAATGTGAATCGCCTGATCGCCGCGGACGACGATAGCCTTGAGGTTCTTTTTGCCGAAAATGCTGCCCACGCCGCCGGCGCTGTGGCTCTTGTCGAACATCATGTTTGACATCGGCACAAGATTTTCACCCGCCGGCCCGATCACGCCGATGCTCGCGTCAGCGTTCGTTTCCTGAGCGATCATCGCGTAGGAGCGCTTGGTGCCCTGGTTCCACACGAAATGCGCATCGCGCAGTTCGACGTGATCATTGTGAATGTAGAGGTAGCAGGGCTTCTTGGCTTCGCCTTCAATGATGATGAAGTCCCAGCCGGCATACTTCATCTTGTGCGCGATTTCGCCGCCCACGTGCGCGCTCGCAATCAGCGACTGAGGCCACGAAGTCGGCCAAAGCGTCGTGAGTGCGGTGCGGCCCGAACAGATGGCGCCGGTGCCGGAGAGCGGACCCGGGGCGATGACCACTTTGTTTTCCGGGGAATAGCAGTCCGTGTCAGGCGGAACTTCGTCCCAGAGCACGCGGTAGCCGAAGGCGGTGCCGCCGATGTAGCCGTCAAAACGCGGGAAGGTCGGCTCGACCGTGATCTTGCCGGTCGTGAGGTCAACGCGCAGACCCTTGCCGGTGTAGCCGTATTTCTTGTTTTCAGACATTTCTAGCTTCCTCTAATCAACGATGGCAGATGCTGCACTGGTCGCGGTTTTCCTGCGGCAGGTAGCCGTGGATGCTCTGGCGCGGTTCATCACCCGTGCGGTCCATCCAGGGCACGTAGCGGATGGCGGCGGCCGGACAGTGCTTGACGCACTTGGGCTCCCCGTCGCAGAGGAAGCACTTGCTGGCCTTCTTCTCCTCGACGTCGAAGGTCATCATGCCCCACGGGCAGGCCTTTTCGCAGAGGTGGCAGCCGATGCAGCGTTCCTTGACAACCACGCGGGCGCCCGTCTTCGGGTCAACCTGAATAGCGCCTTGCGGGCAGGCATTGGCGCACGGAACCGGGTGCGGGCACTGGCGGCAGGGGTCTTGAAAAACCAGACCGTTGCCGTGCACGCCGAAAGTGGGCGGAATGGGGTTGGAGCCCGAGGGGCCGAACATGACGTTGCGGGTGATCTTGATGCGGGCAAGGCGGGGCGTGGCTTTGCCGTCGTTGAATTCCGTGCAGGCGAGCTCACAGCGGTGGCAGGCAACGCACAGATTGGGGTCGGCGATGATGAGGCCCTTGGCCGTTTCGAGAATCACGTACGGCCGCACGCCGTTTTTGGCTCGCGCATCGTTTAAGAGCCCGAGCGCGGCAGCGGCCGAGGCGGCCTTCAGGAAGCCGCGCCGCGTGAGGTCCTGCGGCAGCGACAGCTTCTCGAGAATGTCATTGAGTTCCATGTGGAGTCTCCCTTGCGTTTTTTCGATGCGGCGGGCGGCGGAGCCCCCGCGGGCCGCTTCGTCCGCAGTGCGTCCCTGACGCCTGCGGTGGAATGACGCTTTCATTCGAGCGGGCTGCGTCCGCGAGGAGACTCAGCGGAAAATGCGGATTGAACTGCGGTCTGATTCGCTGCTCGATTCCGATTTGGCGAATTTATGCAGCCGCAATTATTAAAATTTTCAGCCGATTACTCATCTGCTTCTCGTTCCTTGTCCTGAAGCCGGCAGATGAAAATGGCAAATTTTTTTCCTGCACTTTCCGATAGAGCTAATTTTTCGGGGTCGCGCTCTTTCTTCGAAAGCAAGGCGATTTTTCCCGCAGGGGACCGTTAGGTAGATTGACTTTTGTCAGATGCCAATAGGGGGAGAGACGACTGCTAAAAACGGCCTGAAGGAGATGAGGACTAACCCTTGGGGGTTCTTGTCTAGTCTGAAAATGCCTGCGGCATAGGTATTTAAGGGATACTTGGTATTAAAACATTCAGCCCGACGATGTTTATATCGTTATCGGGATACTAGTGAAACCCCTAATACATCGGATGAGAATGATTTCTATTTTGTCGCTATGAAAGAAACAAAATCGATTGTTGAATGAATGAAGCCGATGATCTCGACTTAATGACGATCAATCTCTTATACTTTGATCTGTCCTGATGGGATGCCGGATTGCCCGCCATCCTCCGTTCCGAAATTTTTTTATTGAGCGACCCCTCGCTTCATTGACGCTATTCTACAAGGGAATAACGAAAAATGAAAGAGGGGCAGTCCGCTTTTTATTTCGGAATTTATTCACTATGTCCGCCGCCTTCGGACCTCACTCATCATCGGGCTTCATCCTGCGCCCTGTTGCACTTCCGCCCGTTTGGTACCACCCCGAGCCAACGCTCATCAGGCTTTGTGATGCGCTTGGAGCAGAACTGCAAGAGGATGTTTTTGCTCCAAACGATGTCCCGTCCTACGACCTTGCCCTGCGTGACGGCTGGGCCGTAAATGCGTCGGAAGCCGGACACCGAAAAGTGCTCGATGATGTCGTCGAAAACGGGCGTACGCCGCCCGATCTTCCGCCGATGTCCGCGATTTGGGTGAATACCGGCGGACCTATTCCTAAAGGGGTAACTGCCATTATTCCTTCCGCAGCCAGATCCGATTTGGCGGATGCACAAAAAGCAGCGGAACCGGAAAACGGCATCATGCGGCGAGGTGCTGAATGGTGTGTGGGGGACCTGCTTCTTAAGAGCGGCGTGCGCATCGGGGCGGCCGAGACGGCGCTTCTTTTTGAAGCGGGAATGGATGTGGTGAAGGCGAGGTCCCTAGCCTCGGTCGGCATCATTGCGACCGGATCGGAACTGCGCGACTTCGTCTGCCGTGCGGAGGGACCCACCCGAGTATCGAGCGACGCAGCTTATCTGCGCTCACTGCTTCTGGATGCCGGTATCCGCGATGTATGGGCGCGAAGTGCAGCTGACGATTCTGCGGCCATTGCGGCCGCACTCACTGGACTTGCAGTGCGCTCTGACGTTCTGATTACGATTGGCGGAACCGGCCGGGGTTCGAAAGATCTCACCCGCAGGGCTATTCTTGAGGTCGGCGGCAAGCTGCTGGACTCACAGGAGGCGGATCGATGCAGCGGTGGAGCGAGTCCCTTCATTGCCGGTGAACTTGATGGCCGCCCGGTTATCGGTCTTCCCGGGAACCCGCTTGCTGCAATGATGATTGCTCAGCGTGTCGTGCTCCCGCTCATTGCGGCGCGAAGCGGCATCGCACTCCATGAAAAAGTGGTGCGGGCGGCGTTCTCTGGAAATATCCCGGCAGGGAAAACGGGTGAGCTTTGCGTGTCGCTCTGCGGCTGCGGCGACGCGAGGATCGCTCGAGCGGTTCAAAAGGGGACCGGCTCGGTACTGCTTTTGAGAGATGCTGCAGGGGTTGTGAAGGTTGGCAAAGACGGCATCAAGGCCGGTGATGAAGTCGACGTGATTTGCTTCATCAATTAAGGGGCTCACGGCAGCCCTTCAGAACGTTCTTTCGCTCAATGCAGAATGAGGCTGCTCCCCGTGTCAGCGTTTTGTGCCGCTGCGCTTTGAACGAAAAAACGATGCGCAGAACGCAGGACGCTGGGTCCGAAGCCCCTCAGCGGGCATTTCCGCATCGAAGCCCGCCGGCCGATGTCGTCCTCAAACCTATATTGAACAGATGTTCATCATGCATCTGGTTTTGTAGACGCGTGCGCTGCAGGATGAACGCAATATATTAAAGTTGTCAACAGCAGTTTGGACTCAGTAGAGATGCTTATGTCGTCTGCGTCTTTGCAAGTGGCTTAAGAAAGCTGATTCTATTTGCGCGGTGCGATTTCTAAAATGTGAGGCTCAATAAACTTCCTGAGGCTCCCCCGATGTTCCTCTTTGAACGAAATCCAAGGTCTACGATCAAAAAGGGTCGTAAGGCTCCGAAGACAACCGTTGTTTGCTGCCGCACAAGCGATGCGCTTAAAGCTGAGGTAGATGCGCTCTGCCGGCGCAACAACCTCACGACTTCCGAATTAGTGAAGAACTTTATTGAAGAATGTGTGAAACGCGATTCAACCACTTGGTGGGAAGGTGAGGCTCAAAAACGAATAGAACTCGTTGAGATCGATACGAATCATTTGAACAACGGCAATTCGCACCAAGTGGGATTCTGACCGCTCCTTGTTTATTAAGAGGCGGCTTGCCGCTCAGCCGGCTTAGCCAGTGATTTGACCGTTGAAAATGACCCCCTGCGGCTTCCGATGATATTGGAAGCCGCACCTGCTTCCAGGGCGGTCCAAGGCTCAGCAAAGAACGTTTCAGCGGCCTTGCGGATGGCCGGCCGATCCGGTTTTCCCGATCCGGTGAGCGGGAGCTCTGAGGTGCAAATCACCCAATGCGGCCGCTCAAACCGACCTAAGGCCTGCCGCATACGAGAGAAGTCCAAAGCGCTGAGCAGCGCCGGTGCGCCCTCCAGAACGAGCACGACTTCTTCGCCAAAGAGTCGGCTTTTTCTGGCGCTGACGGCAAATTTGCCAGAAATGAAAGGTTTGAGCTTGGCTTCGACTTCTTCGATCTGGATCTTCACTGCCCCCGTGTTAATGACATTATCCAAACGTCCGATGAGGCTGAATGTTCCGTCGGGATTGAACCGCGCGCGGTCGTGCGTGATGAGCGTCTGGGCCGCTACGGCGGGCGCTTCAATCTGAAGCGTATTGAGCGCCGAAAGCGAAATCGTTACGCCCGGGAGCGCGCGGAAACCCGCGTCTGCCGTCGGGCCGTTCAGTCTGCGCAGGGCGACGTGCGAGAGCGTCTCTGTCATGCCGTAAGAAGCATAGACCGCACCCTGAGCAGACTGAAGTTTTGCCGTCAACTCCTTATCTACGGGGCCGCCTCCCAATATGACCGCGCGCGATTCAAGCAGAAAGCGGCTCGTAGCGGGATTGGCAAGCACCGTGGCTGCCTGCATCGGCGTGAGTGCGCACAGGTCAACGGCCTCACGATGCTCGAGGAACGGATTGGCGCACGGCTCGACGGGAATGAGGTTAAGGCCGCATTCAACAGAGCGCACGACCACCATTTTTCCGGCAATGAAGCGAAGCGGCATCGCCAGCAGGTTGGTGCAGCCGGGTTTAAGCCCCAAAAACGCGATGGTGGCCCGAGCGCTCGCCCGCATGCGGCTTTTTTCTGCTGCGAAAGCCTTGGGAACGCCCGTCGATCCGCTGGTGTGCACCGTTACGGCTGCGCCGGGCGAAAAGAATTCCGTGAGGAATCGGCCGAGCTCGGCCTCAAAGCTCAGGGGATCCGCCTCAAGCGCCTTAGACATCCACGGCCCCGGCGTGCCGTCTGCACGCACAAAATCGGAGGCAGACCAACGGCGGCCGCTGATCACAATGCCTGGTTCATCGGCTTTCATGAAATCATCCTCAAATACAGATTGAGCGCACTTACGGATTCGAAGGATCCGTGTTGTATTTAAAGTGCGGCACGCGCTTTTCGAGGAATGCGCGTCCCCCTTCCTGTGCTTCTTCAGTCATGTAGTAGAGCATCGTGGCGTCGCCAGCGAGCTCCTGAATGCCGGCCTGACCGTCAAGCTCAGCATTGAGACCGGCTTTGATCATGCGGATGGCCAAAGCCGAGTGGTTCATGATGGTCTTGGCCCAGTCGACCACTTCATCTTCGAGCTGATCAAAAGGCACGACTTTGTTGATCAACCCCATCTCGAGCGCTTCATGGGCCGAATATTTGCGGCACATGAACCAGATTTCACGCGCTTTCTTCTGTCCGACGCAGCGGGCAAGATAGCTCGCCCCAAACCCTGCATCGAAGGAACCGACGCGGGGTCCGGTCTGTCCGAACACGGCATTCTCGCTCGCAACAGACAGGTCGCAGACGACCTGAAGCACATGGCCGCCGCCGATCGCAAAGCCGTTCACCATGGCGATGACGGGTTTGGGGAGCGAACGGATTTGTTTTTGCACGTCGAGCACATTAAGCCGGGGCACACCCGTGGGATCAATGTAGCCTCCGACTCCTTTGACATGCATGTCGCCCCCGGAGCAGAAGGCCTTGTCGCCGGCACCGGTGAGAACTACTACGCGGATATCGTTTCGCTGGCGGCAGATGACCAGCGCTTCCGACATTTGCGCAACAGTGGTCGGCGTAAAAGCGTTGCGCACCTGAGGGCGGTTGATGGTGATCTTGGCGATGCCTTCGAAGTATTCAAAGAGAATGTCTGAGTATTCTTTAATAGGAGTCCATTGGCGCTGCATGTACTGAACCTCGAGTTTGGGTAATGCTGGATAGAAAGAGGCGAACGACCACAACTCAAATCGGGCGTTGGATCCGCTTATTGTATAGGTGCACAATTATGCATCACGAACGGACGGCTGGCACATCGATGCCCCATCATGGGGGGGGGGTGCAGTACTGAGCGCAGCGGCGTACCAAAAAATAGAAACAGGCAGCTGAGAAGACTCAGCGGCCTGTTTCGAATAGGACTGATATCGCTCCTGCCGGACTAGGGATTTGACGCCCGAGAACGAATCCCTCAGCGATTCATTTATTTTTTGCCCGACTGCAGAGCGAGCTCAAAGGCCACTTTGGCAGCGAGCTCGAGTGACTTCACGGGCAGACATTCATAGATGCCGTGATAGTTGAGGCCCCCCGTGAAGACATTGGGGCAAGGGAGTCCCATGACGGAGAGCCGCGCACCGTCTGTTCCGCCGCGAATCGGCTCCTCAATGGGTTCGAGCCCGGCGGCTCGGTATGCTGCCCGAACATGTTCCATGACGGCCGGCACGCGGTCTATGTAGGGCTTCATGTTTTCATAGCTGTCTTTCACGGAAAGCGTCACTGCGCCGTTGGGGAAGCGCGACTGAATGTCCTCGGCAATGCGCTCGAGGATCACTTTCTTCTCTTCATAAAGCGCGCGATCGTGGTCGCGAATCAGAAGGTGCAGTTTGGCATGCGTGACGGTGCCTTCGAGCTGATTGGGGTGAAGAAAGCCCTCGCGGCCTTCGGTGGTTTCGGGCGCCATATCCGCAGGCAGGGCGTCAATAAAGGCTGCGGCCATGCGTAGCGCATTCACCATCTTTCCTTTGGAGCTCCCCGGGTGAACGCCGACCCCCTGAAAGTCGACGACGGCAGAGCCGGCATTGAAGTTTTCGCTCTCCAAGGTTCCGACCTCGCCGCCGTCAATCGTGACAGCCCAGTCTGCGCCGAAGCGCTCCAGGTCAAAATTGTCGGTGCCTCGTCCGATTTCCTCGTCCGGCGTGAATGCTATGCAGAGTTTGGCGTGAGCAATCGTCGGATCAGCGGTGATTTTGGCGGCCATATCCATAATGGCGGCAATGCC
>ENA-ORVC01002785-ORVC01002785.1-human-gut-metagenome-genome-assembly--contig:-NODE-2785-length-10904-cov-2.138354_pt1 | contig 10904 bp, 7 predicted proteins | sample MGYA00242092_ERZ509234 | MGnify/ENA primary metagenome ERZ509234 (study PRJEB26280, sample SAMEA2338800) | human gut metagenome | biome: human gut; feature: human-associated habitat; material: faeces... | reverse complement strand
TTTGTCACTGCCCTTAATCGGAATCCCAGCGGCATAAGCGCCTGCTGCACCTTCATTTTTCTTTTGGAATCAGTAAAATTATACAATAATACAGTTGGTTTCATCGTAATTTATCGATTCTCCTCTCTGTTTCTTATTCCCGCCTCATCAATTCTCCGGCTTCTCAATATGATTCTCTATTATATCCTTTTTCCCCCCTTCTGTGCAAGAAAAACAAAAAAACAGCGGCATCAGCCACTTGCTTTCGCTCGTCCGCTGTCTGCCGCTGTCTGATTTTTATTTCATTTATGTATGTTTCCGCATCTCAGATCCTCTTCCGGTCTGCTGCCAGATAGTTCCTTAGTGAAGAACACCATTTGCATCCGCTACCATACCGTTCGGAGTTACCATGTTCGTCCAGAGTGCTCCGCTATTCAGGTCAAACAGATACCATGCGCCATCGATGAACTGATAGCCTGTCTTTCTTGCACCGCGAGTGCCGTCGGATACCGGATTCAGATAATACTTGTACGGTCCAATCTGCTGCCATCCGGTCAGCATCTTGCCTCTCGTACCATCGGATACCGGGTTTAAATAGAACCAGTTATTATCAGTATAGATCCAGTCTGTATCCATGAAGCCGTTTGCATTCAGATGATACCACTCATTATCAACATATACCCAGTTGTTCTTAACCGGTACACCATTGATGTAGTAAGACCAGCCGTAAATGCTGTTTACCCACTGACCATTCGCATTTGCCGGAGTGGAACCACCAGAAGAATTATCGGTCGGAGGTGTACCTGTATACACATCTGAAGAATTCATATAATATTCATCGGACTCGTCACTCCACTCACCCTTATCGCTTCCGTCAACCGCGCGTACCTTAAAGGTATAATCGCCGGATTTCGTCATGTATGGGTAGAAATTGTAGCTTGTGCCTGTGGTTGTAACAGTCGTTACGGTAGAACTGTTGCGGTACAGTTTAACTTCATATTTGCTTGCATCCGATACGCTGTCCCAGGTTGCGGTACGATTGCTCCAGCTAAGATCTTCGACCGTATCCAAATCGCCGTCAACAGCTGACATCGTAATCTTAACTTTCCACTCGCTCTTATCGCCAGATCGCTTCGTAACTTTGTAAGCCGACTTGGTTGCAGAAAGCTTTGTGCCGGATAACTGATAACCGTCCTTTGCCTCGATCGTCAGGTAGATGACCGGCTTATCACCTCTCTCCCACTCGCTGTCGTCATTGTCAAACTCCTGCTCGGTAATCTCAACATTACCCTTCGTAACTTGTACATCCGGATCCCCGATGCTGTCGCCCGCTTCCGGTTTCGCATTGACACGGAACTTAACTTCCGAGATCTTTTTGTCAGCCGCGTATGCCGGAATACTCATCGCCAGCGCCGCCATAATCGCCAGTGCGGAAACCGCCGCTGCTTTCAGGTTATGTCTCATATCCCATCCTCCTTTTTTAATGTACTTTCGCGTACAAACTCTTGTTTCCATTATAACAAACATATCTGCCTGCGTCAAAACAAACTGTCGGCATTTTCAAAATCTTCCCTTTGTTTTTTTGAAGTAAATGTCTGTTTTCTGTTATTGACAGGATAGCACACTTTTATTACCTGAGAATAACTTTTTGTTTAAGGTTTTCTGACATTTTCGTCAATGGTAGAATTTATATCATAATTGATATTTCCTGTGACATAAAAAAGAATATACCTTTTTGTGTGATGGGGAATTCCAAGGAATTTTCTATCACACAAAAAATAGACCGGGGCAGATTTCTGCGGTCCGGTCTATTTCTACCTTACTTAAAAGCAGGTGTTCATTTTATTTGAAATACTCCACACCTGAAGCAAACAGCTGCATATCCTGATTTCCATAGATATTCATGCCTGTATCGCTCCAGCAGCGCTCGTTGTGACCCATCTTACCAAGAATACGTCCATCCGGGCTTGTGATACCCTCGATGCACTGGTAGGAACCGTTCGGGTTCCACTCCTCGCTGACGGATAAGTTTCCGTTCGGATCGCTGTACTGGATCGCGATCTGACCATTTGCGCGAAGTTTTGCAAGCCACTCCTCGTTGGCTACGAAACGTCCTTCACCATGGGACATCGGGTTGCAGTATACGCCTCCCAGCTCTGCTTTTCTGAGCCACGGGGACAGGTTAGATACAACCTTTAAGTATGCCATGCGGGAAATGTGGCGTCCAATGTTGTTGGTTGTCAGAGTCGGGGAATCTGCTTTCTGCGGCTCAATCTTGCCTCCGGTTAAAAGTCCCAGTTTGATTAATGTCTGGAAGCCATTGCAGATACCCAGTACCAGGCCATCCCGGTCATGAAGCAGTTTGTCGATCTCCTCCATCATCGCCTCGTTGCGGAATACCGTAGCGAAGAATTTAGCCGAACCATCCGGCTCATCACCTGCGGAGAATCCACCCGGGAACATGATGATCTGGGATTTCTTGATATCCTCTTTGTACTGCTCGATGGAAGAACGGATATCGGATGCATTCTGGTTGCGGAATACACGCACAATCGTCTCCGCTCCGGCTGCCTCAAACGCTTTCGCGCTGTCCAGCTCGCAGTTGGTACCCGGCATTGCCGGAATAAATACGGTTGGTTTTGCCACTTTATGTTTGCATACATATACCTTATCGGTATTGTAAAGTGTCTCTTCTGCTGCCTTCATCGGTGCGCCGGAAGCGGTCGGGAACACTTTCTCCAGGGTTCCGGTCCATGCTTTCAGAGCCTCTTCCATGGAGATCACGGTACTGCCATACTCGAAGGTTCCCTTGTCGGTTACCTCACCGATCACGGTGTACGGAATGGACAGCTCGCCTACCTTGCCGTCCGGAACCTCGCAGACAATATTGCCCCAGCCAGCGGCGAAGAAGTCTCTCGGATCTACATTGTGCTCAATCTTCACGCCCAGGCGGTTACCAAATGCCATCTTGCTGACAGCCTCTGCCACACCAGCACCCTCAACCGCATATGCGGAAATAATCTTTCCAGACTCCATATCGCGGTAGATTTTCTCGTAACCATCCATGATCTGGCTGTAAACCGGCAGGTCATGTGCATCTTTCTCGATGGTAAAGAGAACAATCTTGCTGCCCGCTTTCTTAAATTCCGGAGATACCACGTGTTTGGTATCGGAAATATCAACTGCAAAGGAAACCAGTGTCGGCGGTACATCGATTTCTCCGTGCTCTTCATCATAGAAACTGCCGGACATACTGTCCTTGCCGCCGATGGACGGAAGTCCAAATCCGAGCTGCGCACTGTAAGCACCGAGCAGAGCTGAGAACGGTGTGCCCCATCTCTTCGGATCTTCCGTCATACGTTTGAAGTACTCCTGGAAGGTAAAGCGGATCTTGTGGAAATCACCGCCGTTTGCCACGATCTTAGCAACAGAATCCAGCACTGCGTAAGTAGCGCCGTGGTACGGGCTCCAGCTGGACAGGTACGGATCATAGCCGTAGCTCATCATGGTAACGGTATCACATTTGCCCTTGCTCATCGGCAGTTTTGCCACCATCGCCTGTGTCTCGGTCATCTGGTGGACACCGCCGTATGGCAGGAATACACTGCTTGCGCCCACGGTGCTGTCGAACATCTCAACCAGACCCTTCTGGGAGCATACATTTAAGGAAGAAAGCATGGACAGCCATTTTTCTTTGACATCCTTTACTTCCTGTTTATCAAATACATTGCCTTCCCTGGTCGGAACCTCAACGGTAACGGTTGTCTCCTGATGAGCACCGTTGGTATCCAGGAATGCACGGCTTAAATCTACGATCGTCTTTCCTCTCCAGTTCAGAACCAGGCGCGGGGACTCGGTAACAACGGCAACCGGAACTGCCTCCAGGTTCTCTTCTGCTGCATAAGCAAGCATCTTATCAACATCTTTCGGGTCTACCACCAGAGCCATACGCTCCTGTGACTCGGAAATCGCAATCTCCGTTCCGTCCAGACCTGCATATTTCTTCGGAACCTTGTCAAGGTCAATCTGAAGTCCGTCAGCTAACTCACCGATCGCTACCGACACGCCGCCGGCGCCAAAGTCGTTACACTTCTTGATCAGACGGCTGACCTCTGGGCGGCGGAACAGTCTCTGTAATTTACGCTCGGTCGGTGCATTGCCCTTCTGAACCTCTGCGCCGCAGACCTCGATGGACTCCTCGGTATGTACCTTGGAAGAACCGGTTGCGCCGCCGATACCATCACGGCCGGTACGTCCACCCATCAGGATGATTACATCGCCCGGATCGGAAGTCTCACGGATGACGTTTTTGCGTGGAGCTGCTGCCATAACAGCACCGATCTCCATACGTTTTGCCACATAATTTGGATGATAAATCTCTTTTACATAGCCGGTAGCAAGACCGATCTGGTTACCGTAGGAGCTGTAGCCATGTGCTGCATCCTTTACGATGCGCTTCTGCGGAAGTTTGCCGTGCAGTGTCTCCGACATCGGACGGGTCGGATCAGCCGCACCGGTCACACGCATAGCCTGATATACATAGGTACGTCCGGAAAGCGGGTCACGGATAGCACCGCCTAAGCAGGTGGCAGCGCCGCCAAACGGCTCCATCTCGGTCGGATGGTTGTGGGTCTCATTCTTAAAGTTTACCAGCCACTCTTCTTCCTTGCCGTCGATGGTAACCGGAACTACGATACTGCACGCATTAATCTCCTCAGACTCCTCCAGATCCTCCAGCTTGCCTTCACGGCGAAGCTTCTTCATAGCAAGAACAGCCAGATCCATCAGGCAGACAAACTTGTCATCGCGATCTTTGTAGAGAACCTCGCGATCTGCCAGATACTGTTTGTAGGAAGCTTCCATCGGCTCATTGTAATCGCCCTTTGTAAAGGTAACGTCCTTTAACTCAGTCTGGAAGGTCGTATGACGGCAGTGATCGGACCAATATGTATCCAGCACGCGGATCTCGGTCACAGACGGATCTCTCTTCTCTTCGTTCTTAAAGTAGTTGTGGATATGCTCGAAATCCTTGAACGTCATCGCAAGGTTCAGGGAATCGTAGAGTTCTTTTAACTCTGCCTCGCCATAACCGCAGAAACCATCGAAAATCTTGACATCCTCCGGCTGCTCAAATACCGTTACCAGCGTTTCCGGCTTTGCGTTGTTATTCTCACGGGAATCCACCGGGTTAATGCACAGGGACTTGATGCCCTCGATCTGCTCCGCGGTCAGTGTTCCGGAAATAACATAAGTTGTCGCGGAACGGATCACCGGATTTTCCTCTTCATTCAGAAGTTTCACACACTGTTCTGCGGAATCGGCTCTCTGATCGAACTGTCCCGGCAGGAACTCAACGGAAAAGATCGTATCGCCTTCCTTGGACGGGAATGCCTCCTCATAGACAAAATCAACCGGCGGCTCAGAGAAGATAGTAATCAGCGCTTTCTGATATGTATCCTCCGATACATCCTCAATATCATAGCGGATCAGTACGCGGACATCGGTGATCGTGTCGATCCCCAGATAGCTTGCGATCTCCTCTTTCAGATCGTGAGCCAATACGGCAAATTCCGGTTTTTTCTCAACGAAAATACGTCTTACGCTCATGTTTTCCTCCTGTTTTTTCGTATTTTAATGTTTCATGTTCTGTAAAATACATTCATTTTTTAGCATAAAAGGCAAATGCCTTCTTCTAGCATCTGCCTTTATCATACACAATTTTTATAGATTAGTAAAATTAATATATTTAATATTTTTTATTAACATATCTTATTGAACAATTATCTCTTGCCTTATTTCATTCCTGCTTTTTTCATTTTGAAATCATTCATTAAAACGATTTTTCTGTTCCAACGTCCCTGTCTCATTCAGTGCAAGCAGCTTTCCCATCCCCGTCGAACGGTCATACGAAACAACCGACAGACTGGCATTCGCCACAATGATCTCCTGCGGCTCCCGATGGAAACGGAGCAGATAATTCATCAAAAAGACGAGGATCCCACCGTGCGCCACGATCACCGCATCCCCGGCTGTCTCCTCCAAAATCTGTCGGATCGCCCGTTCACTCCGCGCCTCGCAGGATTTTCTTGATTCTCCGCCGGACGGGATGCCGACCATCGGCTGTTCCCTCCACAGATGAAATTCATCCGGGTACTTTGCTTCCACCTGCTGCCAACTTTTGCCTTCCCAGTATCCAAAATCGCGCTCCCGCAGCCCCGTCAGGCGGCGGAGCGGTAATTTTTCTTCCTTTGCCAGGATCTCCGCCGTCTGGAATGCACGCGCAAGCGGGCTGGCATAGACCGCATCGATCCGCGTTTCCGCCGAATAGCCGATCCTTTCTTTCAGGACAGTGGCAAGCTGCTCCGCCTGCTGCCGTCCTGTTTCGTTCAGCGGAATATCCGTCGTTCCCTGTATCTTTCCCGCCCGGTTCCAGTCGGTCTGACCGTGGCGTACCAAATAAAACAGCATTTTCTATTACTCCTGTTCATCTATCTCTTTCTGAGCCATCTCTGCCGCCTGACCGCTGACCTTCATCGCGTCCATCGTCAGCTTCATGATATCACGGATCTCATCCTCGCTCATCTTCATGCGCTCCGCCAATTCCGCAAGGGTCGCCTCACGTCCCAGCTCCCGCGCCATGCTCGCAGAAATATCCTTGAGGACATTAACACGCGCCGCCATCTCCTCCTCGATCTTCGTCTCGCGGTTCTGAATCTGCAGCGCATCCTCGATCGCCGCGCGCACCTTTTTCTCCATCTGCGCGTCGAAATCACCGTTTTCGTACTCGCTTGCGAACAGAAACAGCGCCATATTTGCCTCCTGCACCAGATCGCCCGCCGGAAGTCCCCGATCGTGGTACTCCTCCGCGATCTGAACCGCCTTCGCCAGTTTTAACTCCGTCAGACGGGAAGCCGCGGTCTTGTCCCCCTCCGTCAGTTTTTTCAGAAGCGCCGCTTCCTCCTCCGGCGTGCCCTGCGGGAGATTTTTCAGTTCCTCTAAGTAAATATCATAAAATGTATTAGATTCCATGTGGTATTCCCTCCTAAAAAATACATACTTCTAAGATGATTCCGTCATTTTATCACAAACAAAACACAGATACAATCATTATTGACTCCGCCCTCCAATCATGTTACACTGAATACAGTTCTATAAGGAGGGCTAATAAATGGATATCAACTATGAATTATATAAAGTATTTTACCACGTAGCCTCGACGTTAAGTTTCTCCGAGGCATCTAAGCAGCTTTTCATCTCTCAGTCGGCGGTCAGCCAGTCGATCAAGGTACTGGAGAAGAAACTGAACCAGACTCTTTTCATCCGCAGCACAAAAAAAGTACAGCTCACCCCGGAAGGCGAGATCCTACTCAAGCACGTGGAACCGGCGATGAACCTGATCCGTCAGGGCGAAAACCAGCTGCTCGACTCTAACAGCTTAAACGGCGGTCAGCTCCGCATTGGCGCAAGCGATACGATCTGCCGCTATTATCTGGTGCCATTTTTAAGCGAATTTCACAAGCGCTACCCGAATATCCACATTAAGGTTACCAACCGTACCTCCATCGAATGTGCGCGGCTTCTGGACAACGGTCAGGTCGATTTTATTCTGACGAACTATCCAAACTCCGGGCTCGGTGGAACGCAGAATATCCATGTGCTGCGCGAATTCAACGATATATTCGTCGCCAATGAGACCTATTTTCCGATGAAAGACCGCCCGGTTACACTGCGCGAGCTGCAGGCGCTCCCAATCCTCATGCTGGATCGCAAGAGTACCACCAGCGAATTTCTGCACAACATGTTCCAGAAGCACCAGCTTGACCTCGTACCGGAGATTGAATTAAGCAGCAACGATCTGCTCATCGATCTGGCGCGCATCGGTCTCGGCATCGCATTTGTCCCGGATTTCTGTCTCCCGGCTGGCGAAAAAGAACTTTATGCCCTGACCTTGACTGAAGCCCTGCCGCCGCGCCAGCTCGTCGTCGTCCACAATGAGACAATGCCGATCTCACAGGCATCGCGTGAATTTATTGAACTTCTGGAAAACGGCTCCAAAATGCCTGAAGCTCCTGCTCCAGAGACGAAAGACTGACCCGTTTGACATCGCTCCATTCCCTTGGAAATAATTCCCGGTACTCCCGACGCCAGAACCGGTCATCCAGTAAAAGGATGACGCCCTGATCGGACGCGGTCCGAATGACCCGCCCTGCCGCCTGGAGTACCTTATTCATGCCCGGATACTGGTAGGCATATGCAAATCCATCTTTTCCCGCTTCTTCAAAATATCCCTGCAAAATTTTCTGCTCCGTGCATACCATCGGAAGCCCGGTTCCGACCACGATCACGCCGATCAGCCGGTCGCCTGTCAAGTCGATTCCCTCCGAAAACAGACCGCCCATCACGCAGAACGCCACCAGGGAGGTATCACGTTCAGCTGTTCGTTCGGGAGAAAATTTCTGTAAAAATGCTTCCCGTTCCTCCTCGGTCATGTAAGAATCCTGGATCAAAACTTCCATACTTTTTCCGGTTTTCCCAAAACGTTTTTCCACTTCCCGCACCCGGTTCATATACTGGTACGACGGGAAGAACACAATATAATTGCCTTTTTTTGCACTTGCCATCGCCTGGATGTAGTGCAGTACCCGCCGGTATTCCGTCTCATTGCGCCGCGTATACCGGCTCGTCACATCCGCCAGCAGAAGACGCCGCTCCTGCGGAAACGGGGACGGCACATAGACCGTATAGTCCTCCTCCTGATCCGACAGAAGCATCCGGTAATACCGGAGCGGCAGAAGCGTTGCCGAGAAAAAGACCGCCGCTTTCCCCTGCGACAGGCACTGCGCCAGATTTTCAATCGGATTGACACAATAAAGCCGGATGACAAATTCGCCGGACGGTAGAAGTTCCGTGTAAATCCTGTAATGCTCATCGACCCGCTCATACATATTTAAAAAATGTCGCACCGAAAAATAAAAATCCAGAATCGTGTCCCGTCCATCTTCCCCGCCCGGCTTTTCCAGATACTTTTCCATTTCTCCAAAAACACTGTTTAACACTGAAACCAGATGTCCGGCATCCTTGAGCAGCTGGTAGCCGCCGCACTCCCGCTTCATCTCCAGAAGCGCCTTATTTAACCTTGTAAGCTGCCGCCCCAGCGCCGGCGCACGATGTCCCAGTACCTTTTTCGTCAAAAGCACTTCTTCCTTTATAATAGAAGCACTGTACATTTCCCGCGCGCGCGATACCAGATTGTGAGCTTCATCCATCAGGAAGAAATAGTCTCCCTCCGCCCCATCCGCAAAATAACGTTTCAAGCGCACATCCGGGTCAAAGACATAATTATAATCGCAGATGATCCCATCCACAAACGAAGAAATATCGAGGCAGAACTCAAACGGGCAGACCTGAAATTTTTCCGCATACTCTAAAATCACCGAACGCGTGATTCCAAATTCCTGATGCAAAATTTCATACACCGCATCATTGACACGGTCAAAATGCCCTTTCGCACGCGGGCACATTTCCGGATTGCACACCGGTTTTTCCAAAATACACAACTTTTCCTTTGCCGTGATCGTGACCGAACGAAAATACAGCCCGCGTTCCCGCAAAATCGCCAGCGCCTCTTCCGCCACCGTCCGCGTGATCGTCTTCGCCGTCAGGTAAAAGAGTTTCTGCCCATGCCCTTCCCCGATCGCTTTAAGCGCCGGAAATACCGTCGAAAGTGTCTTTCCAATCCCGGTCGGGGCCTGGACAAACAGCCTGCGCCCGCGCTCCAGCGTCCGGTAAACCGCCACCGCCAGATCCCGCTGTCCCGCCCGGTACGGATAGGGAAATTCGAGCGCTTTGATTGATTCATCACGTCGCAGCCCGTTGTGATAGAGGTAACGCGCCCATTTGACATATTCATGGATCAGACCAGCAAACCATTCGGAAAGTTCGTCCATCGTCTGGATCTCCTGAAAGCGGCGGATCTCCTCCGTCTCCAGATTACAGTAGGTGAGCTGCAGTGTCACTTCGTCCAGCGCTTCCTGTAATCCATAGATATATCCATAACAGCGCGCCTGCGCCATATGCACGCCAACCGCTTCTTCCAGACAGTTTACATCCTGGTAAACACACTTGATCTCATCGATCGTGACATCTTTTCCATCCCGTATGATTCCATCCGCACGCCCCTCGACCACGATTTGGAATCCGTCCTCCTCCACCGAATGGCGCAGCGACACCTCCGCCTGATACCCTGATCCCATCCGCCGCTGTATCTTCCGGTGCATCCGTCCCCCAGCTAACATCGCCTCTCTCTGTGCACCCGCCGTTCGCCGGTTATCAATATCCCCCGAACGCAGAACGAACTCAACCAGATTGCGGACGGAGATCCGTATCTGCCTGCCGGTCAGCTCCATGTGTGGTTCCTCCCTTCCCCGTACATTTTATGTCTATCAAAAAGACTGCAGACACCATCTTCTCTCCGGCACCCGCAGTCTTTCTTTATTTTCGTACTATCAACTTTTCTTTCATCATGCCGATTCGGACCGTACATATCCTTCCAAAATATCTATGATATCTATGTTCCGCTTGAACCAGCCTTCCAGCCCTTTTATGCCGCTGTCACATTGTTTGCTTCCATCGTGTCAAGAAACGCCTCATACTCTGCATCCTCGCCCATGTACTCAACGGTCAGAATCTGTGTCAGATCCAGGCTCATAACTCCCAGAATCGACTTGGCATCAATAACAACACGGTTATAAAAAACATCAATATCAAAATCGCATTTTATAGAAGCATTGACAAATTTCTTGGCATCTTCTATCGTTTTCAGCATAATTTTTCTCTGTTTCATAATAAACAACTCCTTTTTACTGAATGTACCAACAGAATTTTTTCCTCCGTTTTTTAGGCACATTTAAAACCATAAAGATTTA
>ENA-ORVC01002777-ORVC01002777.1-human-gut-metagenome-genome-assembly--contig:-NODE-2777-length-10952-cov-79.969808_pt1 | contig 10952 bp, 10 predicted proteins | sample MGYA00242092_ERZ509234 | MGnify/ENA primary metagenome ERZ509234 (study PRJEB26280, sample SAMEA2338800) | human gut metagenome | biome: human gut; feature: human-associated habitat; material: faeces... | reverse complement strand
GAATCTTTCCGTAAAGCCATATTTCAGGTTGTTTCCTTACAAACCACTACCGGATTCATTTCTGCAGATTATATGACTTGGGTACCTGTACTTTGGACATTAATGTGCATCATCATGCTGTTTGGAGCTTGTGCCGGATCCACCACAGGAGGAATAAAATGTATACGCATAGCCATTATGAGCCGTGTTTCTAAAAATGAATTCAAACATATCATTCATCCCAATGCTATACTTCCTGTACGTATCAACCGCCAAGTTATTTCATCAACAACCAAGTCAGCAGTACTTGCATTCATTTTTCTATATATGGCTATTATTTTTATTGGATGGCTGGTTCTTATGCTGTTTGGAGTAGGGTTTGAAGAAGCTTATAGCGTAGTCATTTCCAGTTTGGGCAATGTAGGACCAGGTATTGGAAAATGCGGCCCTTCCTATTCATGGAACGGGTTGCCGGATGCAGCAAAATGGATAAGTGCAATATTGATGCTGATAGGGCGTTTGGAATTATTTACCGTACTTCTGCTCTTCATGCCGAGTTTTTGGAAAAAGCATTGACATTTACGTCCTATAACCATTTTTATACATAAATAATTCAAAAAATCTCAATGAAGCTTCAAATATTGGCTATCTTTGCACCCTCATTTAAAGGGTAACAAGATGAATAATATGTTGAGATACATTGTATATATCCTATTATTTCTACTGTTTACGATAACAGTAGATCAGGATTATCATACGGTTGAGACAACAGATTTACCCCCACAGACCTCTTGTTACCAGCAACAACAAGACCCCTGCAAAAGAACAGTGGACTTCCTGTTTACCAACAATTTTGCAGATATGCCACAAATAGCCATATCACTTGACAACCCTTCCACATCAAAGTTCAAATGTATAGTCCGCATTTTAGCAGCATTGAACGAACTTAAAAAGCAGGAGCTACAAACAAACCATATAGTTTGCCACACTTTTCATTCGCTTTACACTGATGCAGTAGATTATTATATCTATGCACTCCGGCGGATCATCATTTAATTTTTAATCTTTTTTCAGCATTTTGCTGAGTAGAAATCCTTATAACAAACGTCTTATAAGGAAAATTTTTCTATCCGTTTGTCTAATCAAAAAAAGTTTAGATATGTATTTTACATTATTAGTTGTCGTTATCCTGACGGCAATCGCATTAGTTGCCGTAGCATTGGGAATTGCCCGTGCCATTTCTCCCCGTTCATACAACTCACAAAAGGGAGAAGCTTACGAATGTGGTATTCCTACGCGGGGACGGTCGTGGATGCAATTCAAAGTAGGTTATTATCTATTTGCTATCCTCTTCCTGATGTTCGATGTGGAAACAGTATTTTTATTTCCTTGGGCTGTAGTGGTACAAGACCTAGGAGTGTACGGTCTGTTTAGCATCCTTTTCTTTTTAGTTATATTAGTTTTAGGTCTGGCATATGCCTGGAAGAAAGGAGCGTTGGAATGGAAGTAAAGAAACCAACCATAAAGTCTATTCCTTATGAAGACTTCAAAGACAATGAGTATTTGGAAAACATGGTCAAGCAGCTCAATGAAGGCGGTACCAAAGTATTGGTGGGCTGTTTGGATGACCTTATCAACTGGGGACGCAGCAATTCGTTGTGGCCGCTTACATTTGCAACCAGTTGTTGTGGAATCGAGTTTATGGCAGTGGGTGCTGCCCGGTATGATTTCGCCCGCTTCGGGTTTGAAGTAGCCCGTGCCAGTCCGCGCCAGGCAGATATGATCATGGTAGCAGGAACTATCACACACAAGATGGCTCCGGTACTAAAACGTTTGTATGACCAGATGGCGGATCCTAAATACGTCATTGCAGTAGGCGGATGCGCCATTAGCGGTGGTCCTTTTAAAAAATCATATCACGTATTGAACGGAGTAGACAAAATTCTTCCCGTTGACGTATATATTCCCGGATGTCCGCCCCGACCTGAAGCCTTGTTGTACGGCATGATACAATTGCAACGTAAAGTAAAACTGGAAAAATTCTTCGGCGGAGTGAACCGCAAAGAAAATGAACCACAAAATCCCGAACAAGCATGAGTGAAAGAATAGAAATACCTGCCGAAAAGCTACATGAAGAAATGCTGAAATTGCGGCAGGGTAAACATATGGATTTTCTACGCAGCCTTACCGGAATGGACTGGGGCGAAGAAGGACTAGGTGTAGTCTATCATCTGGAAGATACGAATACAAGAGAAAATATAGTGGTCAGCACTCGCACAACCAACCGAGAAAAGCCGGAACTTCCTAGTGTAAGTGATATTTGGAAAGGTGCTGAATTCAATGAACGCGAAGTGTACGACTATTATGGTATCCGCTTTATAGGACATCCTGATATGCGCCGTTTGTTCCTGCGTGATGACTGGGTAGGCTATCCATTGCGTAAGGACTACGATGAAAGCCTCAACCCACTCCGTATGACCAATGAGGAACCTGTAGACACGACACAATATATAGAAGTACAACATGATGGCAGTGTAATAGAAAAACGCGAAACCATTTTTGATGAGGACGAATATATCATTAACATAGGTCCTCAACATCCGGCAACCCACGGTGTACTTCGTTTTCGTGTTTCACTGGAAGGTGAGATTATCAAAAAACTGGATGTGCACTGCGGATACATCCATCGAGGTATCGAAAAAATGTGCGAAAGTCTTACCTATCCCCAAACCTTGGCCCTGACCGACCGTTTGGATTATTTAGGTGCGCACCAAAACCGCCATGCTCTCTGTATGTGCATTGAACAGGCAATGGGCGTAGAAGTAAGCGAACGGGTACAATACATTCGTACCATTATGGACGAATTGCAACGTATAGATTCTCACTTGCTTTTCTTCTCCTGTCTCTGTATGGATATGGGTGCCTTGACCGCATTCTTCTATGGATTCCGTGATCGTGAGAAGATATTGGATATCTTCGAAGCAACTACCGGAGGACGTTTGATACAGAATTATAACACCATTGGAGGAGTACAAGCTGATATCGCTCCGGACTTTGTACAGAAAGTAAAAGAATTCATTGCTTATCTGCGTCCGATGCTAAAAGAATACCATGAAGTATTCACCGGAAATGTCATTGCCCAAGAACGTTTGAAAGGTGTGGGAGTTCTTTCACGGGAAGATGCCATCTCTTTCGGAGCGACAGGAGGTACAGGACGCGCCAGCGGTTGGGCATGCGATGTCCGCAAGCGTCATCCCTATGCGATGTATGGCAAGGTAGATTTTAAAGAGATTGTCCACACTGAAGGTGACTGCTTTGCACGTTATATGGTCCGTATGGAAGAAATACTGGAAAGTATGGATATCATTGAGCAACTGATAGACAATATTCCTGAAGGGAACTATCAGGAAAAGATGAAACCGATTATACGTGTGCCCGAAGGGAATTATTATGCCGCAGTGGAAGGTTCTCGCGGAGAGTTCGGTGTTTATCTGGAAAGTCGTGGAGACAAATTTCCTTACCGCATGAAATTCCGCGCTACCGGTTTGCCTTTAGTATCAGCAATGGAAACTATGTGCCGCAACGCAAAAATTGCCGACTTAATTGCTATTGGTGGAACGGTGGATTATGTAGTACCGGATATTGACCGATAATAATGTGCCGATTCTTCAATATACAATTTGGAGAATGCACTATTTATCAGACTGAGAATTAACAAATTAAATAATTACAAGTTTGCCTATTGGCAAATTAGCAAATTGACACATTATTAAATTATGTTCGATTTTAGTATAGTCACCCAATGGGTACACTCACTGCTCACGTCATTTATGCCTGAAGAACTGGCAGTGCTCATAGAATGTATAGTAATTGGCGTATGTATCATGTTGGCATATGCAGTTATTGCTATCATTATGATTTTCATGGAACGTAAAGTGTGCGCCGCTTTCCAATGCCGCTTGGGGCCAATGCGTGTAGGTCCCCAAGGTACCATACAGGTGTTTGCCGATGTATTCAAGATGTTGATCAAGGAAATTATCACCATCCGGCATGCTGACAAGTTCCTGTACAATTTGGCACCTTACATTGTTATCCTCGCCTCTATCATGGCTTTCAGTTGCCTACCCATCAACAAGGGCATGGAGGTCCTTGATTTCAATGTAGGTATTTTCTTCTTATTGGCAGCATCCAGTATCGGCGTGGTAGGTATTTTGCTGGCAGGTTGGAGTTCCAATAACAAATATTCATTAATCGGAGCCATGCGAAGTGGCGCTCAAATGATTAGTTATGAATTATCTGTAGGATTAAGCATCCTTACCATTGTAATCTTAACAGATACCATGCAACTAAGCGAAATTGTAGAACGCCAAGCTGACGGCTGGTTCCTTTTTAAAGGACATATACCTGCATTGATCGCTTTTATCATTTATCTGATAGCCGGAAATGCAGAAGTCAACCGCGGCCCGTTTGACTTGCCTGAAGCAGAAAGTGAACTGACTGCGGGATATCATACCGAATATTCCGGTATGCACTTCGGCCTGTTCTATGTGGCAGAATTTGTAAACTTGTTTATCATCGCCGCAGTAGCCACAACCATCTTCCTGGGAGGATGGATGCCGCTACATATTCCTGGGCTAGACGGATTCAATGCCATCATGGATTATATACCCGGATTTATTTGGTTCTTTGGCAAGTCATTCTTTGTAGTATGGTTACTAATGTGGATCAAATGGACATTTCCCCGTCTGCGTATTGACCAAATTCTAACGCTGGAATGGAAGTACTTGGTTCCAATAGGTTTGTGCAACCTGTTGTTGATGGTAATTATTGTTGTATTTAAATTACATTTCTGATGAAAGAAGAAAAACATTCCTATATAAAAGGGCTGCTTCATGGCATCGGTACATTACTTACCGGCATGAAAGTGACAGGACGAGAGTTCTTCACTCCTAAAGTCACTGAACAATATCCCGAAAACCGTGCCACATTAAAAATATCGCCCCGTTTCCGAGGACGGCTTATCATGCCGGTTGATGAGAATGGTAATAACAAATGTATTGCTTGCGGACTTTGCCAGATGGCTTGCCCCAATGATACAATCACCATTACCAGCGAATCTGTGACCAACGAAGAAACAGGCAAGAAAAAGAAAATATTAGTAAAGTATGAGTACGACCTGGGAGCCTGTATGTTCTGTCAACTTTGTGTGAACGCTTGTCCACACGATGCCATTCGGTTCGATACAGAATTCGAAAATGCTGTATTCGACCGCAGCAAACTAGTTCTCACTCTGAACAAAAAATAAAAAACAAACGATATTATGACACTACAACTAATTGTATTCATTGTACTGGCGTTGTTTATCGCTGTCTGTTCGGTATTGGCAGTCACGACCTCACGTATCTTGCGTGCAGCAACTTATCTGCTGTTCGTTTTATTTGGTACAGCAGGTATTTACTTCCAACTCAACTACTCATTCTTGGGAGCTGTACAATTACTGATTTACGCCGGTGGTATAACAGTGCTTTATGTATTTAGTATCTTATTGACCTCTTCACAGGGAGACAAAGCAGAGAGATTAAAAAATGGAAAGATGGTGGCCGGAGCTATTTCTACTATAGCAGGACTGGCTATCTGTCTGTTCGTCATGCTGAAGAACGAATTCTTGCCCTCTCATTTTGTTCATGGTGAACTGGATGTACGCACGATCGGTCATGCACTGATGGGCATGGAAAAATATCAATATATCCTTCCTTTCGAAGTAATCAGCGTGTTATTACTCGCTTGCATCGTAGGAGGAATCCTAATCGCTAGAAAAAGATAGAACTTATGGTACACATGGAATATTATCTGGTGGTTTCCACCTTTATGATGTTTGCGGGAATCTATGGTTTCTTCACCCGCCGCAATTTATTGGCCATGCTCATCAGTGTGGAACTGATACTGAATTCGGTAGACATCAACTTCGCCGTATTCAACCGATACCTCTTTCCCGAAGAACTGGAAGGCTTTTTTTTCGCCCTGTTCGCTATCGGCGTGAGTGCGGCTGAAACAGCAGTAGCTATTGCTATCATTATCAATATCTACCGCAATGTACGCAATATCCAAGTGAAGAACTTAAATGAAATGAAAAACTAATTATGGAACATACAATACTAATCCTTATCCTACCTTTCCTCAGTTTCCTGATACTGGGGCTGGCAGGTATGCGTATGAAGAACGGATTGGCAGGGACCATCGGCACCGTTTCACTGGCAGGGGTGACGTTGCTTTCCTACCTCACTGCCTTCAATTATTTTGCAGGAGGGCGTACGGCAGAAGGCGTCTATCCTACTCTCACACCTTATAATTTTGAATGGTTACCTTTCACAACGAACCTGCATATTGACATGGGAATCATGCTTGACCCTATTTCAGTTATGATGCTAGTCGTTATTTCCACCGTCAGTCTGATGGTACATATCTATTCATTCGGATATATGAAAGGTGAAAAAGGCTTTCAACGTTACTACGCATTTCTTAGCCTGTTTACCATGTCCATGCTGGGGCTCGTAGTAGCAACTAATATTTTCCAGATGTATGTCTTTTGGGAACTGGTAGGTGTTTCTTCTTATCTACTTATCGGCTTTTATTACACCAAGAAAGAAGCGATTGCTGCCAGTAAAAAAGCATTTATTGTTACCCGTTTCGCTGATTTAGGCTTTCTGATCGGTATCTTGATTTACGGCTATTATGCCGAAACATTCTCGTTCACCCCCCAACTTCAGGTACTTGCAGTTGCCGGAAGTATGATACCATTGGCCTTGGGGCTAATGTTTATCGGTGGTGCCGGTAAAAGTGCGATGTTTCCATTGCACATCTGGTTACCGGATGCTATGGAAGGTCCTACTCCTGTCAGTGCATTAATCCATGCTGCTACCATGGTAGTAGCCGGTGTATATCTGGTAGCCCGTATGTTCCCGTTGTTTGTAGGATATGCGCCCGAAGTGCTGCACTGGATAGCTTATATCGGTGCGTTCACTGCATTCTACGCCGCTAGTGTGGCGTGTGCACAAAGCGATATCAATCGTGTGCTCGCCTTCTCCACTATATCTCAAATTGGATTTATGATTGTTGCATTAGGCGTTTGTACTTCCATGAACCCTCATGAAGGAGGACTAGGCTACATGGCATCCATGTTCCACCTGTTCACACATGCCATGTTCAAGGCATTGCTGTTCTTAGGAGCCGGATGTATCATTCATGCCGTACACAGTAACGAGATGAGCGCCATGGGAGGACTTCATAAATTCATGCCCGTCACCCACTGGACATTCCTGATTGCTTGTCTGGCTATCTCGGGTATTTGGCCATTCTCAGGTTTTTTCTCTAAAGACGAAATTCTGACTGCCTGCTTCCAATTCAGTCCTGTTATGGGATGGATAATGACAGGCATTGCCGCCATGACAGCATTTTATATGTTCCGCCTTTATTATTGTATTTTCTGGAATGGAGAATGGAAAGGACACTCCCACGAATCCGGACCTGATGCACATACTCCGCATGAGGCTCCACGTACCATGACATTCCCGCTGATGTTTTTAGCCGCTATCACCTGTATTGCCGGATTCATACCCTTCGGCAATCTGATCAGTAGTAACGGAGAAGCCTATACCATTCATCTGGATATGCAGATAGCTGCTACAAGTATCATTATTGCTATAGCATCCATCACTTTAGCTACATGGATGTATGCAGGTAAGAGACAACCCGTAGCCAACTATCTGGCGCGCACATTCCCACGTTTGCACACAGCAGCTTACCACCGTTTCTATATGGATGAGATATGGTTGTTCGTAACCAAGAAAATCATCTTCCGGTGCATCAGTACTCCGATAGCCTGGTGGGACCGGCACGTTATCGATCAATTCTTTAACTTCACTGCGTGGAGTACTCATGCTACCGCCGATGAAATACGCGACATGCAAAGTGGAAACGTACAGCAGTACAGTATTTGGTTCCTTGCAGGTGCATTGATATTGACGCTGATACTATTAATTTAATGAATAATAAAAAATCCGCCGCATGGCCATTTTTTAATTTTTAATTTAAAAAGATGAACATACTAAGTTTTTTCATTATAGTTCCCTTGTTGATGCTCGCGAGCCTTTGGGCTTCGCGCAGCGTCAATCAAGTTCGCGGAGTGATGGTTGTCGGATCTTCCATATTATTGGCATTATCCGTTTACCTCACCATTGATTATATCGAACTACGCCAAGCCGGTGCTACAGGAGAGATGCTGTTCACAGCCAGCACAGTTTGGTATGCACCGCTCCATATATGCTACTCAGTAGGAGTAGACGGTATATCAGTAGCAATGTTGCTGCTTAGTTCCATTATTGTATTCACCGGTACTTTTGCATCGTGGAAGTTACAACCATTGACAAAAGAATATTTCATGTGGTTCACTCTATTGAGTGTAGGGGTATTCGGATTCTTCGTTTCAACAGACCTGTTCACCATGTTCATGTTTTATGAAGTAGCCTTAATTCCAATGTATCTGCTCATCGGTGTATGGGGAAGCGGACGTAAAGAATACGCCGCCATGAAACTTACATTAATGTTAATGGGTGGTTCTGCATTTCTACTGATCGGAATTCTCGGTATTTTTTATGGTGCAGGCGGTGAAACTATGAACTTGCTGGAAATCGCCAAACTGCATATACCTCATGAAATGCAACGCATCTTCTTCCCGCTTATCTTCTTGGGGTTCGGAGTCTTAGGAGCTTTGTTCCCTTTCCATACATGGAGTCCCGATGGTCATGCTTCTGCACCGACTGCTGTTTCTATGCTTCACGCTGGAGTATTGATGAAACTAGGAGGTTACGGATGCTTCCGTGTTGCTATGTACCTGATGCCTGAAGGTGCAGCCATGTGGGGAGATGTATTCCTGATATTGACCACTATTTCTGTAGTTTACGGTGCATTCAGTGCTGTGGTACAAACCGACTTAAAATATATCAATGCCTATTCCTCCGTATCCCACTGCGGATTGGTGCTCTTTGCCCTGCTGATGATGACACGCACCAGTTGTACGGGTGCTATTCTCCAAATGTTGAGTCACGGATTAATGACCGCTTTGTTCTTCGCCCTTATTGGTATGATATACGGACGTACCCACACTCGTGATGTCCGATTAATGGGAGGTTTGATGAAGATTATGCCTTTCCTGGCTGTAGGTTATGTTATTGCCGGTCTTGCTAACTTGGGACTTCCGGGACTAAGTGGTTTTGTTGCTGAAATGACGGTCTTTGTAGGTTCTTTCCAAAATGATGATACATTCCATCGCGTATGTACCCTAGTGGCAACAACAAGTATCGTCATTACCGCAGTCTATATCCTGCGTGTAGTAGGTAAAATTCTTTATGGTAAAGTTTTGAATCCCGAACATCTGAAACTCACAGACGCAACCTGGGATGAACGAGTAGCCGTTATCTGCCTCATCGCCTGTGTAGCAAGTTTAGGAATGGCTCCATTCTGGATAAGCGATCTGATCAGTAACAGTGTAGAACCAATCATAAGTCAATTATTAAATTAAAATTTGAGAATTAAAAATTAAAAAATAGCAATGATGGACATAACTGCAATACTCCATATGCATGCCGAACTGAGTCTGACAGCCGTTTTTATTCTGATGTTTCTGTTAGATTTATTTTTACCGGCAACACAACGTCACTGGTTACGCCCCATGGCATGTATCCTGCTGACCATTCAACTCTTAGCAAACCTATGGCCGGAAGAGGTGACTTTATTTGGCGGCATGTATCACTCAACCCCTATGGCGTCTGTTCTGAAAAGCATCCTGACCATAGGTACCATACTGGTGTTTCTGCAAGCAGACACTTGGCTAAAACGTGAAGACACCCGTCATAAACAAGGCGAATTCTACATCCTTACCCTCAGTACCTTGCTGGGTATGTATTTCATGGTAAGCGCAGGGCACTTCCTGCTATTCTTCCTTGGATTGGAATTGGCAACCGTTCCTATGGCTTGTCTCGTAGCTTTCGATAAATATAAAGGACATAGTGCCGAAGCCGGAGCTAAATTCATTCTTTCGGCTTTATTCTCCAGCGGTATTTTCCTCTATGGTATTTCTATGATTTATGGGACAGCAGGTACTTTATATTTTGAAGATATCCCTGCCGGATTGACAGGAACTCCATTACAAGTTCTTGCACTAGTATTTTTCTTCTCCGGACTGGCCTTCAAGTTAAGCTTGGTACCTTTTCATCTGTGGACAGCAGATACTTATCAAGGTGCACCGACTACAGTAAGCGCCTACCTATCCGTTATTTCAAAAGGTGCAGCTGCTTTTGCTTTAATGATTATTTTAATGAAAGTATTCGGACCAATGACTGAACAATGGAGTGAAATACTATGTATTATCATTGTAGCCACCATCACTATAGCCAATCTGTTCGCCATCCGCCAAAACAACCTGAAACGCTTTATGGCCTTCAGTAGTATTTCACAAGCCGGCTACATAATGTTGGCTGTACTGGCTGGAACTCCGCAGGGCATGGCATCCCTAGTATATTATATAGTAGTATACATTGCCGCCAATCTCGCCGTATTCGGTGTCATCAGTACCATTGAGCAACATACCCACGGTAAAATAGAGCGCGAAGATTATAACGGACTTTATAAGACCAACCCCAAACTAACTATGGTCATGACACTTGCTCTTTTCTCATTGGCAGGTATCCCGCCATTTGCCGGATTCTTCAGTAAGTTCTTTGTATTCATGGCAGCATTCCATAGCGGATATTATCTTATTGTATTTATCGCATTGGTCAATACAATCATTTCATTGTATTATTACTTATTGATTGTAAAAGCCATGTTCATCACACCTAATGAAGACCCTATCGGCAATTTTCGTACAGCAACTCCGATGCGCATCAGTCTGTTGGTATGTGTAGCCGGCATATTCG
>ENA-ORVC01002774-ORVC01002774.1-human-gut-metagenome-genome-assembly--contig:-NODE-2774-length-10960-cov-3.687758_pt1 | contig 10960 bp, 13 predicted proteins | sample MGYA00242092_ERZ509234 | MGnify/ENA primary metagenome ERZ509234 (study PRJEB26280, sample SAMEA2338800) | human gut metagenome | biome: human gut; feature: human-associated habitat; material: faeces... | reverse complement strand
CGTTGCGGCCTTTAGCCCGGCATTGGTTTTCATGGCCTGCTCCGTCTGCTTGATCTGCTCGGAAAGCGCATGGAAATGGTCGGTTGCCTCGGTGGCTTTCTGCGCCAACTGCTCATAATCAGTCAGGCCGTTGTCCTGTATATAGGCGAGGGCGGCGGCCATCTGCTTGATGTTGAACACCTTCGCCCACCGCTCGTAGCCCGGTCCCTTACCGGCAGCCAGTTTTGCTTGAATATCCACCGCCAGACTGATTTTTCGCTCCGGGCGTCCGGGGCGTTTTTCTTTGCCCTCAATGGCGGCAAGAACATCTTTCAGATCGTAGCCGTCCCCCAGCGTAGAGGCCCGCAGACGGGTAAAGCGTTCCTGTCCCTGGCCGGTCAGCCGGAAGCTGATACCACCGCCTCGAACCTTCTTGACTTCATATCCGACCCGCTTCATCAAACCGAGAAATTCGTCCAGATCGGCGGGGCGCTCCGCTAGTGCGGTATCAATGGCAAGGCGCAGCCGGTCCTGATACGAAAGCCGGCCTTTCCGTTCTTTCTGCCACTCTCCATAGTTCCGGTATTTTCCCTTGCTGCGGGGCTTCGGGTTCTCTACAATAGACAGCCCGTTTTCAAGGCACAGCCTGTCGGAGAGCCGACGGAGAGCAAAGCTGGAACCCCAGAAGTTTCGGAATTTCCGGGTACAGTCAAGGGTGGTGGAGTTGTAATAGATGTGACAATGGATGTGCTGCTTGTCGGTATGCGTGGTAACGATAAAAGCGTGCCGTCCCTTCGTCCAGCGCATAGCCAGCGCATAGCCGATACGGTTCGCCTCCTTCGGTGTGATCTCTCCCGGATAGAAGGACTGTCGTATCTGATAGCACAGCACATCATTAGCCTTTTTCTGTTCCCGGCCCGTCATGGCGGCATAGCTGGCTTTCGCCAAAAGAAACTCGTCCGCCACGGTGGCGGGGTCGCACTCATAAGCGGAGATATACTTTCCGCTTTCTGTTTTCTCCGGGTTTTTGCCATAGTCCAGACAATCCCGTATGGCCTCAGCAATCGTTTCGCCTTCGCCTGCATGGCGCTGCAACAAAGTTGTGGTAGCCAGAAATCATCCCTCCCTTCTATGAAAAAGGGCGGTCCGTCCAGACCGCCCCGACTTCGGGCCAACATGGCCCGAACATAAGATATTTGCCAAAAACACGATAGACTCCAACTTGATTTTGATGTAAAATATATACAATAAAGGATCGTTAAACGGGGGTTATACATATGGGGACGATATTTGTTGCCGGGACTTACGGTGTAGGGAAAAGCACATTATGTAATAAATTGTCAACTGCATTAAAAATCCCAGATTTTTCTGCCGGTGATCTCATTAGTGCGGTCAACGGTGAAACTTATGGAGCAAATAAAGTGGTTAGAGACAAAGATGCTAATCAGAATATTTTGGCCTCACAAGTCAAGCAACTTCTGAAATCGACCCCTAGTATTATTCTTGCCGGACATTTTTGCATATTTGACATAAATGGTAATGTTGATACTTTGCCGAGTAGGGTGTTCTATGATCTGGAAATAGAAACCATACTTTTGCTAGAGGCCTCGTCCTCACAAATTATAAAAAATTTGTCGATGCGAGATAAAAAAGAGTATTCCGAAAGTCAAATTTTACTTTTACAAAAAGCAGAACACGAAAAGGCACATGAGATTGCTACAAGCATAAATTGTAATCTGTATGTTCATCATATGCTTTTTGATGAAACTGATATTACGAGTTGCTTATCTTATATAGAAAGGGGCCCCAAATTATGAGAGCTTTGCTTGACACAAATATAATCATCCATAGAGAAAACAAGCGTGTTTCCAATTATAGTATTGGCCACCTTTTTCGATGGTTGGATAAGTTAAAATATGATAAAGTAATCCATCCATACTCTATATCCGAAATAAAAAATATCGAGATCCAGAAACGCAAGAGGCTATTTCGGTAAAGCTGGAATCATATGAGGTAATCAAAACCATTAAGGAACCAGACGATTCTTTTTTAGAATTGATCGGAATTCCGGAAAAATCGCAAAATGACATGATTGATGATTGCCTATTGTTTGAAGTATATTCAAACAGAGTTGACATACTAATCACGGAGGATCGGAGACTAAGAAATAAAGCTATAAAGCTAGGTTTGAGTGACAGAGTTTTTTCAATAAATGCATTTATCAGTGCAGCGACGGCTGAAAACCCAAGTCTCATTGAATATAAAATGCTTGCCGTTGAAAAAACCTATTTCGGAAATGTTGATTTAACCGATTCTTTCTTTGACAGTTTCCGTATCGCTTATCCAGGATTTGATAAGTGGTTTGCTCGCAAGTGCGATGAAGAAGCTTACATATGTAATACGGATGCTGGAAAAGTACTGGGATTCCTCTACTTAAAAACAGAAGGTGTCGATGAGAATTACTCAGATATTGTTCCGCCCTTTAAACCGATGCGCAGATTAAAAGTAGGAACATTTAAAGTTGAATCTACCGGATTTAGGTTGGGTGAGCGTTTTGTTAAAATTATTTTTGACAATGCCTTACAACGCAATGTTGACGAAATTTATGTAACACTCTATACAGATAGAGAAGAACTGTCCGCTTTGGCTGCATTACTGAAAAGGTGGGGCTTCACTGAATATGGAGTAAAAATTGGAAACGGGAGAGAAGAACAAGTTTTAGTAAAAAGGATGAAAGATTTTGATCATAATATTTCTTTTCGCAAAAACTTTCCCAACATTCAGTATGATTGCAATAAGTATATTTTGCCGATTTTCCCACAATATCACACCACACTACTCCCGGATTCCAAACTGAACAACGAGAATAAAATTGATTTTCTCGGAAGAGAACCTCATAGGTATGCATTACAAAAGGTCTATATCTCGTGGGCTCCCGGAAATGGTGTAAAGCCCGGTGATCTAATTCTGTTTTATCGAACAGGCCCCGAAGGTTCAAATAAAAAATATACTTCGGTTGTTACAACAGTCGCTATGGTGGATGAAATTATTAGCAATATTCATTCTCAGGAGGAACTGCTTAGTATCTGTCAGAATCGAAGTGTCTTTTCTACCGAAGAATTGAAAGGCTTTTGGCGTGATCATAGGCGTAATTTAAAAGTTTTAAAATTTATATTTGTCAAAAGCCTGAGCAAAAGATTAACATTGGGCTACCTTTGGGACCATGACATTGTGTGTGCTCCAAGGGGGCCTAGATCGTTTATGAAATTGAGTGATGAACAATATAATCAGATTATGCACGATTCTGAGACGGAAATTAAGTATGTAGAATGATGAGGATTTAATTTTGAAGGCGATTCTATTATCAATAAAACCAGAATATGTTGATAGGATATTGGCTGGTACAAAAAAATATGAATATCGTAAACGGCTAGCACGCAGTAACAGTTCTGTTCTACTTGTATATAGCACATCTCCGGTAATGAAAGTAGTGGCAAAAGTTGAAATACTGGGGACTATTTGTGCAGCTCCCTCCACCTTATGGGAACAGACTAAAAGTAACGCGGGCATTAGCAGAAAAAAATATCGGGAATATTTTCATGGGTGCAAAACAGCATACGCCTATGAATTAGGAAAAGTGGAAATATTTGATCCTCCACGAGATTTATTAGATTACAATATCACACTTGCCCCGCAATCTTTTTCGTATGTAGATATAGAATAAAGCAGGAAAGGGTGGCCTCAAGCCACCCTTTCCTGCTTCGGGCCATGCTGACCCGAAGTTAACTTGTCAGAAACCGATACAGAGCGAATTTTCCTCCGTCCAGTGCCCAAAGCAGAGAGCACGCCGCCGCTTGCAGCCCATACGGCGAAAGGAGGAAGGCGAGGAACAGAAATACAATCCCGCCGATGGGTGTCGGCGTGAAAAAGAGGGCGATACCCAGCACCGCCAGAATCACGGAGGCAATCGTCAACAGGAAGGCACAAATATCAAACAGAAACACCACCAGAACCGCCAGAAGGGACAGCGCCAGAACGAAGGGCGCAACCAATATTTTCAGCAGTATCTTCATCATCAAAACCTCCTTTATTCTTTCTATCTCTATTTTACCATGCCTGCCTGGGGACATAAATGTCGCAAAAGATTAGTGAATCCTGTCCCCAGTGTATTACTACACCCAGTCTTTAGTTGACGAACAGGCACGCAAGAGATAGAATTATTAAAAAGCGGGCAACGGAGGAATACCAATGAGCGGAAAATATTTGAAATACATTCCTAAGACATTACAAGAAGATTTTATTGATAATAGAGTTATTCCGTTTGTTGGGGCAGGCTTTTCAAAAAATGCTATTGCCCCAGAGGGTGCGAGCATTTTAGATTGGGAAGGGCTCGGGAAAAAAGTGGCAACATACATTCCCAATTACACTTATACGAATGCCATTGACGCATTATCGTTGTTTGAAAGTGAGTTTTCAAGGACTAAGCTCATTGAACTTTTGGCAAGAGAACTCTATGTTAATGATCTAAAGCCGGGAAAAACACATCGGACATTTTGCGATCTTTATTTTGATACTATTTGCACGACAAATTTTGATTTCCTCATTGAACAAACATTAAATGAGAAACACATTCCTTTTTCGATGGTAGTTTCAGAGGAGCGCCTTCCAATAAGCACACATGAAAGAACTAAACTTATTAAACTGCATGGAGATTTTAATCATCCTGAAAGAATGGTAATAACCGAATACGATTATGATATATATGTTGATAAAAACAAAATTTTATCAACATACATATCCAACCTATTTATTACTAAAACGCTATTACTTATAGGATATAGTTTTGACGACAGCGATATTAGAACACTGTGGCAAATTATTGGTTCCCGCCTCGGGAAACTAAGCACTCCTGCTTATGTAGTTTTAGTAGATGCCAGCCCCATAGAAATAGCACGTTTTGAGAGAAGAAATATTAAAGTTATAAATCTTCCGGGTGACAAAGCCGACTATCCTGATATTTTGGATGAGTTTTTTTCTGAGATTAAGCAAGTTATTGATGAAAAGCTCCCCGAACAAATGGTGTTCACAAACGAGAAGGCTTCCGAAGAATTAAAAATGCCAGAGACGGATAATAGACTTTGTTATATTTCAGCACCATATCAAAGATTATCCTTTCTTAAAGATTTGCTATATCCTGTATTATACAATAACGGTATTTCTCCCATATCATTAGACGAAACTATAATGCCAGGCGAAATTATAACACGAAAGACTGACGCTCTGATTTCAAAAGCTTCAATGACCATTGTTGATCTCTCTGGTAACAACGCAAATATTATGTGGGAATTAGGAAACATAATGAGCAAGAACAAGCTATCTATATTGATTGTAGATGAAGATCAATCGGATAGTTTGCCATTTGATTTACAAAGTCTACATCTTTTCAAATATAATTTATATGGTGATAACAAGCATTTTGTGGACACATTAAATGATTTTTTACAAGCGCACAATAACGGCAAGAAAAACGAACCGGAAGCCGAAAAGGATTATTTGAGGCTGTTTGACAAGGGTGAATACAATGCTGCCGTTATTGCGGCATTTAGGTTTTTAGAAATAACTTTATCCAGAAAGTACGACTTTGTAAGGACCTCTCTGATGGAATCCCTAAATTTGTTAAACACGAATAATGCTGAAGATGAAGAAGCTCTTTACAAAGTAAAGAAGTATAGAAAAATACGCAATAACATCGTACACAATAATGTTAATGTAGGAAAAAGAGAAGCCAAAGATATTATTTCCTGCATTGAAAAACTCTGTGCATCCATAAATAGCGGAAATATAATCATATTATGATGTTTCTCATTAGTGTCACTTGGGGCCATAATGGTCCTAAGTGAAAAAGGGCGGCAAGCTCCAATTAAGGAGTTTGCCGCCCTCGTCTTACTTTGCCACCAGCTCGGAGAGCTCCCGCAGCACCTTTGACACCTCGCCCCACAGCTTTTCATAGTCCCGTTTCAATCCGTCGATTTCCTCCGGGTACACGCCGTAGGTATGCGCGTGTACGGCGACCTGATTGAGATTGTTGGAACAGCGTCTTTGCAGAGAGATCAATTCTTTTATGGGCGCAAGGTCAACGTGCAGGATATACCCGTTCAGAGCCATCTTCCGCACATAAGCTCCGGCGTTGGAAATGCCCGCTTCGGCCATCCGCTCATGGATGGCCGCCAGCTCGTCAGGCGTCACCATGACGTGCAGATGGACATTCCGCTTTCGGTTCTCCATCAGCGTTCCAGCTCCCGGCCCTTTCTGCGCTCTTTGGGCTCCTTCACTTTGTCCAGCGGCTTGGCGTCCAGCTCCGGGGGTGCAGGCTGGATGGGCGTGTTATTGGGTACGCCGTTGATCATGTTGCAGTTCTGCTCCGTGGAGAGCTCGGCGGTTTTCAGATAGTTGTCTTTTTCGTGCATGGCAATCCTCCTTTATCGTTCCTCATGGTTTTTATGGTTCCGCTTCTGGCTGGGCTCCTTCGGGGGTTCCTGCCCTCTGGTTCCTTCTTTGAGCCGGGCGGTAATGGATGGGCGCACCCGGTCAGGATTGCCCGGTGCGGGTTTCAGTTCATAGTCCTCCATCTGTTTTTCGGTCAGCGGCTTCGCATAGGTCAGTTCGCCCCATGCCATCAGCCTGCCATTTGCCACAGGACGCCGCCTGTCGTCATCGTAGTTGACAATGGAAAGGGGCGGGTTATCCGGGGACTTCGGGTAGGTGCCTATGTCCACAGGGCGCTGGGTGGAATAGTAGCGGTAAACGCCCTCCGGGCCCAGCTCCGTATTTTTGACTGCCGCATGATAAAGGTACTGATAATCGTCCACCCGGCGATCAAAGTCTCGCTGCGCCCATTCCAGACTGTTTCCATAGCGGCCCCAGTAGTAATCCCGCTGGCCCTTTTCGCCCTCGGTAAACTGCCAAGTCACAAAGGGGTCTGGCGCTCCCGGATTATGCCCCAGCGCAAAGCCGTGTCCGCTGTCAAAAGTGGTTGTTTTCAAAATGGCATAGCCTTGTACAATCTCCAAGAGATACTTCCTTTCTGTACCTCGGGCCAACATGGCCCGAAGTGTGGTATATTACGAAATAAGGGAGTAAACCGGGGCGGGATGGGTTGCAGTATTCCCGCCCCGGAAACACCCTCAAAAAAGCCCGGAATATCAAGCCTTTGGAGGCGGCAAATCGTAACCGCCGCCCGGCCTTTTCTCCCGCATTTTCCTCATACGTTCCCGGCTTTTCCGGCGGTTTCCTTCGGTCTTACAGGCGTCGGAACAATAGGCTTGACGGCCTTCCGGTAAAAATGCCCGCCCGCAGACCGCACAGGCCCGAAACTCCGGGGAAATACCTTCCACGGTCAGCGCCGCAAGAAGCTCCGGGTCGAGAGGCAAGACGGCCTCCTGGAAATAGCGGCAGTATGCCCCTGTCCAGCATTTGTGCAGCATATAGCAGGCATAGTCCAGCGGCAGGCACAGGCCCGTTTCCCGGTCATAGTTGGCGCACATCCCCGTGACAAGGGAACGGATTTTCTTCTTCTCGTCACGGGTCAGCTCCCGGGCGTCCATTCAGGACTTCGGGCCACGATGGCCCGAAGGGCGAGGCTCCACGATCAGCGCCCGGAATTTCTTCCGGCACTGTTTTTTCCTGCCTTTGCACTCCTTGTAGTAGCGGCATCCGGTACAAGGGTCGTCACTGCCCCGGCCCGGCCACGGCACTTCCTTCATCATTCGCTCAAAGGGGCTGTTGGTAAAATTCACTGGCGGGCCTCCTGTTCTTCCGTGTCTTCGTCCCACGGAGGGGTATCCTCGTCCTCGGGTTCCTCTGCGATTTCCTCCGGCCCTTCGTCCTCATATTCGCAGTAGTCGTCCTCCAGGTCCGGCGCTTCGTGCTTCGGCTTGTAAATCTTGAAGTAATAACCGACACCGCCGCCGATCAGCACCACCGCCCCGATCAGGAGCAGCGAAAGAAGTGGGCTGTCTGTTTTTTTGGCCTCGGGTTCGGGTTCCGGCTCGGTCACTTCCTCCACGGGTTCGGTGGGCTCCGGCTCCGGTTCGGGGGTCACTTCCTCGGCTGGTTCCTCGCCCTGTTTGGCAAGAGGCAGAAGGTCATCCACTGTTACAGCGTTGAGAAAATAGACGTTTTCGCTGGTTTTCTGCTTGTCGATCACCAGATAGAAAACACTCTCGTCTGCGGTGGTAATGGTGTAGAACTCTTTGCCGTCCTCGTCGGTGGCGTTGTCCACCACCGTTCCCGTTCCATCCGGGGTAAAGGGGTTCTGGGTTTCCGGCTCCGCCTCGGTTTCCACCGGGGCGGAAGTGGCCTCGGGCTGCGGCTCATTGCTCTGGGCGTAAGCCGGGACCGTAAAGATCAGGCAACACAAAAGGCTGGCAGTCATCACCGCCAGCCTGCGAAATTTAGTTTTCTTCATGGGCCGTGTCCTCCTTTTCGGGTGCCTCCGGCTTCGGGCCATTGTGGCCCGAAGCGGCAAAGCTGTTTTTGGGGTCGTTCAGAAAGGCCATCAGCTCGGCGGGGGTCAGTTTGAGAGAGCGCACCGCCTGCACGATCTGGCTGTTTTCTTCCTCCTGTTTCTGCTTTTCCAGCTCCCGGATTTTGGCCTGCCACTCGGCGGCCTTCTCCCGGGCCTTTTCCAGCTCCTTATCGAGCTTGTCGATCTTGTTCATGCAAGGGCTCCTTTCTTCTGGCTCACAAGCGCCCGAAGGCATAGAAATGTGTCTGCCAGTAGCTTGAATTGATGTTTGCGTATTGGATGGGCGAACCACAATGAAGCATCATCCCGTCGCCCACATAAATCCCCACATGGGACACAGGGCCGGGGCTGTCATAGGTTCCCGTGAAAAAGATAATGTCGCCCGGCTTTGCCTCGGAGGGGGAAATGATGGCGCACTGGTTGTAAATGCCCTGCGCCGTGGTACGGGGAAGGTTGTGGACGCCGCTGGCCGTGTACACCCAGCAGACAAAGCCCGAACAGTCAAAGGAGGTGGACGGGCTGGAGCCGCCCCACACATAGGGCCAGCCGATGTACTTTGTGGCTTCTTCCATGAGCGCCGCAAAAGCCGGGTCATCCAGCGCCTCGCCGGGTATCTCATAGCTGGGGCCGGTATCTTCGCCGCCGTTGTAAATCCCTTCCCACAGATAGGGCTTGTTGCCTTTGAGCTGCTGCATAACGGTGTAGATTTCCCGCTGCTGTTCATCCAGCCTCGGCAGGATCACGGCAGGCAGCGTTTTGTTTGTGAGGGTCACATTGAGGATGTAATACTCATAGGGGACTTCCTCGGTGGTGGTTTCCCCGGTTTCCGGGTCGGTGCTGGTTTCGGTACGGTAGCGTATCTCGATTTCCTCCGTCAAGGTCAGCTCATACTGCGCCTCGAAGATCTCCCACAGCTCGTCCTGCACCTGCTCCCGGAAATAAACATGGTACTTTGCCGAGAGATAGGACGCCAGCTCATAGGGGTTGTGGCCGATCTCGTCCACGGAATAGCGATACTCGTCATAGCCGGGATGGGTGCTTTCGATGTTCGCTACCGCCTGCGCCAATTCATTTTCCAGCGCCGTGTAGTCCTCGTCCACGCCAAGTAGGTCGGCGTCCTCCGAAGCATAGGAAGTACCGGACACCGCATTGGCAAGACCGCTGCCAAGCGTGGGAAAGATGGAGCTTACCGCCGACAGGATATAGCAAACCAGCAGCAACAGCACCAAAACCAAAACCGCCACAGGATGACGGGTCACAAACTGCGCCGCCCGCCGGGTCACATTCCCCGAAGCGGCAGCGGCTTTCTTTGCGGCCTTTGCGCTCTGTTTTGCCGCCGCCTTTGCCTCTTTGGAATACCGACGTTTCAGTTTCCACTTCTGCTGTATCCGGGACAGCGGATTGCTGGCAAGTTCCGGGTGTTCGGCGGCCATCTTCTGAAAATCCACATTGGCCCGGGCTTTTATGTCCTTCCGTTCCCACTTTGCCACCTTCCGGGCCGGGTGTTCCCGCCAGCGCCGTTTGGCATACCGGGTCAGTTTCCGGGTCCCGGCCTCGGCGGTCAGCTCGGATTTATGCGCTCCTTCCACGCCCACATTTTCATGCTCGACTTCGTGGACTTTGTTGTGGAGATAAAACCATGCCTCGGTGCGAGCTCCCCGGACTGCTTTCTTTGCAAGCCCCGGCGGCTTCTGCGCCGCCCGTTTCGCCTCGACCTTATCCAGCGTCTCCCGAGCCTTTCCCAGCTTTTCCCCGGCGTGTTCTGCTTTGGCCTGCGCCTTCTGGTACTTGTCCTTTTTACTCCCGGTTTTCTCGGCGGAGCCCTCCGGCTCCTGCGCCTTGCCGGTATCCTGCGGACCGCCCCTGTCATCCTCCTGCCTCATGCGGTCAGAAGGGCGGGCTTTCCGGCTGTCCTCTTGAAACTTGCCGCTTTTGGACTTCGGGCCATCATGGCCCGAAGTGCCGGTCTGCCCGGTATCCTCGTCCTCAAACCGCAGGCGTCGGGACGGTGCGGGGGAAGGCCCTTCCCGGTCAGCCGGTCCGGGGCGAGTGCTCCCGGTATCCTCCGGCGGCCCCGGCCTTTGAAAATTCCGTTTATCCGGTTTCTTTCCGATGGCGTATCCCTCCTTTCCAAACCTCGGGCCAGCATGGCCCGAAGTGTGTTACGCCCGCTTCATTTCCTGTTTTTTGTCCTCCGGGCGGGTGGTCATAATGGCGTACAACTCGGTATTCTGCGGGAAGCGGTCAACAAACGGGATGGTGGTGTTCCCGAAGAACAACAGCCCTTCGCCGGAATTGGTGTGGGTCACATAGGAAAGCTGGTGGGGGCTGATACCGAGCTGTTTGGCTAAAATCTGCCTGTCGCCCTGCGCCTGCGAGAGCAGCACAAGGAAGTCCGAGTTTTATAGTGATAGGTAAGCCCCTGATATCATCTCAGGCTTTTCCCCCACTTCA
>ENA-ORVC01002771-ORVC01002771.1-human-gut-metagenome-genome-assembly--contig:-NODE-2771-length-10981-cov-6.106718_pt1 | contig 10981 bp, 8 predicted proteins | sample MGYA00242092_ERZ509234 | MGnify/ENA primary metagenome ERZ509234 (study PRJEB26280, sample SAMEA2338800) | human gut metagenome | biome: human gut; feature: human-associated habitat; material: faeces... | reverse complement strand
AATTCAAATTAATAGATATAGAAAAGAAAATGGCACAAGAAGACGTTTTTAAGAAGCTTGTATCGCATTGCAAAGAGTATGGTTTCGTATTCCCTTCGAGCGATATCTACGACGGACTAGGCGCTGTGTATGACTACGGTCAGATGGGCGTTGAATTGAAAAATAACATCAAGAAATACTGGTGGGACAGCATGGTGCTGTTGCACGAGAACATTGTCGGTATCGACTCTGCCATCTTTATGCATCCTACTATCTGGAAGGCTTCCGGACACGTAGACGCATTCAATGACCCTTTGATTGACAATAAAGACTCTAAGAAACGTTATCGTGCTGACGTGTTGATCGAAGATCAACTGGCTAAGTATGACGATAAAATCAATAAAGAAGTAGCGAAAGCTGCCAAGAGATTCGGCGAATCTTTTGATGAGGCTCAATTCCGTTCTACCAACGGACGTGTATTGGAGCATCAGGCAAAACGCGACGCACTTCACACTCGCTTTGCTAAAGCTCTGAACGACGGTAATCTGGAAGAATTGCGTCAGATCATTATTGATGAAGAAATCGTATGTCCGATCTCCGGTACAAAGAACTGGACAGAAGTTCGTCAGTTTAATCTGATGTTCTCTACTGAAATGGGTTCTACTTCCGAAGGAGCCATGAAGATTTATCTTCGTCCGGAAACTGCACAGGGTATTTTTGTAAACTACCTCAATGTACAGAAGACGGGTCGTATGAAAGTACCTTTCGGTATCGCACAGATTGGTAAGGCTTTCCGTAACGAGATCGTTGCCCGTCAGTTCATCTTCCGTATGCGTGAGTTCGAACAGATGGAAATGCAGTTCTTTGTAAAACCGGGAACTGAACTTGACTGGTTCAAAAAATGGAAAGAAATCCGTTTGAAATGGCATAAAGCTCTTGGCTTCGGCGATGCAAGCTATCGTTATCACGATCACGATAAACTGGCTCATTACGCAAATGCCGCTACTGATATCGAATTCCTGATGCCGTTCGGATTCAAAGAAGTGGAAGGTATCCACTCTCGTACTAACTTCGACTTGTCTCAACATGAGAAGTTCTCCGGCAAGAGCATCAAATACTTCGACCCGGAACTGAATGAGTCTTATACTCCGTACGTAATCGAAACTTCTATCGGTGTTGACCGTATGTTCCTTAGCATCATGAGCGCATCTTATTGCGAAGAGCAATTGGAGAATGGTGAAAGCCGTGTGGTTCTGAAATTGCCTGCTGCTTTGGCTCCGGTGAAACTGGCAGTTATGCCGTTGGTGAAGAAAGACGGTCTGCCTGAAAAAGCCCGTGAAGTTATTGACAGCCTGAAGTTCCACTTCCATTGCCAATATGACGAAAAGGATAGTATCGGTAAGCGTTATCGCCGTCAGGATGCTATTGGTACTCCGTACTGTGTAACAGTCGATCATCAGACATTAGAAGATAACTGCGTGACATTGCGTAACCGCGATACCATGCAACAAGAGCGTGTAGCTATCTCTGAACTGAATAATATCATCGCAGACAGAGTAAGCATCACTTCTCTATTGAAAACTTTACAATAAACCTTTGACGAATGAGTAAAAAGATCTATTTATTCTCCTTAGTATTGTTGGCTTTGACGTTTACCGCTTGTAGCGAAACGGAAGAGACCGGACGTTATGACAATTGGCGTGCGCGTAGTGAGGCTTTTATTGATTCAATAGCCAATGTGTATGCTGGACAACAAAATGGCAGCATAACAGTCACGGATGAAAAAGAGAGACTTTATCCTTTTACGGATTTGACGAATGGGCAGACAATATATGCCAAGAAAAGAATTCCCAGAGACGGCGTGAAGGATGACGATAAACCTGTATATACTTCTAAGGTAAGTGCATATTATCGTATGTCTTATTTTAATGGTGACGTTGTTCAACAGAATTTTGCAGGAACAGAGCCTGACGAGTTTGATGTGCCTTCGGAATTCTTATTGAATGAAGTGATCTCAGGCTGGGGGTATACGCTAACTGAAATGGCAGAAGGAGAATTTTGGACTTTGTATATTCCTTACCAGAGTGGATATGGTTCCGGTACAGGTAGCGATGGTTCTTTACAGGCTTATTCGGCACTAGTCTATGATGTAAAATTGGATAAGATTGTAGAACGATAATCTTCTCAAGAATAAGGAAAATAAATAAGGTGTTGGTCATAAGGGATACAACACCTTATTTGATTTTATACTACTTTCTCTCACCTGTAAATGAGTCGGAATGACCACTTGCTTGACAGCCTTATCCCCTTTAATCTGCTCAATCAACAACCGGCAGGCAGTTTCTCCCATTTTATAAGTTTGATGAGACACAGCCGATAATTTAGGCTCTACGTAATTGGCGTGTTGTTCGTCCGTATATCCGATGATGGCAATGTCGTCCGGTATACGCAGTCCATGTTTTTTGATAACTTCCATAGCGGCAAAAGCTAAGGTATCATTCATGGCAAGTATGGCATCAGGAGGCTGAGGAAGCGACAGCAAGGTCTCTGTGGCAATTTTACCCTCCTCGTAATCAATCTTCCGGCAGACGACCAACTCTTTCTCGATGGGAATCCGGTTGTCACGTAGAGCTTCCAGATAACCATGCTTTCTTTTCTTTACGATGTCCAGATGATTCGCTCCACCTATAAACGCTACCCGTTTGCTTCCATTATCCAGAAAATGTTGTGTTGCCATTTGAGCGGATTGCACACCGTCCGCAACAACCGAAGAAAACTGTTCCGTCAGACAAACACGATCAAATAGAATAAGCGGCATATTGATATCTTTTAGTGTTGCAAAATGGGAATAGTCCGTAGTCTCCTGTGATAAGCAGGCGATGATACCTTCCACACGCATATTTACCAGGTTCTCAACGTTCCGTTTCTCATGCTCGTATGACTCATGCGATGTAGTGATAATCACAAAATATCCGTTGGCGATAGCCATATTTTCTATACCGTTCAAGATAGAGGCGAAGAAATGAGTTACGATATCCGGAACAATCACTCCGATGATACGCGGGGCATTTTTCCGTAAACTCATGGCAAAAGGATTGGGACGGTAATTCATTTCTTTTGCCAGTTCCTTAGCCTTGGCGCAGAGCTCACGGCTGATTTCCGAGCTGTCTTTCAGGGCTCTGGATACAGTGGGAATCGATACTCCCAATGCTTGAGCGAGATCTTTGAGTGAAGTATGTTTCCGGTATTTCATTTGAAGGTCTTTTACTTTGATTCTTTTACAAAGAAAGTACATTCCCGGATAAATACGCATATCTGAAACAATATTTTTTACGTAAACCATTACGTTGCTTTTTAGTGGCTTTACCGCTATACGGAAATCATTCCTGACCTATTTTTGTCGCATACAAAACTATTTAAAACCAAGAAGTATGCAATACCATGAAATCGGAAAGACAGGGATGAAAGTGTCATCCCTTAGTTTCGGAGCCTCTTCCTTAGGAGGAGTTTTCCATGATTTAAAAGAACAAGAAGGCATTCAAGCGGTATTTACCGCCGTTGAATCGGGAATGAATTTTATAGATGTCTCTCCTTATTACGGACATTATAAAGCGGAGACCGTGCTAGGAAAAGCGTTGAAAGAGCTTCCGCGCGACCGTTATTATCTTTCTACCAAAGTAGGGCGTTATGGAAAAGATGGAGTGAACACATGGGATTACTCAGCCAAACGGGTAACTGAGAGTGTTTACGAGAGTATGGAACGCTTGCATATAGAGTTTATCGATTTGATAAATGTACACGATATTGAATTTGCCGATTTGAATCAGATTGTTAATGAAACATTGCCTGCCTTAGTAGCACTGCGTGAGAAAGGGGTGGTAGGCCATGTCGGAATCACAGATTTACAGTTGGAGAATCTGAAATGGGTAATCGACCACTCGCCAATCGGCACAGTCGAGTCTATTCTCAATTTTTGCCATTATTGTCTGTGCGATGATAAGTTAGTGGATTTTCTGGACTATTTTGAATCCAAAGGAATCGGTGTGATTAATGCTTCTCCGCTTTCGATGGGACTGTTGAGCGAACGTGGTGTTCCTGCCTGGCATCCGGCTCCCCAATCGTTGGTAGAAGCCTGCCGTAAAGCAGTGGAACACTGCAAAGCCAAGAACTGTCCGATTGAAAAACTGGCTATGCAGTTCTCTGTCAGCAATCCCCGTATTGCCACCACCCTGTTCAGTACAACCAACCCGGAGAATGTGAAAAAGAATATCGCTTTCATTGAAGAACCGATTGATTGGGAGCTCGTTCGGGAAGTTCAGGAGATTATCGGAGAACAGAAACGTGTAAGCTGGGCAAACTCATAAAACGAACTTGTTGGTATGGACTACACAATCATTGATGCACATGCTCATTTATGGCTACGGCAAGATACGGTCGTAGACGGACTGCCTATTCGTACGTTGGAAAACGGACGTTCGGAATTTATGGGAGAGATTCGCCAGATGGTTCCTCCTTTTATGATAGACGGGGTGAATAGTGCGGAAGTCTTTCTTTCGAATATGGACTATGCACAAGTATCTGCCGCTGTTATCACTCAAGAATTTATTGATGGTATTCAGAATGATTATTTGTCGGAAGTCGTTTCCCGTTATCCCGATCGTTTTTTTGTTTGCGGTATGTGCGAATTTCGTAAACCGGGATTTCTGGAACAGGCAAAAGAACTGATCGCAAAAGGTTTTAAAGCCATCAAGATTCCTGCCCATCGTCTTTTGCTGAAAGAAGGAAGGGTGATGCTGAACAGCGAAGAGATGATGGAAATGTTCCATTATATGGAAGATAAGGGCATTCTGCTTTCTATTGATCTAGCCGACGGAGCCACACAGGTTCCTGAAATGGAAGAGATTATTCAGGAATGTCCGGATTTGCGGATAGCTATCGGACACTTCGGAATGGTGACTCGCCCCGACTGGAAAGAGCAAATCCGTCTGGCACGTCATTCCAATGTGATGATTGAATCCGGTGGAATCACTTGGCTTTTCAATGACGAATTCTATCCTTTTAAAGGAGCGATAAAAGCCATCCGTGAAGCGGCAGAGCTGGTGGGCATGGAAAAACTGATGTGGGGCTCGGATTATCCGCGTACCATCACAGCGATCACCTACAAAATGTCTTATGATTTTGTGGTGAAGTCTTCCGAATTGCCGGAAGAGGATAAAAGACTCTTTTTAGGAGAGAATGCCCGGAATTTCTATGGATTTACAGATCTCCCCGTGCTTCCTTACATCAAGAATATGTCCGAATGATTGAGAAAACAACCTTATCGTAAAACTATATTCATGCCATGAAAAAGAATACATATACAATACCTTTAGCTTTGGTTTTCTGCCTTTTCTTCTTGTGGGCGATAAGCAGCAATCTGCTTCCTACAATGATCCGGCAATTGATGAAGACCTGCGAGCTGAATACCTTTGAGGCTTCTTTTACAGAGACGGCCTATTGGCTTGCCTACTTCATTTTCCCTATTCCGATAGCTATGTTCATGAAACGATACAGCTATAAAGCGGGAATTATATTCGGACTTATCCTAGCCGCCATCGGAGGGCTGCTCTTTTTCCCTGCCGCCATACTAAAAGAATATTGGGCTTACCTTTGCATCTTTTTTATCATTGCCACCGGAATGTGTTTTCTGGAGACGGCTGCCAATCCGTATGTAACAGTGCTGGGTGCCTCTGAAACGGCTCCCCGCCGATTAAACCTGGCGCAGTCTTTCAACGGGCTCGGAGCTTTCATTGCCGCTATGTTCCTAAGCAAACTTATCCTTAGTGGGAATCATTACACACGGGAAACGCTTCCTGTAGATTATCCGGGTGGTTGGCAAACCTATATCCAACTGGAAACGGATGCCATGAAACTTCCTTATCTGATATTGGCGTTACTGCTCATTGCCATAGCCGTTCTATTTGTCTTTTCAAAGTTGCCGAAGATTGGAGATGAAACTGCTTCTTCAGATGCAGTGACGGCTGATGGCAAGAAAGAAAAACTGATAGACTTTGGAGTATTAAAACACTCGCATCTTCGTTGGGGAGTGATTGCACAATTCTTCTATAATGGCGGGCAGACAGCCATCAACAGTCTTTTCCTAGTCTATTGCTGCACCTATGCGGGATTGCCGGAAGATATGGCTACCACTTTCTTCGGACTCTATATGTTGGCTTTTCTTTTGGGACGTTGGATTGGTACAGGCTTGATGGTGAAATTCCGTCCTCAAGATATGCTGTTGATCTATGCCCTGATGAATATCCTCCTGTGTGGAGTGGTGATGATATGGGGAGGAATGATCGGACTATATGCGATGCTGGCTATCTCGTTCTTTATGTCTATCATGTATCCTACTCAATTCTCATTGGCTTTAAAAGGACTTGGAAATCAGACGAAGAGCGGCTCGGCTTTTCTTGTAATGGCGATCGTTGGTAATGCCTGTCTCCCGCAGTTGACGGCTTATTTCATGCATATTAACGAGAACATCTATTATATCGCGTATGGCGTGCCGATGATTTGTTTTGTTTTCTGTGCCTATTACGGATGGAAAGGTTATAAAGTAATCGATTAATAAATTTATTATCAAATACATATCAAATGAAAGCAGTTCAAATTATCAATCCCTCCGAAATGAAGGTGGTTGAACTGGAAAAACCGGTCGTTGGAGCCGGTGAAGTATTAGTAAGAATCAAGTATGTTGGTTTTTGTGGTTCCGACTTGAACACATTCCTGGGCAAAAATCCGATGGTGAAATTACCTGTGATACCGGGACACGAAGTAGGAGCAGTCATTGAGGAAATCGGTCCGGATGTTCCGGCAGGTTTTGAGAAAGGCATGAATGTGACCTTGAATCCATATACCAACTGTGGAAAATGTGCTTCTTGTCGCAATGGTCGTGTTAATGCCTGCGAACATAATGAAACATTAGGTGTGCAACGCAATGGAATGATGTGCGAATATGCTGTATTGCCTTGGACAAAGATTATTCCAGCTGGCAATATTTCTTCTCGTGACTGTGCGTTGATTGAGCCGATGAGTGTCGGATTTCATGCCGTATCTCGTGCACAGGTGATCGACAACGAGTTTGTGATGGTGATTGGCTGTGGTATGATTGGCATCGGTGCCATTGTGCGTGCTGCTTTGAGAGGTGCAACGGTAATCGCTGTCGACTTGGATGATGAAAAGCTGGAACTGGCGAAAAAGGTAGGTGCCTCTTATGTGATTAACTCCAAGACAGAAAATGTGCACGAACGGATGCAGGAGATTACGGAAGGACTGGGTGCTGATGTCGTGATTGAAGCTGTTGGTAGTCCCGTGACTTATGTAATGGCAGTGGATGAAGTCGGTTTCACAGGACGGGTGATTTGTATCGGCTACGCTAAAAGTGAAGTTGCTTTCCAAACGAAACTCTTTGTTCAGAAAGAACTAGATATTCGTGGTTCTAGAAATGCCTTGCCGACAGACTTCCGTGCAGTCATCAATTATATGAAAGAAGGAAATTGTCCGGTAGAAGAGTTGATCTCGAAAGTTGCCAAACCTGAAGGAGCTTTAGAAGCTATGCAAGAATGGGCGGCTAACCCGGGGAAGGTATTCCGTATCTTGGTGGAATTCTGATTGTGGGTATATTGGTAAAGTTTGAAGTATAATTAGAAACTGTCAGATTATAAGATTTGTTTCTGTTCTATATCTATGTGTAACCGTTGTTTTTTAATCTGTTTCAAATATTATTCTAATTGTTACATTATTCGTGCCCTTTGTTTTAACAACTGCTGATTACCAATGTTATAGCTTACTCAGTTCCAATATTTTCTTTTCCAATGTCAGGTCGTCGGTAGTCATTTGGGGAGTGGGGATGTTACACATACGTATAACATCTCCTTCACGACAGGTATAGCTGTAATAGAGACGCTCGATTTCACTCAGCTCATCGTAGGATTTCAGGTTCCCTTTTTGTTGAAGAAACTTGGAACGTTCGGCATTGTCGGTCTGTTTAACCAATAATATACGGCGGGCGATAGGGTTGTAATTATAATCAAAGCATTGGTAAATGCCGCGTAGGAAAGGCGGACGGTCAAACATCGGCAGTTTGAGGCAAATATTGAACATGGAAAGTTGCGGGGCATGACTCTCATTGAAAACAAGATAGAGATGACTCATGCCATTCATCAGTCCGAATCCCCAATGAGTGGTGCCATGAGCATTCGTGTGTCCCACTTCGATGTAGTTGCCATTCTCGGCCGGAGCGATGAAGTAAGGCTCGATTTTCAGGTCATTGGTGTTGGAGGAGAGACTGTAGCTGGTATATATGCCACTGAAATTTGTGATATGATTCACACTTTGCCTGGCGTTGTGTTCCAGTTCGGAAAGAAAAGGATTCATACTGTCCGGCTTTTCTTTTACTACCACCTCCATAGCGAAGAGTGCCTGTTTCATTTGCGGAAGTAGTCCGAAGAGTTTCTTTTTCGAAAGATTATTGACCCACATTAAAGCGTTGTCCAATGCTTCGTTGTCATCCATCCCTTTTTCCACATTTTTGAAGTATGCCGGGAATACTGTGGAATACATGGCGGACAATACGCTCGGGGTGAGTTGTGCTTGTTCGGCCATTTCTTTCATCTTGATACCCTTTCCACGTAGGAAAGTAATGCGGTCGTAGATTTCTTTCAGCTCATTCATATTTTTTATTGAGGAGTTCATTAGCTTGTTACAAAAATAGCTTTCTCTCTTGAATTCAACTCTCTATACGGTGACTTTTATTGTAAAAAGGTTGTTTTGTAGCCTCTTTCCAGTGTGTTACATTACAATTACATGAATATTTCTGAATTATTTCGTACTTATTATTCCTGTTTTATTCATTTTTTACCTCGTTGGGTGGCTCTACTTTTGCGATGTCAAAACGAAGAAGAATATGAATTTATCACTGAATAAACTGATAGGACAAAGACCGGACATACAATACGGTAAAACGGAAAGACATACTCCTGACTGGCTTTTCATTCTCTGGATGGGTGGTACGGCACTATTGTCTTACTCGTTGGTTTACGCTTTGCGTAAGCCCTTTACTGCTGCTGAGTTTGAAGGGTTGACGGTGGCTGGTATGGATTATAAGATTGTGGTGAGCATTATCCAACTCATCGGTTATGTATGCGCCAAGTTGTTTGGCATTAAATATATTTCCGAATTGCAGCCGCAGAATCGGTTGAAGTTCATTATCGGATCTGCTGCCTTGTCTGAAGCCTCCCTGTTGGCGTTCGGTCTGTTACCATTGCCCTATAATATAGTGGCACTTTTCTTTAACGGGTTTTCTTTGGGTTGCATGTGGGGAGTGATATTCAGCTTTCTCGAAGGTCGTCGTACTACCGATATTCTGGCAAGTATTATGGGAGTGAGTATGGCGCTGAGTTCGGGAGTGGCAAAGAGTCTCGGACTTTATGCGCTGAATCAACTTCATGTCAGTGAGTTTTGGATGCCTGCACTCGTAGGGGGATTGGCCTTTCCGTTGCTTTGCTTTATGGGATGGATGATGACCAAGTTTCCTCGTCCTACGGCAGCGGATATTGCAGCCCGTTCCGTTCGTGTCACTCTCAACGGACAGCAACGTTGGGCGCTCTTCAAACAATATATGCCCTTACTGCTTTTGCTTTTTGTCGCCAATCTGTTGCTTACTGTACAACGTGATATTAAAGAGGATTTCATTGTCTGTATCATTGATGTGGATACAATTTCTTCCTGGCTGTTTGCCCAACTTGATACCATCGCTACATTGGTATTATTGTCCACGTTTGCCGTACTCGCTTTCTCCGGCAATCATTTGAAAGTACTTTATACATTGTTGGGACTTTCTACCGCAAGTATGGGGGGCTTGGCTCTGCTAGGTAGCGGAGAGGTACAGTTGTCTACTACTTTGTGGCTCTTTTTGCAGACGCTCTGTATAGACATTGCTTACCTTAGTTTCCAAACCATTTTCTTTGAAAGGTTCATTGCTTGTTTCAAAGTGAAGGGGAATGTGGGATTCTTCATTATCACTATAGATTTTGTCGGTTATGTGGGTACGTTAGCATTACTGCTGTTTAAGGAGTTGAAAGCCTCGCATATAGACTGGGCGGTGTTCTATAATGAGATGAGTGTATTTGTAGGCATAACCTGTTGCATCGCTTTTGCCGCTGCGGCCGTCTATGTGATGAAGGCTAAGAAAATCCCAGATACGGGTAGCGCAAGAAAGGTAAATGACATGAATAGTTACAACGAATTATTAACTTCAAATCCAACGATATGATTGACATCAATTACACTAGAATGAGTAATATCAATAACTGCAATATGAAAAAAATAGAATGCGTGATTATGGATTGGGCGGGTACTTCCGTCGATTATGGATGTTTTGCACCGGTAGCGGCTTTCGTGGATAGTTTCAAGCAGATGGGACTGACTGTTACGGCTGCCGAGACACGTGCCCACATGGGGGTGACTAAGATTGAAGAGATACGTGCTTTGTTTTCCATTGAACGGGTAGGAAAGGACTTTCGTGAGAAGTACGGACGTGATTATACCGAAGAGGATGTGCAGGAATGCTATAAACGTTTCCAAAAGGTATTGTTCGATACTTTGGAAGATTATACAGAGCCTATTCCCGGTGTAGTGGAGGTGATTGCCAAACTACGTGCTCAGGGAATCAAAATCGGTTCTACTACCGGATATACTCAAAAGATGATGGATGTGGTAATTCCTGCCGCAGAAAAGAAAGGTTACAGGATTGATAATTGTGTCACTTCGGACAATCTGCCCGGTGGTCGTCCGAAGCCTTATATGATTTATCGCAATATGTGTGATCTGGACGTTGCCTCCCGTTTCTCTGTGCTGAAATATGGTGATACGATTGCAGACATACGTGAAGGTGTGAATGCCGGTGTGTGGAGTGTAGGTGTAATAATGGGAAGTAACGAATTGGGACTGACTGAAGAAG
>ENA-ORVC01002766-ORVC01002766.1-human-gut-metagenome-genome-assembly--contig:-NODE-2766-length-10998-cov-2.462305_pt1 | contig 10998 bp, 8 predicted proteins | sample MGYA00242092_ERZ509234 | MGnify/ENA primary metagenome ERZ509234 (study PRJEB26280, sample SAMEA2338800) | human gut metagenome | biome: human gut; feature: human-associated habitat; material: faeces... | reverse complement strand
AGCGGCGAGCATTTCACCTGCCCGAAATGTGGAAAGAAGGCTGAGGTTTACAGCCGTATCACAGGATATTACCGTCCTGTACAGAACTGGAACGATGGTAAGACCCAGGAGTACAAGAACCGTACCCTCTATGATATTACCCATTCCCAGCTGAAAAAGGTCCACACCAGTGTGATGACCATGAAGGGTGACGAGGTGGAGATCCAGCCTGTGGAATCTCATAAATATCTTTTTACGACCAGCACTTGTCCGAACTGCCGTATGGCAAAGAAAATGCTGGAAGGCGAAGAACTGGAGATCATCGATGCTGAGCAGAATCCCGAGCTTGTCAAGCAGTATGGGATCCGTCAGGCGCCGACGCTTGTCATTACTGACGGGGCGAAGGTTAGGAAGTATGTGAATGCTTCTAATATACAGAAGTATGTAGACGAAGAGTTGGATTGAGTTTTTTGCCAAAATAACTGTAAGTAAAAAATGGATGGCTGGACGCATGTCTGTTGGATGTGTGTCTGGCCTTTTTTATATTGGGAATTTTATGTTATGATATTTTATGTTTGAGATTTGGGGCCTGGAAAAGATGGTTGACATTTCATGTCGAGATGGGTATACTTATACCTGAATTTAATGATTAAAAGCGTTACGCTTTAACGTATGAATGTATACGCGAAACGCTCCATCCCGGAAGGGCCCCGCTGGGGAAGGGATTCACTTCCACCAAATTTCATGCTAAAATAAAAAAAGAAAATAAAAAAGAATAACAGAAAAGAGGAAAATTATTATGGTAAAACAGAACATCGTCTTCGTAGAAAACACTCCAGGCAGTCTTCAGAAAGTTACAAAGATTCTTGCAGAGAATCAGATCGATATCTACGGTTTCGGCTGCTTTGACGCACCGGAGTTTGCAAACTTCCGTATGGTATGCGACAATCCGGAAAGAGCAGATGAGATCATGGCTGAGCATGGATACATGACTCGTATCACACAGGCTATACTGGTAGACCTTCAGGATGAGATCGGTGGGTTAGACAAGCTTCTTAGTGTCATGGGCGACAGCAACGTAAACCTTCATTACATCTACACCTTCTTCCACAGAGGCCTGAAAGTTCCGGTAGCGATCATGCACTGTGAGGATCTTCTGGTTGCAGAGAGTGTTCTCCGTAACAATGGATTCCAGGTTCTGAACCGCCTGGTAGATCCGGATGGAGAAGCAGAGGCGTAATCAATCGCATAAAAGGGACAAACAGGAATGAAGTATCGTATTTTTATTGTAGAAGATGACGAAACAATCGCGAATCTTCTGAAAAAGCATCTCAGTTCCTGGGGATATGACGTTTTTCTGGCTGAGGATTTTTCCAATATACTGCAGGAATTTGCGGGGAAAGATCCTCAGCTTGTTCTTCTGGATCTGAAACTTCCATTTTATAATGGCTTTCACTGGTGTGAGGAAATCCGAAAGGTTTCCCAGGTGCCGGTGATCTTCATCTCCTCCGCAGCGGATAACATGAACATGGTCATGGCCATGAGCCGTGGAGCCGATGACTTTATTGCCAAGCCTTTTGATATGGACGTACTGGTGGCCAAGATCCAGGCAATCCTCCGCAGAACCTATTCCTTCGGAAACCCGGGAAATGTCCTGGAACATAAAGGCGCGGTTCTCAATCTTTCCAGAGCGACACTGACCTGGAACGGGGAGGAGACGGAACTGACCAGAAATGAACTGCGTATCCTGGAACTGCTTTTTTCCCAGGCAGGGAAACCGGTATCCAGAGATGCCATTATGACAAAACTGTGGGAAAGTGACAGCTTTGTGGATGACAACACCCTGACCGTAAACATTACACGCCTTCGCAAAAAACTGGAGGCGGCAGGCCTTGTGGATTTTATCATCACGCGAAAAGGTCTTGGATATATGGTGTGAGGTTTTTATGGAATCATTTCGAGCATATTTAAAACAGACAAAAATTTTTTTCATCGCCTGTGTTTTTATGGCGGCTGTGTCGACAGCAGTGATCTGCCTGTACCAGCTTCCCCTGGAGGCGGCGGTCTATCTGGCAGTTCTGTGGCTGGGAGCAGGAGCTGCCGTTTTTTTATACGGTTATGCCTGTTACAGACAGAAGGTGCAGAACTTAATCCTGGTGGAAAAAGCTCCGGAGATTAATCTGGACCGGCTGGGCGAGACCCCCGATGAGGGGGAGCTTCTTTACAGGGATATCATCCGGAAACTGGACGGCATGCGGATGGGTGCGGAGACAGAACGGCAGCGTTCTCTGGAAGAAATGACCGATTACTACACTATGTGGGCACATCAGATCAAGACGCCGATCTTTGCTCTACGCCTGCTGCTTCGGGAGGAGCCGGAGGAGAACCGGGAGTCCGGGGCACAGCTTTTTCGCATTGAACAGTATGTGGAGATGGTGTTGGGCTACCTTCGCACGGAGGACATGTCCGCCGATCTGAAGCTGACCCGATGCTCGCTGGATCGGATCATCCGGGAGCAGATCCATAAATACGCAGGGATCTTTGTGTCAAAAAAGCTTTCGTTATCATATGAGGGGACAGATGCGATCGTTCTTACCGATGAAAAATGGCTTGGTTTTGTCATTGGACAGATTCTTTCCAATGCGTTGAAATATACAAGAACGGGCGGCATTGAAATCTGGCTGGAGGATGAGCGTGGAAACAGGGTATCTGAGAATCCAAATTTGAAGCAGAATACGGCTCCGGGGATTTGTAATACGGCCCCGGCAACTCTGGTCATCGCAGACTCCGGCATCGGAATCCAGCCGGAGGATCTTCCGCGCATCTTCGAAAAAGGCTACACAGGCGTCAATGGACGGGAGGACAACCGTGCTACCGGGATCGGTCTGTATTTAAGCCGGAAGATCCTGAGAAAACTGGGTCACGAGATCACTGTGGATTCCCAGGTGGATAAAGGCACGGAAGTTCGGATGAGCCTGTGGAAAAAAGATCTGGAGATGTATTAACCTTACACAAATGTAAGCTTCCTCCGTAAAATGTAAGCCACTTCGATGGCAGCCGCCGGAGAATTTTCTTATACTGAAACCATAACATAGCGTTTCGGGTAATTCTTACATCAGGTTCGATCGCTTTAGAACATGATGCACGACTCCCTGGATCGCTGTAAATACAGATAAGAAAGGAATTAGCGTATGGCATTACTGGAAGTAACAAATGTAAAAAAGATATACAGCACCCGCTTCGGCGGAAATAAAGTGCAGGCACTTTTCAATGTGACATTTTCGGTGGAAGAAGGAGAATATGTGGCGATCATGGGAGAGTCCGGTTCCGGAAAAACAACACTTCTGAATATTCTGGCAGCCCTGGACCGCCCCACATCCGGCGAAGTGCTTCTGGAAGGAAAAAGCATTACTCACCTGACAGAAAAAGAAATTTCCGCATTCCGTCGGAAGAACTTAGGCTTCGTGTTCCAGGATTTCAATCTTCTGGACACCTTCAGCCTCCGGGACAATATTTATCTTCCTCTCGTGCTGGCAGGGGAAGATTATCAGGAGATGGAGCAGAAGATCCGTCCCATTGCAAAAGCCCTTCACATCAACCAGCTTCTGGAAAAATTCCCCTACGAGGTTTCCGGCGGACAGAAGCAGAGAGCAGCAGTTGCAAGGGCACTGATCACAGATCCGAAGCTGATCCTTGCGGACGAACCGACCGGAGCCCTGGATTCCCGTGCAGCCTCCGATCTTCTTTCCATGTTCAATGAGGTAAATCGGGAAGGCCAGACCATTCTCATGGTAACTCACAGCGCGCAGGCCGCCAGCCACGCATCCAGAGTACTTTTTATCAAGGATGGCGAAGTGTTCCACCAGATCTACCGTGGCACAAAAACAAGACAGGAAATGTACCAGATGATTGCAGATACCCTGACGATCCTTACGACAGGCGGTGAGACCTATGCGTAAAGGAATGTTTGGAAAACTGGCAGTGCAGAACATCCGGAATAACCGGAGCACCTATGTTCCCTATATGCTTACCTGCATTTTCTGCATTGCCATGATGTATATGATGGAATTTCTGCGGGACTGTCCCACATTGGAGAAAGCAGTGCCCCAGGCAGCAGAAGTGAGGATGATCGTAGGAACCGGTGAAGTGGTTGTTGGAATTTTCTGCGTTATCTTTCTGATCTACAGCAACAGTTTTCTCATGAAACACAGACAGAAAGAAATCGGGCTTTACAACATTCTGGGACTGGAAAAAGGCCATATCGGAAAAGTGATGTTTCTGGAAACAAGCATGACTTCGCTGCTTTCTCTGACGGCAGGGATCGGGATTGGCATCCTTGGAAGCAAGCTCTCCCTGCTTTTGCTTTTCCGTTTTCTTCATGTTCCGGCAGTGCTGGGATTTTATGTTTCCATTACAGGAATCCTGTTTTGCATCGCAGGATTTGGAGGGATTTTTCTTGTTATTCTGGCACTGAATCTTACCAGAGTAAGGATGAATAACCCCATAGAACTTCTGAGAGGCGGAAACACAGGAGAGAAGGAGCCCCGGGCAAAATGGCTCATGGCACTTCTGGGGATGATTTCTCTTGGAGTGGGATATTATCTGGCAGTAACCACGGAATCCCCAATCCAGGCAATTTTCATTTTTCTTCTGGCAGTGATTCTGGTTATGGCAGGAACGTATCTTTTTTTTACCGCAGGAAGCATTGTAATCCTGAAACTTTTGCGAAAGAACAAAAAGTTCTACTATAAAACCGGCAACTTTATCAGTGTCTCCGGCATGATCTATCGTATGAAACAAAATGCGGCAGGCCTGGCCAGCATCTGTATTTTAAGTACAGGAGTGCTCCTGCTTCTTTCTATGACTGTGTCGCTGTATTTTGGAATGGGTGACATCATGGTGAACCGGTATCCTTTTGATACGGATGCCAGGATTTCGGGCATCAGCCAGGAACAGAGTGAACAGATTCAGAAAGTTTTTGCACAGGCAATCAAAAATGATCAGGTGCCGGCAGAAAAAACAGTGGACGAAACTTATCTCGAGATCGGCTGCAGGCAGGAAAAAAACGGTATTATGATCGGACAGGCTTACAGTTACTCAGAAGATGGAAAATCCGTAGATCTGTATACGATCCGTCAGTCTGAGTATGAGAAACTTACCGGTGAAAAAACAGATCTTCACGACGGCGAGATCTTTGCCTGGTATCCGTCTGAAAAGGAAAAAGACATATTAAAAATTGATGACCGGGATTTTGCAGTAAAAAAATGGCTGGAAAAAGCACCTTTAAGTGCCATGAACAATCTGGTATCCAATATGGCGGCAATTGTTGTGACGGATTCCGATTTCGAGTATATTGACGGGCTTCGGACAAAGATGTATGAAGGTCTTGATGCCTACGAGGCTGGAAAAGATCTCACAGTTCATTTGGGTGTAGATATCCGTGGCAGCGGGGAGGAAAAGATCCGGTATGGCCAGGCTGTTTATCAGGCACTGAAAGATTACTGCAGAAGCGGTGGCTTTTCAGAGAATACCATCGTGATCGGTGGTGTCCGCCAGAGTGAGTACGAAACGTATTATGTAGATAATGGAACGATCCTGTTTATTGGAATCTTTTTGGGAGCACTGTTCCTTATGGGAACGGCGATGATCATTTACTACAAACAGATCTCAGAGGGCTACGAAGATCAGGGAAGGTTCCAGATCATGCAGAAAGTAGGTATGAGCCGCAGAGAGGTGAAAGGAGCTATCCGCAGACAGATCCTTCTGGTATTTTTTATCCCGCTTGTGATGGCAATGGTGCATATTTCCATGGCATTTCCGCTGATCCGCCGGCTCCTGCTGCTGTTCGGAATGGCCAATACAAAATTGTACGTGGGCTGCACTGCGGGAACGGTTCTGGCCTTTGCGCTGGTCTATGGACTGATCTACTCCATGACAGCCAGATCTTACTATAAAATAGTGGAAAAAGCATAAAATCGGTGAAAAAGCACAGCTGTGTTTGCTGTGAAGTATTGAAGTTTTGATATGGCAATGCTACAATAAAGGGGCGTGTCAGGAAGCAGAAAAGTTTCCGGACACGCTCTTATTTACATGTACAACGAACTATAGCGATGCACTAATTTATTGGATCGCTGTAAGACGAGACGCTGGTGATCGCTGCACAGATCGGAGAAGCCTGCAAAGGTGCTTTTCATAGTTGCGTTTTATAACGGAATGTACATACAATGGAGGAAATCGATGAAAAGAGAAAGTTTCAGAAAAGGTATGAAGGATGGAGTTCCCATCGCTCTTGGATATTTTGCGGTATCCTTTACCTTTGGCATGATGGCTGTTGCCGGCGGCTTGCGTATCTGGCAGGCAGTTCTGATCTCCCTGACCAACCTGACATCGGCCGGTCAGTTTGCGGGACTGGACATTATTTTTGCGGGAGGCTCCATGTGGGAGATGGCAATGACCCAGCTGATCATCAACCTGAGATACTGCCTGATGTCATTTTCCCTGTCCCAGAAATTCCGGCGTGAGGAGTCCGGTATCCTGAAATACATCGCTGCTTTTGGTATCACCGATGAAATTTTCGGGATCAGTGCGGCCCAGGAGGGAAAGGTCAGCGTATTTTATAATTACGGAGCCATGTGCGTGGCAATTCCCGGATGGACTCTTGGAACTCTGGCAGGAGGAATCTCCGGAAGCCTTTTGCCGGATTTTATGCTTAGTGCGTTGAGCGTTGCCATTTACGGAATGTTCCTGGCCATCATCATCCCGCCGTCCAAAAAGAGCAGACCGGTTCTTGGGGTGGTTGTGGCATCCATGGCAGTCAGTACTGTTTTTGCGGTGACACCGGTGTTAAAACAGGTATCATCCGGATTTATGATCATTATCACAACACTTCTGGTAGCAGGCCTGGCAGCTTATTTCTGCCCGCTGGAAGAGAAAGGGGAAGCCGTTCATGAGTCATAATGTATATCTTTATATCCTGGTGATGGCAATTGTCACCTATCTCATCCGTATGCTGCCCCTTGCTCTTGCAAAAAACGAGATCAGAAGCCCGTTTATCAAGTCCTTTCTGTATTATGTGCCATATGCCTGTCTGGCAGCCATGACCTTCCCGGCCATCCTGAAGGCCACAGACAGCATCATCTCCGGTGCAGCAGGTTTCCTGGTAGCACTTATTGCTGCATATAAGGAAAAAAGCCTGATCACAGTAGCCCTGCTGGCGTGTGCGGCGGTGTTTATCGTGGAGAGGGTTCTGGTATTTATCTGAAAAGTATAATATGCAGGAGGGAGCTTCGAAAAGCTCCCTCCTTTTTCATTTATTCACCTAAAAATCCAAGATCGATCTCTCCGTCAAACACCGTAGTTGCAGGTCCTGTCATATATACAAGGTTTTCATCTCTTTCCCAGGAGATGTTTAAGTCTCCGCCAAGAAGCTGTACAGTAACCGGTTTGCTGCCGTCAACCTTGTCATTGAGGATGGAAGCTACCGTAACTGCGCAGGCGCCTGTGCCGCAGGCAAGGGTTTCTCCGGAGCCACGCTCCCATACACGCATCTTTACGGTGTGGCGGTCGATCACCTGAACAAACTCAGTGTTGACTCTGTCCGGGAAGCATACGTGATTTTCAAAGGACGGGCCGATCTTTTCCAGGTCAAGGCTGTTCACATCGTCTACGTAGATGATGGCATGAGGATTACCCATGGAAACTGCGGTCATGTGATATTCTTTTCCGTCGACGGTGATGGGAGCGTCGATCACCTGCTCGGTTTCGGCAACCACCGGGATCTCTTTTGCAGTGAGAATCGGGGAGCCCATGTTGACTTTTACCATGGAGGCCTTGCCGTCGCGGATAGTAAGATCCACATATTTGATACCGCTTCTTGTGGCGATGCTTAAAGAAGTTTTGTCCACAATGCCGTGGTCATAGACATATTTGGCAACGCAGCGGATACCGTTTCCGCACATGGCACCCTGAGAGCCGTCCAGATTGTACATATCCATCTCGCAGTCTGCAATCTCAGACGGGCGGATCAGGATCAGACCATCGGAACCAATGCCAAAATGACGGTCGCTGACAAATTTTGCCACTGCGGCCGGATCCTTAACAGTCTCCTCAAAACAGTTTACATATACATAATCGTTTCCAATGCCGTGCATTTTCGTGAATTTCATAATAGTAACCTCCTCTTGTTTATGAATAGTATACTTGTTTTTTCTGTTGGAGCACAAGCCCCCATGGAAAAAACACGCAGGTTTTTTCCATTTGTTGCCTTTAATAGTATAGTATATTGGACAATTGTTATTGAAAAGTGAATTTTCCCTGTGAAATTCCCATAAATTACAGGTGGATTTTCGGATTTATGGGTTTTATATGCTTGCATTTTGTCAGAAACATGGTATCATAAAACAAAGTAATATGCATGGAGATGTATAATTATGCTGTACATTACGAATTGGACTGACAGAAGCAGAGAGACAGTTAACGTAAAGTACATAGAATTCAGGAGGAAGAAAAAATGAAGAGAAAATTTATGGCACTTGCACTTGCAGCAGCTATGACAGTTTCTATGACATCCGCTGTTTTTGCAGCAGATGAGATCAAGAGCGCAGATGATCTGGAGGGTAAGAAGATCGGTGTTCAGCTTGGAACAACCGGTGATGCAGACGCTACAGAGGTTAAAGACGCAACAGTAGAGAGATACAACAAAGGTAATGACGCTGTTATGGCTTTGAAACAGGGTAAGATTGACTGCGTAGTGATCGACAGCGAGCCTGCCAAGAAATTTGTTGAGAAAAACGATGATCTTGAGATCGTTGAGGATATTTTTGATAAAGAGGAGTATGCAATCTGTCTTTCCAAAGATAATGCAGACCTTACCAAAGAGTTCAACGAAGCGCTGAAGGAGCTGAAGGATGACGGAACTCTGGATTCCATCAGAGATAACTACATCGGTGATGATGCAGGTAAGACACCGTATGAGACTCCTAAGGATGCAGATCACTCCAAGGGAACTCTTACCATGGCAACAAACGCAACCTTCCAGCCATACGAATACTATGACGGAGATAAGATCGTAGGTATTGATGTTGATATCGCTCAGGCTGTCTGCGACAAGCTTGGATATGAGCTGAAGGTCGAGGATATGGAGTTTGATGCGATCGTAAATTCTGTTAAATCCGGAAAAGCTGATTTTGGTGCTGCAGGAATGACAGTAACAGAGGATCGTAAAAAGAGCGTTGATTTCACTGATCCGTACACAACTGCAGAGCAGGTTGTTATTGTAAAGAAATAATTTTGCACAGAGAAATCAGAGGATTCTGAACGGATAAGCTGAGAAACAGATATTCGTTGCAGGGTTCAGTAGCGAATGATCAGGTTCCGGATATCCGGGTATGTTTTCCGGATTTCGGAACCTGTAGTTTTGGAAAGGGTGGAAATTTTGAGTCTTATTGAACAGTTTCAGTTTAACTTTCTGGACGACAATCGCTGGCAGTTCATTTTGTCCGGTCTGAAAAATACCATCATCATTACTTTTTTTGCTGTACTTCTTGGTATTTTTCTGGGATTTGTCATTGCTATTGTCCGTTCTACACATGATAAGACAGGTAAGCTTAAGATCCTTAATGTGATCTGTCGTGTTTATCTGACTGTGATCCGTGGCACCCCAACGATGGTACAGCTGCTGATCGTATTTTATGTTATTTTTGCAACCATAGATCCGGGTAAGATAGTTGTTGCCATTATCGCCTTTGGTATGAACTCTGCTGCATACGTGGCTGAGATCGTCCGTTCCGGTATCATGTCTATTGATCAGGGACAGTTTGAGGCAGGACGGAGCTTGGGTCTTAACTATACACAGACTATGATCAAGATCATTCTTCCGCAGGCGGTCAAGAACATCCTGCCGGCCCTTGGAAACGAGCTGATCGTACTTTTGAAGGAGACATCCATCAGTGGTTATATCGGACTTATGGATCTGACCCGTGGCGGAGACATTATCCGAAGCCAGACCTACAGTGCACTGTTCCCGCTGCTGGTAGTAGCTGCGATCTATCTTGTGATCGTTTGTTTTCTTACCTATCTGGTAGGAAGACTTGAAAGGAGGCTGAGAACCAATGAGCGTAAGTAATGAAGTGCTTCTGGATGTACAGGGACTTGAAAAGGCCTATGGCGGCAATCAGGTTCTCAACGGGATCACCACACAGATCCGCAGAGGTGAAGTAGTAGCCATTATCGGACCATCCGGCTGTGGTAAATCTACATTCCTCCGTTCCCTGAATCTCCTTGAGGAGCCGACCGGGGGAAAAATCCTCTTTGAGGGGACCGACATCACAGATTCCAAGGTGGATATCAACCGTCATCGTCAGAAGATCGGAATGGTATTCCAGCAGTTTAATCTTTTTCCACATAAGACAGTAAAAGAGAACATTATGCTCGCACCTGTGACTCTGAATCTTATGAGTAAGGAAGAGGCTGAAAAAACGGCACTGGAGCTTCTGGAGCGAGTAGGTCTTCCGGATAAGGCAGATTCCTATCCGGACATGCTTTCCGGCGGTCAGAAGCAGCGTATCGCCATTGCAAGATCTCTTGCTATGAACCCGGACGTGATGCTGTTTGATGAGCCTACATCTGCTCTTGATCCGGAGATGGTAGGAGAGGTCCTGGAACTGATGCAGGAGCTTGCAAGATCCGGCATGACCATGGTTGTGGTAACTCATGAGATGGGCTTTGCCCGCGAGGTGGCAACCAGAGTCCTCTTCATTGATGAAGGAAAGATCCAGGAGGAGAACACACCTCAGGAGTTCTTTGCTCATCCGGAAAACCAGAGACTGAAGGATTTTCTGTCAAAGGTATTATAAACAAAGATATCAGGAATAAATGAAAGCCCCCGGCATTATGCTGATGTGATATGCATAAATGCCGGGGGTTCTTTTAGTTGTTTTCTTGTGCCGGGCTGTCTGTCTGTCGGTCGGCGTAGGCTGCTTTCAGCTCTTTATAACAGTATTTGATGATTTCCTTACGGGT
>ENA-ORVC01002739-ORVC01002739.1-human-gut-metagenome-genome-assembly--contig:-NODE-2739-length-11109-cov-2.922472_pt1 | contig 11109 bp, 19 predicted proteins | sample MGYA00242092_ERZ509234 | MGnify/ENA primary metagenome ERZ509234 (study PRJEB26280, sample SAMEA2338800) | human gut metagenome | biome: human gut; feature: human-associated habitat; material: faeces... | reverse complement strand
GAGTTTATTAAAGAACAGAATGTTATTCAAGGAGATCTTGTAAAATCCCTAACTCTAATTTCAGCTCCCATGAGCTGGATTAGAGGAATGGGTTATGAGGAAGTAGATGATAATTATGGAATTAAAAAGAAATTTATTAAAAAATAATTATTATGAACAGCGAAGTATTACAAATGTATCAGAAAATATATTATCTATTCCCTGAAGAAAGAGTTAATCTCTCCAAAATGATTGATCTTAGATTATTAAGAATATTATCTTGGGAAGAGTATATTAAGATATTTCCAGATCCAACTATGGGATTACCAAATAGTGTTCTTGAAGATTCTTTTCTTTTAGCTACTTTTAAGCACAGACAGATGATGAATAAATATTATGAAGCTTTAAATTATACTCCAGATTGGCTTCTTAAAGATGATATTAAATCCTGTCTATATATGAGAGATACTCATTTTGAATATGGAGATTTTTATACTATGTATATGTTCTTACTAGCATTTAAAGATAAGAATGATGCTCAATTATATGGAGAAAAGAATAGACAACTAGTTAAACAACTTTATTTTATAGATTAATGAAAATATTAATTATAGTAGACCCGCAGTATGATTTTCTTGATGAAAATGGGTCTTTATATGTAAAGAATGATCATTTAACAGAGTCCATTAGTGATTATGCAATATATCATAAAGACTTTGATAGAGTATTTATTACTATGGATAATCACCCAATTAATCATTGTAGCTTTATCCAATTTGGAGGACAATTTCCTACTCATTGTGTAGAAGGAAGTTTAGGAGCTTCTTATGATAATAATATATTAAGTATTATAGATCATTATAGAGATAAATACACAATAATTTCCAAAGGAGGATGGGCTCATCAAGAGGAATTTGGGGCTTTTGGAAGTACGCATACAATCAGTCTTTTTAAACTTCTTCTATTATCTAATAAAGAGGAACACTCAATAGAGGTTTGTGGAGTTGCAGGAGATTATTGTGTAAAGGAAACTATATCTAATTTATTAAATAATTTCAAAGGAATTATTAGTAATGAGGATATTTATGTTCTTGAAGATTTGGTAGTATCTATTGATGATGGAACTGCTCTTAAGGAATTTATTAGAGAAAAAGGAATACAAGTAATAAATGAATTGCGTAGCTGAATGTGAATATTGCAGAAGTGTTAATGTATGTATAGATAGTCCTAACTGTAATACAACTGGACACTTTTGTACTAAATTAAATAGATTAGTTTCTATTAATAAACCTGTTGACGAAGATTGTCCATTTTATTTTAATAAATATAGTTATAGGGAGTTAATCAATTTAAGAGATTCTTTAATTTCAGAACTGTACAAAATTAGAGTTAAATGGCGCAAAGGAATTACTGTCACTTTAGAAGATTCACTATTTGCTCAGGATATCGAAGATACAATATACAATGTATTTAATAAATTATTAGACAAACAAAATGGAGATTAAATCAATTTTAGATACAGATCTATATAAATTCTCTGTATCATATGCTTATATGAGATTATTCCCAGACGCAATTGGAACATTTGAATTTGTAGATAGGAATAAATCTCATTATACAGAAGATGATCTGGATTATATAAATTATGAACTTGCAAATCTTTCTGCACTTAAATTAAGTGATAATGAAAAAAGATTTATGCAAGATAGATGTTACTTTATTCCAGACTACTATTTTGAATGGTTACAATCATTTAAATTTGATTGTAGAAATTTATCTATTTCCTTAGATGAAGAAAATCATCTTCATATAAAAGTTACAGATTATTTATATAAAGTAACTCTTTGGGAAATTCCAATTCTTGCAATAGTTAGTAGAACCCAGCATAGAGAAGACAAATGGAATATAGATGATTTATATACTAGAACTAGTAATAAAGTACACAACCTTCCATATGAATTCAAAGTGGCTGATTTCGGAACTAGAAGAAGATTTAATTTTGAAGTTCAGTCAGAAGTGATTGATAAACTATTACATGACTGTCCTCAGAATTTTGTTGGAACATCTAATTGTTATATAGCTTATCTAAGAGATATTAAAATGATTGGAACCTTCCCTCATGAGTGGGTAATGTTTCACGGTGCTATGTATGGATATGATCAGGCTAATTACTTAGCTTTAGAGAATTGGGTTAATGTATATGACGGAGAATTAGGAATTGCTTTATCTGATACTTATACATCTGATGTGTTCTTTAGAAATTTCTCTAAGAAACATGCAAGATTATTTGATGGAGTAAGACAAGATTCTGGAGATCCATTTCAGTTTATTAATAAATGTATTGATAGGTATAGAGAGTTGAATGTAGATCCTCTCACTAAAACTATTGTATTCTCTGATTCATTAGATTTCAAGAAAGCAGTTGATATATTTAATTGCTGTAAGGGAAGGATTAAATGTTCATTCGGAATTGGAACTAATTTAACTTGTGATTTAGAAGGAATCAAGCCTTCTAACATTGTAATGAAATTAGTTTCTTGTCAGATGAACAGTAAACAACCTGTGAAGAAATGTATCAAATTATCTGATGTAGAGGGTAAACATATAGGTGATCCAGAAGAAGTAGCGTTAGCACAAATGATAATAAGTCAACATTATGAGTGAAACAGAGAGAAGATATAAAGAAGCTCTAAAATTTATGGTTATTCATGGAGATATTTATTTTAACTATGAAGATACTATTGTTTTATATATTTATGAAAGAATCTTTTGGGGACCAAAAATAACATTTCATGATGCAGATTGTTATAAAACTCTTGAAAATTTAAAAAAGAACATTAAAGATTTTTATATTACAGAACATTATTCCTATGGAGAAAGTGATGGGCAGGTACATGTTACTCAAGAATATCTTAAATTTTATACTATCGAATATCCTGTAGTTCTTACATTAGAGATTAGTAAAAATAAGAAAGGAGAAGTTATTGATCAGGATATAACTATTACTTCTGGAGGAGACTATTTAGAAGTATTTAAATGTTTATCATTTAAAGAAAAAACAGAAAAGAAATACTTTAAATATGCTCTCAGGGAAAAAGGAGACTTTTCATATAAGTATCTTGAGGCTAATAATATGAAAATAGATTTGTCTAAAAATTATAATGACGACCTTCCCAATAATGAAATAATGGATTTTGTCAATTCTGATACTTCTGGATTAGCCATTTTATATGGAAATCCAGGATGTGGAAAAACTTCCTATATAAGACATCTTATCTATGAATCTAATAAAAAATTTGTATATTTAGATCAGTCTTTATTTTCTTACATATGTGAAGCCACATTTATAAGTTTTCTAGTTGATCACAAGGATTATGTATTTATACTAGAAGATTGTGAAGCTTTGTTGGCAGATAGAGTAACAACTGGTAATTCAAGATTGTCTACATTATTAAATATTTCTGATGGATTATTAGGAGATTCATTGAATATTAAATTTATCTGCACTTTTAATTGTCCATTATCTAAATTGGATGAAGCTATTAAGAGAAAAGGTAGATTGAAGATTCAGTATGAATTTAAACCTTTATGCAGAGAAAAAGCTTTAGCTTTAGCTGAATCTATAGGAGTAGATTTAGATTCTAATTGTAAATATAGTCTAGCTGAAATTTATAATCCGGCAGATAATGGAGTAAAAGATAAAAAGAAAATTGGATTTTGATATGAAAATAGTAATAAATACTTGTTATGGAGGATTTGGGTTATCCAGAGAGGCAGGAAGATGGTTATTGGCTAATGGGATAGAAGAGCCTTTCAAGAGCCAAATTCAAAAAAGTCTTAACAGAGATAAAAAGGATCCTTTATCTGGAGGAATTTGGTGTGATTTACAGGATTACTCTAACAGAACTCATCCTTTATTAGTAAAATGTGTAAAAACCTTAGGAGAAAAAGCTAATGGAAAATACTCAGAATTAGAAGTAGAAGAAGTTTCTGGAAATTATTTCAGAATTGATGAGTATGATGGTGTAGAGTCAGTTATTACTCCTGATTTAGATTATTTCATAAAGAATAAATATGAATAATTTTAGTATTTGTGATGAGGAGTTAGAAAAAACCATTGAACGAGACATGAGTGAAATTTGGAATGAGTGTGGAGGACAATGTGGAGTTTATGAAAATTTTCCTATAAGTCGGATTTACAGAGATAAAGAATCTATAAGATGTTATGCTTTAGACAGTGGAGGAGGAATTTGTATAATGACTTATCTAAATGGGCGTTATGGAAATCAATATCAAATTCTCACTTTGGGGGAAGATGATGGGTGGCACTTCTTAAATAGTGCAGATACATATTGTAGATATTATAAAAGTAAATTAGACTTTGTTTCCTTACTTTTTGAGGCTATTTCACTTTTTAATAATGAAGTATATGACAACTAATTTAAATTACTCAAAAGTATTTGATACTTTAGTAAATGAAACTAAGAAATATCTTGAAGACCATAATTTACAAGCTATGGTTCTGGGCATTAGTGGTGGTATTGATTCCACTGTTACTGCTGCGGTTTGCTTTGAGGTTAGTAAACGCACTGGTATTCCATTGATTGGAAGAAGTCTTCCAATTAAGAACAAGGATGATGAATTTAATGTATCTAAGTTAGTTGGAGAAGCATTTTGTACTAATTTCCAAGTGTGTAATCTTGATGAGAGTTTATTATACACTAAAGCACTACAAACTATAGAATACTTTGAGGGAGAGGGATCTATATCTAAAATAGCTAATGGAAATATTCAGGCTAGACTTAGGATGATTTATCTTTATAATTTAGCATCAACTCATAATGGAATAGTAATATCTACCGATAATCAAACAGAATATCAGTTAGGATTTTGGACTTTACACGGTGATGTTGGAGATTTTAACCCTCTATTTGGGTTATGGAAGACTGAGATATATGAGTTAGCTAAACAATTAGAGACTTGGTATGGTACAGAAGCAGAAGGAGCAGAAGAAGAATATTTTGTAGGGTGCTGTGAAAGAGAAAATGCCATTCATCAATCTATTAAACTCACTCCAACTGATGGACTTGGAATTAGTAATTCCGATTTAGATCAGATAGGAGCTAAATCTTATTCAGAAGTTGATGATATTTTACAGGAATTTGAGGCTTTTCAATACTTATATCCAAAACAACTTGCAGGAATGACTTTAAAGGAAAAGGCTAAAGAGTTTTTGGATAATCAAGAAATGCTTTATATAGAGCCAGAAGTTATCATTAAGGTGATTGATAGACATATTAAATCAGAATTCAAAAGAAAGAATCTTCCAATTTGTATAACTAGAGATAAGTATGAATAAGAAACTTAGATTGTTAATAACAACAAAGTGTCCTAATAACTGTTCTTTATGTTGTAATAAAAATTTTGATTTAGATTCTTTGGAAAATGTTAATAGTTTTGATCAATATGATGAAGTTAGCATTACTGGTGGAGAGCCTCTATTGAATTTTGGTGCAACTACTGGACTTGTTATGATGTTGCGAGGAATAGGTAAAAAAGTATATTTATATACCTCTGTTCCTGATTATTCAGGTTTTAGAACATGTGTCTCTTATGGAATTACAGGAATAACTTTAACTCTTCATACTAAAAAAGATTTAGATAAATTTCTTATAGTAAATAAGTGGATGTGTAAAGAGGATATTCCAAATATGTTTGAACATTCTTCTCTAATTTTAAAACACTCAGGAAATCTTGGAATTACTCAAAAGCAAATAGAAGAAGATTTTTATCTTTGGAAAGTTAAAGAATTTACTTGGAGAGAGAATTGCCCTATTCCAGAGGGAGAAGATTTTAAGAAATTTATTTTGTTTTAACTATGCACAAAATAGGAGATACAATTTCTTTATTTGGAAAAACTTACATTGTTAAGCCAGAAAGTGCTATTGACCGCTGTCTAGGGTGTGAGGGACTCTTTAATGAGGATTTTTGTAAAACTGTAGGAAAAGTTTTTAATAATGAGTGCTCTAAGCTAAATATCATATATGTTCCTTATGAAACTCCTTCATCTAGAGAATCTAGAATAAGTAATTTAAAAATAATCATTAAATATGAAGAAGAAAAACTACTTAGACTTAAAAAAGAATTAGAACAATTAGAAATGGGAAGTGATTAAATATGATTTATTTTATAAGCGGACACAGAGACATAACTAGAGCTGAATTTGAATATTGGTATGTTCCAATCATTAAAAATGCTGTAGAGCGTGATAAACATGCTAGATTTGTCCTAGGAGGATGTGAAGGTGCAGATTCTATGGCTTTAGAATATTTAGATGAATTAGCTTTTGATCCTGATAAAGTAACAGTTTATTATAATGCTAAAGAAACAAAGTATTTATTTACTTGTAATTCTAAAGGATTTGATTCATATGAAGAAGCTGATCAGAACATGACTAAAGATTCAGATATAGATATTGCCTTCATTAGACCTGGCAAAGAAGATTCTTATACAGCTAGGAACATTTTAAGAAGATATTTAATGAAATAGTATGAAGATAATAGGTAAATATAAAGATTATTATGACTATATCCAGGGAAAATATGGAATAGATGAAGATGTAATACTTGATAGAAGAAATTTTGTGTGGGATGTACCTGCTACTTATAAACCCTTTAACCCTGATCCATATGTTTCACACAGGTTTAGGAGTTTAAAGGAATATTCTTATGAAGTATTACTTCAAACAGGATTTGTTCAATATTTAATAGAAGTTCAACATAATTTAGATGGAACTAACATTCCAACTTTAGTAAAGAAGTTTGAATCAGAAGTAAATATTGGATCTTGCCCTGTGCTTCTAATGCCTCCAGAGATCACTTATTGTATTAGTGGGGCATTTTATAGAGAGTTGAAAGACTATAATCTTGATGATATTAAGTCAATTAAAAGAGCCTTTGAAAAAGGAAAAAGTGAACTTCTTAGAAGCACTAAACTTCCAATTTTAAAAGATACTTTTATTCCTAAAATTATTCCTGCGGAAGAAGTATATAATAATATTTATAATTATTTATTATACATGAAAGAGCCCAAAGTAGTAGATATGAGGACTAACAAGCAGAAAATTGAGGGAAAAGGATTTGATTACAAAGAAAGTTTTAGAAATATAAAATGAAAATAGGGTTATTATTTGGATCATTTGATCCATTTCATATTGGTCATTTATCTGTAGTTACTTCTGCATTAAATTCTGGTCAGGTAGAAAAAGTTTGGATTATTCCTGCATTTAAAAGTCCTTGGAAAAATCATTATGCTGATTTCTATTCTAGATATAGAATGATTTTATCTGCTTGCATAGGGTTGTATGATAAAGTTAGTGTTTATCCAGTTGAGAGTGATCTTATTAAAATTCTAGGAAGACCTCCTTATACTATAGATGTAATAGATTTCATTAAGGAAACTTATGAAGATTCTGAGTTCTATATAATTACTTCTACTGAAACAATAGTTGAAATAGAAAAATGGCATGAAGGAAAGAGAATCCTAGAAGAAAATAGATTTATAGTAGTGGGCAGAGAAGGGTTTCCTATAAGTCCAGATATTAAAAAAGTAAAACCTTTAGAATGGATAGATGCATTTGGGTTTGAAGGAATATCTATATCTTCAACCAAAATCAGAAAATGGATAAGTAATAAATATATTCCAATTCCTTATATCAATGCAGATCAATATGATCTAATTAAACAAAATCATCTTTATGAAAAACTTTAGTGTAGAAGTAGAAGGAAAAACTTATTGGATTTCTAGATCCATTGCAGTAGCTGGATTTATATTCTCCAAACTTGGAAATAACTGGTATGTACTAGCGAATAAAAGAGGAGAAGGTGCTCCTGATTATGTAGGATGCTGGAATTGTCCTTGTGGATATTTAGATTATGATGAAACCTTATCAGAGGCCTGCTCAAGAGAAATCTTTGAAGAAACAGGAGTGTCTATAAGAGAAGATGAATTAAACTTTGAAGAGATTAATGATTCTTTAGAAAATAGACAAAATGTTACAATTAGATTTACTAAATTTGATGATACAGGTAAACTGATTAATCAAGGACTAACATCTAGATATTCAGAAGATCAGGAAGTAGATGATATTAAATGGATCAGAGTTAAGAGTATTGATAACTATGATTGGGCATTTAATCATAAAGAGATTATTAAGGATTTAGCAAAATTTTATTTAAATTTTAAATATGAATAGAAGAGAGCAAACTATAAGCAATGAAGTAGCACAGTTAATGATAGATCAAATTAGTAGAGAATTATATAATCATAATGTTTATAGAACTTACGCTAATTTTTATTATCAAAGAGGATTGTGTAAATTATTTGATTATTATCAATTAAGAGCTTTTGAGGAGTATAATCATCATAGTTGGTTGTTTGACAGATTAACTCAATGTGGTGTAGAATTTGAATATCCAAAAGTGGATGCAATTAAATCTGAACATGTTATTACTAAATTAGAAGAATCTTTTCCTAATACAGTAAGTTTAGAGATTGAAACTACTGGATGGATTAATGGTATTGTTAAGCAATGTATTAAAGAAGGAGATTACACTACTGAGCAGTGGTTGAAAGAAGTAATGTTGGGAGAACAACATGAAGAGGAGAATATCTCTAGACATATACAAGCCATTACTGAAGATGATACTGATTGGTTAACTAAACAAGATACTATTCTTAGTTATTATAATAATAGAGAGTATGCTACTGATACTCAGAGAGATATTATAAATACTGAGAAGGTTGATGATGAGGATGATGATTAATAAAATTTAATCTATGAAGAAGTTTAAATTAAAGAGAAGAAAATTTAGGCCTAACAAAGTATATAGTTCAGAAAAACTTCTTAAATGTATCATAGATGCTGAACTTAGACCATATGGTAAAACATTAGAAGATATTAATACAGAAGAAAATGGAATTATCAACGGTCTTAAGTGGTTTGAATATTATACCTTTAAAACTCCTTCTCAGGAAAGAGTTTGGGATGAGTATTGTAATAAACTAGTTAGAAAGCATTGGTTGCCTTGGTATATATCTAAAAGAGAAGCAGACAGACATTTATCTATGATTAGATTAGGGTATGGACTTAAATCTGAATATATTACTTCAAAGTTAGAAAAGAATGAGAATTAGAATTATTCCAGATCTTCATGGATCTGATTGGTGGAAAGAAGAAATTAAGGATATTGATGAGTTGGATCATTGTATCTTCTTAGGTGATTATGTTGATGATTGGGATGCTAAGAATGAAGTGATATTTAAAAACTTAGAAGAAATAATAAGTTTCAAAAAAGAATATATGGATAAGGTTACTCTTTTATATGGTAATCATGAATTTAATTATATTCATCCATATACTGGATATTGTAGTGGTTTCAGACCTACTATGAAAGATTCCTTAGGTATTCTTCTCTTTGAAAATAAAAACTTATTCCAAATTTGTAAGTTAATAAATATTTCATTACCTTTGTATCCTTTCCCTCAGCAGAAATTATTATTTTCTCATGCTGGATTTTCTAAGAATTGGATAAAGGATAATTACTATTGGATAAATGAAGAACATTGGAAGACAATTAGTGAAGAGGATTGGAAGAAGTTTAAAGACTTTCAGCTAGATAATTTAGAAGAAGTAATTAATAATTCATTCGATTCTTATACTATGTTAGACAAAGTTATGTCTATTGGCAGATTAAGAGGAGGTTGCTCTCCAGAAGGTGGACCACTGTGGGCAGATATGAGAGAAACTTTCAATAGGTATCTTTTAGGTTATAGACAATTTGTTGGGCATACTCCTTCAATGAAAGTTACTACTGGATCTTATCCTGATAGATCTCCTGAAAATTCTTCAATTACATTTTGTGATTGCGGAAGTAAAAGAGTAGATATAACTTTAGATATAACTAATTTTAATATAGCTCTAATAGTTAATAATGAAAGTACAATATTATGTTAATAGGTATTAGTGGCAAGATCAAATCTGGTAAAGATACTATAGCTGATATATTTATGGCAGATTTTTGGAAGAATGGTTGTGGAGGAAGATTTTATACTATTGAGAGACATTCTTTCGCGGATAAATTAAAATCTATAGTTGCAGCTATAGTTGGGTGTCATAGAGAGGATTTAGATTCTCAAGAATTTAAATCTAAAGCAATTCCTGATTTTACCAAGATTTCTCAGAATGGAATCATTACTCATGTAGTTCCTAGTGATAAGATCTTTTACAATGATGTTTTTAAGGAATATAGTATAGTTACTTACAGAGAAGCTCTACAATTCTTCGGAACCAAATTCAGAAATGAATATGGAGAGAATTTCTGGGTGAACTTATTACTTAATTCCCTACCTTCTACATCAAAGGAGGAGATAATACTAATTACTGATGTAAGGTATTTAAATGAAGCAGAAGCTATTAAATCTAGAGGAGGAATTTTAATAAGAGTTAATAGACCTCACAATGAATCTCCTAAGGATATTTCTAATCACCCTTCCGAAACAGGCCTTGATAATTATAATAATTTTGATTACATCATTGAGAATGATGGGTCTCTAGAAGATTTAGAGGGGAAAGTTAAATTAATCTATTCACATTTAAAAACTAAACATTAAATTGTTAATTGGAGAACTTTTATTAGAAATCAATTACCTTAAAGAAAAAGAGGGTTTTACAGATAAAGATAAAATAAAGATTACAAATTTTAAAGAAGATTTTGATATTCAGTGTGTTACTACTCAATCAGAAGAGGGTCTCAAAAATGGAGAACCTAACTGTATTTTCTTAACTTTTAATCAAGAGAATGGGGACTAGGGAATATTTAAAAGCTAGGAATTTATTAGATATTCTAATGAATCTTACTGATGAAGAAGGAGAAAGTGAAAACTGATGGACGTTCAGGGGAAAATATTATTTTTAACAAATATTGAACGACAGATTTATTTTTGGAATCAAGCGAGTGAATCAATAAAGCAGAAGGGCATTAAAGCACGTTGCGAAAGTAAAACAATCGCTGAATCTACGCCATGGGGGAGAGAATGGCAAACGAAGTTAGAGGCGCAAGATATTATTTT
>ENA-ORVC01002736-ORVC01002736.1-human-gut-metagenome-genome-assembly--contig:-NODE-2736-length-11135-cov-4.616787_pt1 | contig 11135 bp, 8 predicted proteins | sample MGYA00242092_ERZ509234 | MGnify/ENA primary metagenome ERZ509234 (study PRJEB26280, sample SAMEA2338800) | human gut metagenome | biome: human gut; feature: human-associated habitat; material: faeces... | reverse complement strand
CTTGCATGTGTTAAGCACGCCGCCAGCGTTCATCCTGAGCCAGGATCAAACTCTCAATAAAATGGTATCTAAAGAACGTATCCGTTCCTCAAATCATCTTATCGAAGCTTAATTCATAGCTTCAAAGAAATTAAATCAAGAGCCTTCTTCATCAAGCTTGCGCTTGCTCAGAAGGACTTCTCGTCCTTTCTGGTGCTTCGTGTTTCTCTCACGTTGTTTAATTTACAAGGTACACGCCCCTGTCAGCTTTTCCGCTGACGTGCTATTTATTTTAGCACTCACACTTTCGCTTGTCAAGAACTTTTTTCAAACTTTTCTGAGGTTTTTCAGCCTCACGGCCGTTCTTTTTGTTCTTTTCAAGCAGGTTCCCGCCTCTCGGCGCGAACTCATTTAGTTTACCACGCCCTCACTCACTTGTCAAGCACTTTTTTCAGCCCGCTTCCGAAAGTCCGTCCGGCTTCCGCCCGGTCTCTTCCGTCCGCTTTCCTGTTTTTTCATGCCCTCCGTGAGGCGCTCAGTTAGAATACCAGCTTTCCCCCTCTTTGTCAACACCTTTTTTCCTTTTTTCGCGCTTTTTTTCTGTCCAGCAATCCCGGGTTGAAGTACTCCTCTAAATATGTTACCCTTATTCTACTATTATAAATAACAGAACCGGAGGAATTCAGGCATGCCCATCAAGATCCCAGACGCTCTGCCCGCCACTGCGATTCTGGAGAGCGAAAACATCTTTGTTATGACGGAATACCGGGCTCTGCACCAGGATATCCGTCCTTTGAAGGTTTTGATTCTCAATCTAATGCCCACCAAGATCGTGACGGAAACTCAGATCCTGCGCAAGCTGTCCAATACGCCGGTACAGATCCAGGTGGAGCTTCTGCGCACGGCCAGTTACCAGTCCCAGCACACCGATGAGGATCACCTGGCCTCCTTTTATACCACCTTTGACCAGGTAAGGCACCGTAACTTCGACGGAATGATCATCACCGGCGCTCCAGTGGAAAATCTGGAGTTCATCCAGTTGGACTACTGGCCGGAGCTGTGCGAAATTATGGCGTGGAGCCGCACCCACGTCCACTCCACCCTCCACATCTGCTGGGGCGCCCAGGCGGGGCTGTACTTTCATCATGGCATCGAGAAGCGCTCCCTGCCCAGGAAGCTCTTCGGTGTGTACGAGCACCGGGTGCTCAAGCCCAGTTCCCCCCTGTTTCGCGGCTTTGACGATGTGTTCTGTGCCCCCCACTCCCGCTATACCGAGGTGTGGGAGAAGGATATTCGCGCTGCACCGGAGCTGGAGCTGCTGGCCACCTCCTCTGAGGCAGGAGTCTACGCTGTCAAGACGGAGGACAGCAGCCAGTTCTTCATCATGGGACACCCCGAGTATGACCCGGACACCCTAGCCAGAGAGTACCGCCGGGATATTGACAAGGGGCTGGACATCGCCGTGCCCGCCCACTACTTTCCCGAGGATGATCCCGCCCGCGTCCCTGTGGTCCGCTGGCGCAGCGCTGGCCAATTGCTCTATACCAACTGGTTGAATTATTATCTGTACCAAACGACTCCATACGACTTGTCAAAGGTACGCTGAACGGCACGCCGGGAAGGAGCTTCCGCTTCTCCCCGGCGTGCTTTGTTAAGATTTCATTCGGATTTTTGCCCGGATTTGACTAATAATCCTCATTTTGCTATACTGATATGGACTACACTGGAAAAAGGGGGCTTCCGCTTTGCTTCGTTTTGAACACGTTTCTCTCTCCTACGGGAGTCAGAAAATTATCGACGACATCTCCTTTGAAATCCAAGAGGGGCAGATGGCGGTCCTGATCGGCTCGTCCGGCTGCGGCAAGACCACCACGCTGAAGATGATCAACCGCCTGATCGAACCCACCAGCGGCAAGATCTATATAAACGGCAAGGATATCGCCGCCCAGGACAGGGTGGAGCTGCGCCGCCACATCGGCTATGTCATCCAGCAGATCGGCCTGTTTCCCAACATGACCGTGGCCCAGAACATCTGCGTGGTGCCCAATCTGCTGAAATACAGCAAGGAGGCGTGCGACAAGATTGTCCATGAGCTGCTGGAGCTGGTCAACCTGCCCTATGAGCAGTACGCCCACAAGTACCCCTCCGAGATGTCCGGCGGGCAGCAACAGCGCATCGGTATTCTCCGTGCCCTGGCGGCCTCGCCCCCCATCGTGCTGATGGACGAGCCCTTCTCCGCCCTGGCCCCCATGACCCGGCGCACCCTCCAGCAGGAGGTGCGCTCCCTCCAGCAGAAGCTGAACAAGACCTTTGTGTTTGTCACCCACGATATGGAGGAGGCGCTGGACCTGGCCGATGTGATCATTTTCATGGATCACGGCAGGATCGTCCAGATGGCCCCGCCAGAGGAGATGCTGGCCCACCCCGCCAGCGGCCTCATTCAGGATTTCCTGGGCAAGTTTATCAACACGCCCTCTCATAAGGCGCTGACCGCCGCCGACTTCATGCGCACCGGCGTCTACACCGTCTCCCTCCACCGCGGCACCAACGAGTGTGTGCGCAAGATGCAGCGCTACAACGTGGACACCCTGATCGTGGTGGACGACGCAGGCCGCTACGCGGGCACGGTTTCCATCGCGGACATCCGCCTCAACGGCCACGTGGTTACCGACATCGCTCCCCTGGTGCGCACCGCCACCCCCACCGTCCACTCCGGCGACGACGCCAAGGGCTGCTTTGAGCAGCTCATCTCCAGCGGCGCCAGCTATCTGGTGGTGCTGGGCGAGGCGGAACAGGTGGAGGGCATCATCACCAAGACCAGCATGGCCTCCGCCATGGCGGAACAGCTCTGGGGGTGACGGTATGGGTGAGTTTCTGGCGCGCAACGCCGAGGCCCTGGTCCGAAGCATTGGCGTGCATCTGTTCTACACCCTAGTCTCGGTGGCCATCGGCTTTGTCCTGGGCCTGGGGCTGGGTATCCTCCTCTCCCGCTTTCCCAGGCAGGCCCGGTTCATCCTGCCCCTGCTCTCCCTGTTCAACACCATCCCCGGCGTGGTCTTTATCGGCCTGCTGTTCCTGGTGCTCCACATCCAGCCCGCCACCGTCCTCATCGCCCTGTCCATCTACGCCATGTTCCCGGTGCTGAAAAACACCTTCACTGGGCTGCTGGGGGTGGACGCGCAGTATAAGGAGGCGGCACAGGGCTGCGGCATGAGTCCCGCCCAGCAGCTCCTCCGGGTGGAGCTGCCCCTGGCCATGCCCACCATCATCGGCGGGCTGCGCATGTCCATGGTCTACACCGTGAGCTGGGCCGTGCTGGCCGCCATGATCGGCCTGGGCGGCCTGGGCACCTTCATCTACCAGGGCGTGCAGTCCAGCAACAACGCCCTGATCCTGCTGGGCGCCGTCCCGGCCGCCCTGCTGGCCTTCCTCCTGGGCGGGCTCATCGACCTGCTCCAGAAGCATGTGGTGCCCAAGGGACTGCGGAAGGGGGGCGGTGACGCATGACCCTCTCCATGGTGGTGGAACACCTGTCCATGGTGGTGTTCGCCATTGTCATCGCCATTCTCATCGGGGTGCCCCTGGGCCTGCTGTGCTATCTCAGCCGCGCGGCCCGGGGCGTGGTCCTGCGGGTGGTGGACCTCATTCAGACCACCCCCGCCCTGGCCCTGCTGGGCATCATCATGGTCACCCCCCTGGGGGCGGGCAAGCCAACAGTGATCCTGGGGCTGGCCCTCTACTCCCTCCTGCCCATCGTGCGCAACGTTACCCTGGGGCTGAGCCAGGTGTCCCCCGCTGTCAAGGAGGCGGCCAAGGGGATGGGGATGACCCGCGTCTACAGCCTCTTCCACGTGGAACTCCCCCTGGCCATGCCCATGCTGTTCACCGGCCTGCGCATCGCCGTGGTCAACACCATCGGCACGGCGGTGTTCGCCTCCTCGGTGGGCGGCGGCGGCCTGGGCAACCTCATCAACACCGGCATCCGCCGCAACGACGTGGCCATGATCCTCTCCGGCACCGCGGCGCTGATGGCCATGGCCCTGCTGCTGGACAACCTGATGGCCTTCTGCGAGCGCCGCATGGGCCGGCGGGACAGCAGCAGCCGCCCCGGCCGGCACGCCGTTCTCCGCCGGCGGCTCACGGCAGGCGCGGCGGCCGTCCTGGTGGCCGTCCTGTGCCTGCCCTCCCTGCTGCCCAAGGACACCTCCAGCACCCTTGTCCTCTACGACGGGGAGTTCTCCGAGGTTCAGTTGGTCAACCGCATGGTGCAGCAGCTTGTGGAGGACCGCACGGGGCTGGAGGTCAGCATACTCGACCCCATGACCTCGATCAACAACTTCAAGGAGCTCACCGCGCGGGAGCCGAGCTGTGACCTGATGTATACCTGGGACGGCACCATCCTGACCACCTTCCTTGGGCTGGACACCAGTGACATTCCCGCGGGGCAGAGCCTCTACGACTTCGTCAACGGCCGCATCGGGGAGCAGTACGGCGCCCGTATGCTGGGCAAGATCGGCGTGGACAACACCTACTCCATCGGCGTCACCCAGGCGGTGATGGATACCTACCACCCCGCGGCCATCAGCGATCTGGCCCCCATCGCCGGGGAGCTGCGCTTCGGCGCGGAGCAGGACTTTTACACCGATGCCGGCAGCATGAAGTACGGCCCCTTCGTGGCGTTCTACGGCCTCCAGTTCCAGGAGGCCATTCAGGTGGACATCATGCTGAAGTACACCGCCATCAAGTCGGGCAGCTACGATGTCATGGTGGTGTACGCCACCGACGGTCTGAACAAGGACGCCAACCTGACCATTTTGGAGGACGACAAATCCTTCTTCCCCGAGTACAACGGGGTGCTCACCGTCCGGGATGGTCTCTTCGAGGACTTCGCCGACCGGGCGCCGGAGCTGGAGCAGACCCTGGAGCTGCTCACCGGCCAATTCACCAACGAGGTCATGAGTGAGCTGACCTACCGGGTGGACGTGCTGGGAGAGGACGTGGACCTGGTGGCCGCAGACTACCTGCACACCCTCGGCCTGCTATAGTGCAAAGCGGCGCCGCCCGGAACGGGCGGTGCCGCTTTTGCTTGTCCTTTTTCCTCTGGCGGGATATAATAGGTAGGAAACGCCCCAGAGGAAAGGAGTCCCCACCATGAAGATCTGCTATGAAACCGTGCGGAATTCAGAGGAGATCCGCACCTATATCACCCAAGCCGACCAGTCCCTGCTGGCCCGGGGCTTCACCGAGCACAGCTTTGCCCACGTCACCCGCTGCGCCGAGTTTGCCGCCCGCATCCTGGCCCAGCTCGGATATGGAGAGCACGACCAGGAGCTGGCCCGCATCGCCGGCTTTATGCACGACATCGGCAATGTAGTCAACCGCCACGACCACGCCCAGACCGGCGCCGTCATGGCCTTCCGCATTCTGGACAAGATGGGCATGGAGCCCGCCGACGTGGCCGCCGTCATCACCGCCATCGGCCACCACGACGATCCCACCGCCTTCCCCGTCAATCCGGTTGCCGCGGCGTTGATCCTGGCAGACAAGACCGATGTGCGCCGCAGCCGGGTGCGCAACAAGGAACATCAGAGCTTCGACATCCATGACCGGGTCAACTATGCCGCCGAGCGCTCCGAGCTGACACTGGACCCGGAGCGGCGCACCCTCACCCTCTCCCTGGGTATCAACACCGAATTCTGCGCCGTGATGGACTACTTCGAGATCTTTCTGGAGCGGATGCTCCTCTGCCGCCGTGCGGCGGAATTCCTGGAGCTGACCTTCAAGCTGGATATCAACGGCCTGAGCCTGCTGTAAACGCACAGCCGTGGCGGACGCTCCTCCTGTGCAGCAAAAACTCCAGAGACAGCACAACCCCCCGGCCATCCATCGTGACCGGGGGGCTACCGTTCGATCTGGGGTTCTACCACTACACATTACCTCGCACTTTCTACAGATTTTACCACGCGGTGGAGCAACAGAACGGGAAATTCCTTTGTTTCACTGTCTCCTGCAACAAATCGGCACTTGGTTTCCGTCTTCGGCGAACTTCACCTCGGAGGTCTTCCCTTTGTGCATCTCACTTCATTGAGTCCGTTGGGAACGAGTGCAAGCTTGGAACTTCAGGTATTCAGTCTTCCAATACGCTGTGGTCGGAAAAGAATGAGCTTTCTCAGCCCATGGGGCTCACCTCTTTCTTTTTCTGTCTAGATCATACTACCATCCATCCCTTTTGTCAAGTGTTTTTGTTTGAATTGCCTCATTTTTTGCAAGCCGGACAGTAAGAGGGAGGGCCACCTGGGCGGCCCTCCCTCTTCCCGCTCTTTATCCCCGGAAAAAGAGCTGGAGAATCACGCCGTAGAGCACGGAGGCGCTGATGCCGTAGGCCAGCACCGGCCCGGCGATCACAAACATCTTGGCACCCACGCCCATGACCAGCCCCTCGCACTTGAATTCCAGCGCCGGGGAGACCACCGCGTTGGCAAACCCAGTGATGGGTACCAGCGTGCCCGCCCCTGCGTGCTTGGCCAGCTTATCGAACAGCCCAAGCCCGGTAAAAAGGGCCGCCAGGAAGATGATGGTCACCGACACGGCGGTGCCTGCGGCGTTCTCGTTCAGCCCGCACCCGCGGAACAGATTCAGCAGGGCCTGTCCGCCGGTGCAGATCAGCCCGCCCGTCACAAAAGCCCACAGCTGGTTTTTCCACAGGGGCGAGGGCTTGGCCTTCTGACTGACATAGCGGCCATACTCTTGATTGGTCATATCCATGCGTCCGCAGCCTCCTTTTGTCCTTTGTAAGGTTTCCCTTGACAGCGAAGTTTATGCGTGCTATCTTATTTTAGTCATTTACTAAATTACTAATTTACTGATTGGAGGCCGACCATATGCACATCCCCACCACCCTCAAGCACAAGCCCGTCCTGGTGGCCGAGGACTACGGACGCATCGACGGTCGCACCGCTTATGGCTCCGATGCCCAAGGCCTCTCCCTGGGCCTGGCCCAGTGGAACGACCGGGGCAAGGTGGACATCTCCGCCAAGGTGTGGCGGCACACCGGGGAGAAGTGGTCCCGCCAGTCGGAGGAGCTGCCCCTCCACCGGGTGCTGGATCTGGCGATTCTGGCCTGCCGGGCCCAGCTCTATTTCCAGGAGGAGGCCTACCGCTTCCCCAGGGGCTACGACCCGGAGCATCCCCAGGTAGACCGCATCGGCCTGCAGGGGGACGCCATGACGGTGGAGGTATGCACCTCCAGCGACCACATCGACGAGGATCTCCGTCTGTTCCAGGACGCCCTGGCCCGGGACGGCGAGCTGCTCGGGGAGCGCATGCGGGTGCTGGCCCGGCTCCTGGGGGAGCTGGGCTGCCGAGGCTGAGCGCGGAACAAGCGCGGGCCCCCGGTCTCAAAGAGACCGGGGGCCCGTGTTGTTTATCCGTCCCTCACAGCATGGCGTAGAGCAGCTTTGCCACCTCGCCGCGGGTGAGCAGATCGTTGGGGCGGATGCGGTTGTCGTTGCCGGTGATCACACCCTGGCCCACCAGGCTCCTGAGGTAGCCGGCCGCCCAGTCGGGCACCTGCCCCGCGTCGGAGAAGGTGAGCTCCGGCTCGGCGTAGCCCTTGGCCTGGGTGCGGCCCAGAATGGTCATGGCCTCGGCCCGGCTGATGGTGGCCAGGGCGTTGACGGTGAGGCCGCTCTCGTTGGCCCCGCCCTTCAGGATGCCCAGGCTGTACATGGCCTTGACCTCATTCAGCGCCCAGTCCGGAGCGGCATCCACGAAGGGCAGCTCCACATTGGCGTACTGGGTGAGATCCAGGTCCATCCACCGGGCCACCATGGCGAAGAACTCCGCGCGGGTGATGTTCTTTTCCGGCTGATAGACAGGGATCTCCACGCCGGTGCCCTTGGACACGCCGGTGTCATAGAGGTAGGTGGCGTAGGGCTCGGCCCAGTGACCCGCCATATCCCCAAAGGGGGAGGTACGTGTCCCGGCGGGCTTGACATCCGCGGAGGCGCGGGCCAGGTTGCCGCTGGCGTCGCAGGCGGTGACGCTCACCCGATGGTAGCCGCTGTCGGCGGCGGGCAGCGTAGCGGTCAGGGTTCCGGATGCCTCGTTCCAGGTAAAGTTCAGAGTCGCCCCGTCATAGGTCAGGCTCACATTGGCCTGGGGAATCGTGCGGTCCACGTTGTCCGACACGGCGGCGGTGAGCTGAGTGCCGCTGACGGACAGGCGGACGGTGGGGGCAATGGTGTCGCTGACATTCTCATTGGAGGTGGTGAACTGGTCCAGCCAGATGGTCCCGGCCGGGCCGCCCGCGCCGCCGCCATAGATCACGTCCAGGCTGGTGAGGGTGGCCGCGCCCTCGGGCAGCTCGGCGCTGACGTACTTCCAGCCGGTGAAGTCCAGGGCGGTCAGCAGGAACTGCTGGCTCTGGAGGTTGGCGTCCGCCGCCGTGGCCATCAGGGTATTGCCCGAGCCGTCGCCGTACACCCACACGCCCAGCCAGCTCTCTCCGGCAGGGATGGGCAGCGCGCTGTTCAGGCTCGCCGTTCCGCCTGTGGAGGCGTCATAGGTCATCCTCAGGCTCTGGCGGCCGTTGTGGACGTAGTCCAGGCCGGTCTCGGCCCCGTAGGAGGCCGTGCTGGTGGCACCGAAGGAGGCCAGGTCGCCCTCACAGTCCTCCAGCGTCTTGACGTGGCCCGCGATACTCACTGGCACGGTGAGGGTCTTGCCCCCGGCGGAGACGGTGAGGTTACCGCTGGCGCTCTTTGTCCCGGCGGTAAAGACGCCGTTTGCGTCCACCGTGCCCACCTCTGGGTCCGCTGACCAGGTGAAGCAGGTATCCTGGGCGGTGAGGGCCAGCTTGCGGTAAGAGGCGGAGGCCTTCAGATCCACCTGGCCGCCGGGGTCCAGGTTGAGGCTGGCGACCGCCGCGCCGGTGGCTTCATTGGTCAGGGTGATCTCGTCCGGGGTGCGGACGGTGGTGATGTAGCCGGTGCCGGAGGCGGAGCCGTCGGTGGCGGTGACCTGGGCAAAGCCGCTCTCCGCCCCGGCGGTAAAGAGGCCGTTCTCGTCCACAGTGCCGCCGCCGCTGGACACCGACCAGCTCCCGCCGCCGCCGCTGGTGGGGAAGTAGCTGGTGTCCAGCCCGGTAGCGGAGAGCTGCACCGTGGCCCCGGAGAGCAGGATGCTGTCGGAAGGGGTCACGTAGTAGGAGGCCAGCTCGCCGGTGGGCTGGAGCCCGGTGGTGAGGAAGATGGCGGTGCTGTTCTTCCGCTGGCTGCCGTCGGAGGGCTTGTTGACCACCTGCATGCCCTCCTGGTCGGGGTAGGTGACGCCGATGGTGGTGGAGCCGCCGCCGTCCATGCAGATGGCCTCCACGCATCCCAGCTCAATGAGGCGCTGGGCCACCTGGCCCTGGGTGGCGCCCACGCTGTAGCCGGGCTGCTTTCCATCCATGGCGTAGAAGATCACAGTGCCGTCAGCCTTGATGCCGATGGCGGGCCAAGCGGTGCGGGAGGCGTCCAGTCCGGAGTCCACCTGCCCGTTGGTGACCAGCTTGGACACGCCGCCCAGGGCCTGGACCGCCTGGCTCCAGCGCTGATCGCTGCTGGACACGGTAAGGGTGACGGTATCCCCCGGCTGAAGGGCCCGCAGGCGGGCCAGGGCCTCCTCGCTCTCCTTGGCGTTCAGGGTGAGCACGGCTTTGCCCTCGGGAATGGGGATACTTCCGGTGGACTCCAGCACCTGCTCCACCACATACTGGGTCTGCCGGCCGATGGTAGGCTTAACGGCGTAGGTGCCGGTGCCGTCATCCACCGGGGACAGAATCACATCTACCCCCGGCTCGGTGTTCTGGGTGGTAGTGGCGAAGTCGTCGGTCAGCAGGGTCAGGCCGCCCACAGCGGCACTGTCCGTCAGCTTTCGTACCTTATTGATGCCGCCGCCCAGCTTTACGGCCTGCCCTCCGAAGGACACGGAGACAGACAGCCCGTTGCGGGCGATGAAAGCGGTGCCGTCGGCGTTGAAGCCGATGGCCCAGGTGTCGTTGTAGTAGCCTGTGGCCCGCACAATCCCGTCGGTCACCACCAGTCCGGTGGGCGCGCCGGTGGAGAGCACATACCAGTCGCCGTTCAGGCCGGACACCACCCGTTTGCCTTGGCTCTCCAGGGTCTGGGCCATGCCGGACAGGGTCACCCGGTCGGTAACCTTGGAGCCGTAGGCCACCGTGGGCACTACGCTGGCGTTGGGGGAATACTCCACATAGTACTCGGTGCGCAGGTCGGAATAGGTATCGCTCCAGAACACGTTCTTTCCCAGGCTGGCCCCCTGGGAGAGAGGCGCCCGCCCGGTATGTACGTCCCAGCCCATGGCCTGGGACGCCGAGGCCGCGGTGACAGTCAGGGCCAGCGCCAGACCCAGGGCCGCCCCCCGCCGGATCCATTGTTTCATACTTGTCCTCCTAATATCGTCTGTGAAACGGGTCATACGAAAATTATGTTAACACAAAAGCCCCCGCTTGTAAACAAGCGGGGGCCAGGATTTGTCAATCCAATTCTTACATTTTTCTTGCTTTGGCTGAGGGGAACGCCGTCCGGTACGGCAGGAGGAGGCCCTATGCTCAGACTCCTCCGCTCTCCTCCGGCCTGCCCTGCTTCAGCCGGGGCAGCGTCTTTTCCAGGGTGGCCTCCTCCTGAATGGACAGCAGCTCCCCAATGAGCTGGTTGGACACCAGGAAGCCCTTGGCCGTCAGATTCCAGCGGCGGTCGTGCCGCTCCGCCCAGCCCTGGCGCTCGTACTCCTCCAGCTTCTGCTCGATGGGATCGAAGTTCATGAAGAACTCCCGGCGGTACTCCCACTCCTCGATGCCCCGGGTGGTGCGCAGGCGGAGCATCAGATATTCGCCGCCCCGCTCCCGCTGGGGGATCAGGTCGGACTCATCGATGACGGTGCCCCCCTCCAGCACGGCGGCAATATAGCCCTCCAGATCCCGGGTAAAGGAGTAGCGCCGCCCGCCGAAGTCGGAGTGGGCCCCCGGCCCGAAACCGATGTAGGGCCGGCCCATCCAGTATTTCAGATTGTGCCGGGACTGGAAGCCCGCCCGGGCGAAGTTGGAAATCTCATACTGGCGGTAGCCCAGCCGTTCCAGCTCGGCAATGGCG
>ENA-ORVC01002727-ORVC01002727.1-human-gut-metagenome-genome-assembly--contig:-NODE-2727-length-11176-cov-2.940833_pt1 | contig 11176 bp, 5 predicted proteins | sample MGYA00242092_ERZ509234 | MGnify/ENA primary metagenome ERZ509234 (study PRJEB26280, sample SAMEA2338800) | human gut metagenome | biome: human gut; feature: human-associated habitat; material: faeces... | reverse complement strand
TGAAATCGTGAATCTCCGCAGATAAAGTCGGCCTAAAAGGGCATGAACAGAAAAGAAAGAACAGAACAGAAACGAACACAAAAGAACGAAACCGAAATCCTAAACTTTCTACCGAGATGATCCACAAACGAATCGCTTTCCTATGTATGCTGCTTCCCTGTACGCTGTGGGGCCAGGCCGACCGGACGAGTCCGACGGGCCGCATCGAGTTCCTGCCTCCGGAAGCCGCTTCGCTGATGCGCTACGTCGACTACCCGGTAAGCCATCTGACCGGGGTGCCCGACATCCGGATCCCGCTTTATGAAATCAAAGCCGGCCGACTGACTTTTCCCGTCGATCTGAGCTTCCATGTGGATAATTACCTGCGGCCGAACCAACTGGCCGGAAGCATCGGTAAAGGCTGGTCGCTGAGTACCGAACTGCAAATCACCCGGCTCATCAACGGTATCGACGATCTGAGCCCGGCCCAGAGTCAGTTGGGATATTATTACAACGACAGCATTCCGACGGACTATAAAAAGGGCGATCCTGTCGTCCGTTCGGACATGGTAAAAAGACAATTATATTGGGGCCGTTGGGACGAAGAGCCCGATCGTTTTTATTACAGGCTCATAAACAAGAGCGGCGCTTTCTATTTCCAGCACCGAAAAGACGGAACGGTCAAAGCGGTTCCCGTGCCATCCAACGGCGTAAAAATCGACTATAACCAGAATTCGAGAGAATTTACCGTAACCGATACCGACGGTACGAAATATTTCTATTCGGCCACGGATACGGACTGGGAGCAGACCGATACGGATAACACGAAACGAATCGTGTCTTGGAAATGCCGCCGGGTCGTAAGTCCGGACAACGAAACCCTGTCGTTTACATACGGTAACCGGTTGCCGAAAACCGTATATAATTTCAACGACCGGATCGAAATCTACGATAACGTTCAAGCCGTTCGACCCGGTCCCAACGATCCACTCGATATGGCCATATCGCTGGAGTTCAAGTCTTCTACTAAGTTCATCGACGAATACCCGTTCTGGAAGATAGCGGGAATCAAAGGCAAGGAGTTTGCCGGGAATCGAAGGACCTGGCTGTTCTTCAAAGACGGGAAATTCGAGCGTGCTTCCGATCTCGATCCGACCCATACAACCACTCCGACAGCAGACGATATACCTTCGTGTACCGTCAAAAATATCTCTTACTGTTTCACCGATACGATTGCTTTCCGCGGGGGGAGAATCGTATTTTCCTATACTTCCGAGCGAACGCTCTCTTCCATGACAATCGAAGACAACACGGGCAAGGCCGTCAAAGAGATTCTGTTCACGCAGCGTTCCGTCTCTTCGCAACCCGACTACGACCGTAAACTGACCTCCCTGAAGATCGGGGAGGAATCGTACGCATTCACCTATCCCCACAACGTAGGGGGTGGTCCTGACGGGATGTCCGATTACTGGGGATACACACAGCTATGGGCCGATCCTTCGCAACAGGATGCCAATGTGGTCATACACGATACCGAAGTGTCCCGGGGAAACGGCACGAGTAGTTTCTACGATACTTATGACGACCCGTCGGCTCCAGCCCAATACGAAGTGACGATAGGTCGGAAAAACGCTTCGGAGGTATTCGCGTACGATCCGAACGAGATCACTCCTCTGAAAATCGAATACCCGACAGGCGGGACGGTCGAGTTCGTTATGGGACAGCATCAGTACAGGAGCGCATACGACAATCAGGTCAAAGGGGCCGGGGGATACCGTATCGAGCGCATCCGCTACCGGGACAGCGACGCTACCCTCGTAAAAGAGAAGATCTACAAATACGGAGCGAACGAGGACGGATGCGGAATCGTCAAGAACGAACCTTATTTCACGCAGGATCTGATCGGGGAAACCCGGCAGTCCGCCCTGACGATACAAACGGTCAAATATTATTATTACGACGATCCGTATTCTTCTCTCGGCGTGAACGATGAAGCTTACAACATCCTGACCTACCGGAAAAGGACTTTCTTATCGGGATGTAACCAACGGGTTTCTTTCGAGAACGGTAGCACGGTAAACTATGCCGAAATCGCCGAGTACGAAACCGCCGGAGGGGAGTATTCCGGTAAAACCGTGTATAAGTACGACCGGATGGTACTGCCGCACAACTCCGGCACTCCGGCGCAGCCCTTCCCGCTCGAAAGCGAGGAGTGGGATATGGCTTCTCTGGATTCGGTCATCCATTACCGATACCGCAACGGAACGTTCGACTGGGTAAAAAGGCAGAAATTCACGTATGATAAATACGTCGATTCCGTCCAGATATTCAGAGCGAAACTTTGGGCTTCCATCGAGCCGATAGTGCTTTATTACACGCAATCCGCCGTCGCCAGCTTAGACGACTGGCGTTACGACAGGGCCAAATCTTCTTTCAATTTCTATACGAAAGGTCTGAACATCGGCTGCATGCAGTTAAAGAAGACGGAAGAGTACACGAAAGATAGCGAAGGAAATATTCTTAAAGAAGAGATCCGTTACCATTACGATAATCCGAACACCTATACGGCCAACCGCATCGAACGTCTGCTCAGCGACGGTTCCGTTTCGACCGAACAAACCCTCTATGCGGAAGATTACGGAGCCGGAGGATGGGTCGATTCGCTCGTAGCGAAAAATATCGTTTCGCTGCCCATAGAAAAAATCCGACGCAGAGACGGACAGATCGTCTCGGGAGAGGTGTACACCTATACCGCCGATGGGAACCTCTCCGCGATGGACGTGTTCGAGTCGGACGATACGCAGGAGTCTTCGTTCCGGCTGTCCAACAAATCTTCGGCAGGCCAGTTTCTTCCTGCCGACGGCCGAAGCGCCTTCAGCAAGGACAGCCGTTACCGGCAGACGCTTGCCATTCCCGAATACGACCTTTACGGCAATCCCCGGTACGTCCGATCGAGAACCGCGCCTCGCATAACTTATTATTACTGGGGATACAACGGCTTGCATCCGGTGGCCGAAATCAAAAATGCAGATCCTTCGGTAGCATCTTCCGTCGCAATAGACCATGCAGCCGACACACTCTCAAGCAAAGATATGGCGGTTTTGAACGGCTTACGGTCCGATTCCCGTTTCCGCAATGCGGAGATTACCACCTATACCTACGAGCCGCTCATCGGCATGGTTTCGGCCACCGACCCGCAGGGTCTCACGACGTACTACGATTACGACGATCAGGGACGGCTCCGGGAGGTTTACTTCATGGAGAACGGCACGAAGAGAACGCTGAAATACTACGATTATAATTATAAAAAATAATTCCGGCTCTTACGGTATTCCGCCCGGACATGATGGGAACGGCGGAGCCGGGATTCTATCGTTCGAGTTATGAAAAAGATAGTTATTTCTTATTTGTTTTTCCTGTTTCTGGCGTGCTGCCATTGGACGGGAAACATATGCCGCGCACAAAGCGTGTTCGCCAATCCGGGAACCATTACTGGTGACCAGACCATCGATGCGAACACCCAAGCTCAGCGGATCAAAAACGGCGTGTTGCCTTACTGCAATGTACCTTATACTTTCTCTTGGGAATATTGCTGGGAGGACTATTACCTCTCCGGATTTTGGTCTCCGATTCCGGGAGCGACTTCCGAGTATTACGATCCGGGGGTGGTGTCGCGCTCGACATATTACAGGCGGGCAATCAATTACACGGAAGGCTCCGTTACCAAAAAAGCCTATTCCAACGAGGTGCTCGTCAAAGTCCGCGATGCGGAGATCACGCTCACTCCGGGAACGATCTCCGGGAATCAGACCATCGAATCCTCGACTCAGCCGACCCGGTTGGAAAGCGTCGTCGCTGCCAGCGCATCGTCCGGGTTCTATACGATCATGTGGCAGTCTGCACCCGCTTCCTCCGGTCCGTGGAGCGATATTTCGGGAACTTCGGGCTCGCAAGCCTATCAACCCGGACCTTTGAGCGCGACGACTTATTTCCGTCGTACCATTACCAGTTCCACATCCAAACAGGCTTCCTCGAACGTAGTTTGCGTTACGGTCGTCACAACCTCTCCGGGTTCCATTTCCGGAAATCAGAAGATCGAGAAAGGAACACAGCCCACAGTCCTGTCGAACAGCACATCTCCGAGCTTTTCGGGAGGAGACTACTCCCTTTCGTGGGAGTCCGCCGCATCGGCATCGGGACCTTGGACAAAGATAGCAGGTGCTACGGGCAGTTCGTATCAGCCCGGTGCCCTGACTGCGACGGCCTGGTTCCGCCGCGTTACGACTTCCGCGACGAAAACGGTCTATTCCAACACCGTTTGCGTCACGGTCGTTGCGACCTCTCCCGGCTCTATCTCGGGAGACCAAAAAATCGAACCATCGACTACGCCAGCAATTCTACAAAGCGTTACCGATCCCAGCGCGACGGACGGTTCCGGGACGGTCTCGTGGGAGTCGTCCTTGAACGGCGACCAGTGGAGTACGATTGCAGGCACTACGGGCCAAATGAGTTACCAGCCGGGTTCTCTCGCGCAAAGCACATGGTTCCGCCGGGTCTTCCGTTCGTCTACCCAAACGGTCTATTCCAACTCGGTTTGGGTTGAAACGGTAGCGACTACACCGGGGAGCATCGACGGTAATCAGACTATTGAAATCTCGACACAACCCCGGTTATTGCAGAACGTTTCGTTGGCCAATACGGTGGCGGCCACTCATTCCTATTTCTGGCAGTCTGCCCCCGCGTCTTCCGGTCCGTGGCAGACGATCTCAGGTGCTGCGGAAACCTCCTATCGGCCCGGTCCCCTGACGGTGACCACCTATTTCCGACGGGGATTCACTACGCCCGTTACCACGGTCTATTCCAACACGGTCTGTGTGACGGTCATTACGGTGGACCCGGGCACGATTTCCGGCGACCAGACCGTCGAGGATTCGCAGCGGCCCGCCAGATTGGAAAGCCTCGTCGATCCGTCCGTTTCGTCCGGGAGCTATACCCTTTCGTGGGAATCTTCTAACGACGGTACGCAGTGGAGTGCGATTCCCGAGGCTTCGGACGTTTCCTACCAGCCCGAACCGCTTTCGGCCACCACCTATTTCCGCCGCGTGGTCGTCTCGCAAGTCGGCCGCTTCTATTCCAATGTGGTGTGCGTTACTGTCTCTGTGAAACTTTCCGACGAGAACTACATTCAGGAATACACGCCCCTGACCGAGACTTTCGATTCGCAGACCCCCGCTCCGGACCAGTGCATGCGGACGGTCCGTTATTTCGACGGTCTGGGCCGCCCTGTCCAGAGCATAGCGATCGGGGCCGCTCCGGGCTACGGAGACTTGGCAAGCCTGCAAACCTACGATCAGTGCGGGCGCGAGTCCCGGAGCTGGCTTCCGGCTTCCCTGCCCGGCAACAACGGCGCTTACGTGGCCCCCGCGACGCTCGAGGCGCAGGCCCGAACGAGTAACCTCGGCGATACCGTTCCCTATTCCGAAATCCGCTACGAAGCCTCCCCGCTCGGGCGGCCCGTCGAACAGTACGGTCCGGGAGCGCAGTGGCGCGAAGCCGGTAAAGCGCAGCGGACCTCTTACCTGACCAATACGGCTTCAGGAGAATTACGTTGCGCCCGCATCGTTTCGGGCAGTGACCGGCAAACCCTTTCCCTCTCTCGTTCCGGCGACTATCCCGCCGGGGAACTTCACGTGACCGGTTTTTCCGACGAAGACGGACGCCTCCGTTACGAATTCCGGGACAAAGCCGGACTGCTCTTGCTCACGCGCAGCGTCGCGGACTCCGAGTTTTTCGACACCTATTACGTTTATGACTGTTTCGGAAACCTGCGGGCCGTATTCCCGCCCGAGGCGTCCGCACAGCTGCCCGCCTCCGGAACGATCGACCCGACTTCCGATTTTTGCACGGGACTGGGCTATTTCTATCGTTACGACGCCCGCAACCGCTGTATCGGCAAAAAGCTGCCGGGGGCCGAAGAGATACTCTACGTCTATGACGATGCCGACCAGCTCATTTTCACACAAGACGGCGAACAACGCTCGCGCGAAGAATGGTCTTTCGCCCTGTCCGACGGGCTGGGACGCAAGGCGGTTACCGGTATCTGTACAGGCATGTCCGGTTCGCAAATAGCGCCCGGATGCCTCGAAGGGAAAACCCTGAAAGTCATCTACGGTGCCGACGGTCCGTTAGCCGGTTACGCCTTGTCCTGCGAAGAAGGCTCTTGTACCCTGACCGGGGCCTCGGTTCTGAGCGCCGACTATTACGACGGGTACGACTTTATGGAGCGCGACGGCTTCGAAGCTCTGGCTTACTCCGCCCGAGACGGCTACGGAGAGTGGAGCGGCAGCGACGGAGCCCGCTCCCTGCGAACGGGCAGCCTGACGGCCCGGCTCGGTACGGACGAAAGCACGCCGCTCGGCGAGGCGTACTATTACGATTTCCGTCACCGCCTCGTACAGAGCGTCGCGTCCAACCATTTGGGAGGCGTCAGCCGTTGCAGCTATCGCTACGACTTTACGGGCAACCCGCTGGGAGTCCGGGAAGAACACGCGCCCGGTCCCGGAAGTGCCCCCGACGTGCTGGTCTCGACGTTCGCCTACGACCATGCCGGCCGCCTGCTGAGTACGACGGCCTCCCTGAACGATGGCGCTCCGGGCAGTGTCTCTTACGGGTACAATGCTTTAGGGCGGCTTTCTTCGCGGCAGTTCGGCCCCGGGGATGGCGTGCTGACCGAGACCTGCGCCTACAACGTGCGAGGCTGGCTCGCCCGGCAGAACAGCGATAAGTTCGATATGAAACTCCGTTACCAAGACCCGGCGTTGGGCGGTGCCGCCCGTTATTCGGGCGACATCTCCGAATGGGAATGGCAGCATAAGGAGGGCGATCATCCGGTCGATACCTATGCATTCGCCTACGACGGTCTGGGTCGGCTACTCGGAGCGACTCACTACGAGGGAACCGCCGCCACAGACCGCTACACCGAAAAGGGGATTACCTACGACCGCAACGGAAACATCCTGACCCTTTCGCGCCATACCGAAGGCGTTGCCTCGGACTATTGCTACGTGTACGACGGAAACCGTCTGCTGGGCCTTGCGGGAGCGTCCTCCCTCTGCGAATACGACGCCAACGGCAATATGAAAAAAGATGCTCTCGGGGACTTGCGATTCAGCTACAATTTGCTAAATTTGTTACAAGAGGTAACGGGAGCGGACGATACGCCCAAAGCGAAGTACGCCTACTCTGCCGACGGGGTGAAACTGTCGGTGAGCGACGGGGCTAACGGTTATGATTACTTAGGTTCTTTGATATATGTACGTACGAACGGATCGTTGTCGCTGGATCGGGCGCTGTTCGACGGAGGCGCGCTGCGGCCGAACGGTGCGGTCGATTACTTCGTGAAAGACCATTTGGGCAGCGTTCGCGTGATCGTGGACCAAGCGGGAACGGTTCGGGAACAGAACGACTACTATCCTTTCGGAGAACGTTGTCCCGAAAGTACCTATGCAGTTTCCGCCGTCAATCGATACAAGTATAACGGAAAGGAGGAACAGACCGTCGGCGATCTGGGGATGCTCGATTACGGGGCGAGGATGTATCAGGCCGGAATCGGCCGGTGGTTCGTTCCGGACCCATTGGCAGAGAAATACTATTCGGTCAGCCCGTATGCTTATTGCAGAAATAATCCGATCAGGTTTGTCGATCCGGACGGCATGATAATCGTTGAAGCCGATTTGAGAGAATGGAGAAGACTGAGTGCCGAAATCCAATCGAAACAGGCTCTGTTATCCCAAAGGCTGGAAAAATTGACCCTCAAGGGAGCCAAACAAGACAGAATCAATTGGTTGAGCGAGCGTATTGCCGGTATCGGTGCAACGTTGGAAACGATGAATGTCATAGAGAACAGTTCCCAAAAATATGCATTGAATACTATCGCTGGAAACGAAGGACACCTTTCGTTCGATGCAGAAAGTGAAACAATAATGATCAATTATACGAATACGGCCAACTTCGTTCACGAAGTGACCCATGCCGGGCAATTCGAAACAGGGGATGTTGCTTTATCGTCATTGGGAAAAGAAATGACGTATGCTCAGGATATTTACGATGAAGTCAGTGCATATCGGGCCCAATATTTATACGATCCGTTTTCTCTCCCGAGTTCATCCACACAGGTCAATTCCTTAACGGATATCAATCCCGCTTGGGTGCAGGGATTGCAGGATGCTGCTACCGGAGTCTATAAATACGACTATAACCGAGGTTCCGGAACAGGACTTTATCCGGTTAATATCAATTCGACAAAATCGGCGTTGATAAAGGCTTATCCTCGAGCTATACATGAATTCCGTGGTTTTGACGATAATATCCCATTGAAAGAAATGTTAAACGATATATATTATAAAAAATGAAACAGCTTTTGTTTGTCGCAGTTATCGGTTTGTTCGGACTATCTTCGTGTGCGACGGCTCGTCCCTATGCGATGAGTGGAACCTTTCAGGGAAAATTCTTAGGTTTTAAACCGCGTCTTATGAAATTGCATCTGTCGGAAGACAGTACGTTCAATATTCAGGCATATCATCGGAGAGGTTACACAGGGAAATGGATTCAAGAAACAGAAAATAGTATCCGTCTTATTTATGAGGAATCTTATAAACATGACCTTTCTGAATTATTAGCATCTCCTTATTGGGACCCAAGTGATCATATTATAAGAATAATCAACAAGAATAAATTGCAGTACGATGAGCGTACTAAGTTGAAAAGAGTAAGAACCAAATAGTTTTTCTAACCGTTGCAAATAATCCGGACATTATGTCCGGATTATTTGTTTTCGACTCATTCTGTAAATTTGAGAAACAGTTCTTTCCTCGAATGTCACGGATCGGATGTATCCATCGGAAAGTAGAGACTCTTCCCTAACCGCCCAATGTTCCATAAGAGGGAGGCGTAGTGGTACGGCTTTCTCTATATCTCCGCTTCGGCGGCCTGTGGGTGCCGGAAGGTGCCACACGGTGACATCCTTCGTCTTAGATCTCCCTTTCACGGGAGTACCGTTATCTTTGTCTGCCTAATTCCTTTATCCCATGCAACACGAAGACGATCTGAGAGGATTGGCCAAGGTCATGCAGTTCATGCGGGCGATCAGCGTTCTGCTACTCGTCATACACGTTTACTGGTTCTGCTACCGCTGACTGGAACAGCTCGGCTGAACATCCGGCATCGTCGACCGGGTACTGGCCGGGTTCCAACGTACTTCGGGGCTCTTTAACTCCCCGCTCTACACCAAGCTCTTCTGCCTCGTGCTGCTCGGACTCTCCTGCATGGGCACGCGCAGCGTATGCAGCGAACGGATCACCGTGCGCCGCATCATGCCCGTCGCCGCCACCGGGGCCGTGCTCTTTTTCGGCTGCGACCTCCTGCTGCACCTACACCTCGGAACCGTCGCCATGGGTTTCCTTTATACGGCAACTCTCGGTGCAGGCTATATCGGCTTGCTCACGGCGGGCATCTGGCTCGGACGGCTGCTCTCGGGCGGAATGACGGACGATCCTTTCAACGACGAGAACGAAAGTTTCATGCAGGAAACGCGGCTGATCCAGAACGAATACTCGATCAATCTTCCCACGCTCTTCTACTACCGGAAACGGTGGAACTCCGGCTGGATCAATGTCGTCAACCCCTTTAGGGCCAGCGTCGTGCTGGGTACGCCCGGTTCCGGCAAGAGCTATGCCGTCGTCAACAACTATATCAAGCAGATGATCGAGAAAGGTTTCTCGATGTATATCTACGACTTCAAGTTCGACGATCTGTCCGTCATCGCCTACAACCACCTGCGTACGCACCTGCACTGCTATAAGGTGCCCCCGAAATTCTATGTCATCAATTTCGACGACCCGCGCCGCTCGCATCGCTGCAACCCGATCGACGCCAGATTCATGACCGACATCTCGGACGCCTACGAGTCCGCTTATACGATCATGCTGAACCTCAATAAAACATGGATCACCAAGCAGGGCGATTTCTTCGTCGAATCGCCCATCATCCTGCTGGCCGCCGTCATCTGGTTCCTGAAGATCTATGAGGACGGACGCTACTGTACCTTCCCGCACGCTATCGAACTGCTGAACAAGCGCTATGCCGACCTGTTCACGATCCTCACCGCGCGTCCCTCACTCGAAAACTACCTTTCGCCCTTCATGGATGCATGGAAAGGCGGGGCGCAGGACCAGTTGCAGGGCCAGATCGCCTCGGCCAAGATACCGCTCTCGCGCATGATCTCTCCCCAGCTCTACTGGGTGATGACGGGCGATGACTTCACCCTCGACATCAATAATCCCGACGAGCCCAAGGTACTTTGCGTAGGCAACAACCCGGACCGCCAGAATATTTACTCGGCGGCTCTCGGACTCTACAACAGCCGCATCGTACGGCTTATCAACCAAAAGGGCAAACTCAAATCGGGTGTCGTCATCGACGAGGTTCCTACGATGTACTTCAGGGGATTGGACAACCTGATCGCCACGGCCCGTTCGAACAAGGTGGCCGTATGCCTCGGTTTTCAGGACTACTCGCAGCTCAAACGCGATTACGGCGATAAAGAAGCTGCCGTGATACAAAATACCGTGGGCAACGTCTTCGCCGGGCAAGTTATGGGCGAAACGGCCAAGACGCTCTCCGAGCGTTTCGGCAAGATCCTGCAAAGGCGCGAATCCATGTCCATATCCCCGGAGCAGAAATCCCGTTCGGTCAGCACGCAGCTCGATTCGCTCATTCCACCCTCGAAGATCAGCAACCTGTCGCAAGGCATGTTCGTCGGGGCCGTGGCCGACAACTTCGGAGAAAAGATCGACCAGAAGATCTTTCACGCCCAGATCGTCGTGGACAACGAGGCCGTGGCCCGCGAGACGGCCGCCTACGTTCCCATTCCCGAGATAACCGCCTTCAGGGACGAAAACGGCAAGGATTGCATGGAACGCATCGTTATGGAAAACTACGAGCGTATCCGCGAGGAGGTGAACCGAATCATCCAGAAGGAACTCAAACGCATCGAGGCCGACCCGAAACTCAAGCATCTCATCCCGCAGCCCAAGGGCGCCACGGTTGCCAAATAACCTGTCCGGGACCATTCCATTATCCATGACGAATATTTGTCGCCGCTTTTTCAGACTTGTGGCTCCCGAATCCGATAACGACA
>ENA-ORVC01002724-ORVC01002724.1-human-gut-metagenome-genome-assembly--contig:-NODE-2724-length-11182-cov-2.479734_pt1 | contig 11182 bp, 12 predicted proteins | sample MGYA00242092_ERZ509234 | MGnify/ENA primary metagenome ERZ509234 (study PRJEB26280, sample SAMEA2338800) | human gut metagenome | biome: human gut; feature: human-associated habitat; material: faeces... | reverse complement strand
TGCCGTTTACTATGTGGTAAATGGAGAAGGTTCCAGCGAGTACAAGATTGTGTACTAAGGTGGGCGTTCGGTGAAGTTTCCGGCTCTGTATGTCGGGAAGTTTACATACCATATCTGCTTAAAATGAGGGAGCAGGTATAAAAATCTAAGAATGGTAAAAAGCCAGTTTTTATATCTTTGGTGTATTAAGAGAGATATAGAACTGGCTTTTTTGTTGATAAGGAGATGTTTTAAAAACGCTTTGCAAGAATTACAACAGGGAATGCGGATGATTCGATGCCAGGCGTAGTGAAGGGAAAAACAGCCAGAACAGTGCGCCAGCGGTTAAGGTCAGGCAAATTTCCATGGCACTGTTGATGATTCCCGATAAAATCCAGCTGTCCAGACAGAAAACACAAGAAATCCAGAGAAGCAGGAGGCAGAGGCGCCCACGGGCAGCAGGAGAATCCAAAGAGTGAGTCAATTTGCTGAAAAAGGCAGTATTGGAGGGTGTTTGGGAATAACGGGCAGGAGCTGGGGACGAAAGATAGAGCTGCAAGCTTAAATAAAACAGATTATAAAGAAATAACAGTGCAGCCGCCAGCGCCAGAAGCGTGTGAAGGATAGCACAGACTGGGAGGTGCTTCGGGGTATAGGGCAGCAGGGCAGCGGCAGTGAGGAGAAGCAGGCAGCATTTTGCCTGGCGGGGGCGGTACAGGGAGAGTTGGGAGTAGAAAAAGCCGCCGCAGAGCAGGCACCAGAGAAAAAATTCCCCGCGTCGGTGCAGTGCGATGCTGATACTGGAAAAATTGGAAGAAAACAGATTGCATCCGCGTGTGAGTGAGAAACTAAAAAATGGGAGGAGAACGAACGTAAATATCCATCGAATCATGAGGATAGTGTGGGAAAATGGGGCGGAAAAGATACTGGAAAGAAGAGGCAGAAATAGTTGACGGAATTGCTGTTTATGTAATAGTATTATTATTTAGGAAAGATGAAGTATATGTTTGATTAAGAAGGATAATACAAAACCATGATAAATTTACCAGCAGCATTTACTGAACGAATGAAACAGATGCTCGGCAGGGAGTACGATGCGTTTATCGCCAGTTACGACAAGGAGCGCTCACAGGGACTGCGCGTGAACGGACTGAAAACGGATCCGGCGGAATTTGCTAAGACGGCTCCATTTTCTCTGAATCCGGTTGCGTGGGCGGCGGAGGGATTCGCTTATGGGGCGGAGGAGCGTCCGGGGCGTCATCCGTACCACGATGCGGGCGTTTACTATATTCAGGAGCCGAGCGCGATGATTGCGGCTTCGCTTTTAAACCCGCAACCGGGGGAAATGATTCTGGATCTCTGTGCGGCACCGGGCGGAAAATCGACGCAGGCGGCGGCGAGACTGGGCGGAGAAGGACTTCTGGTGAGCAATGAGATCCATCCGGCGCGTGCAAAGATTCTCTCGCAGAATATCGAGCGCATGGGAATCCGGAATGCGGTTGTGACAAATGAAGATTCAGGGCGGCTGACGAAGTATTTTCCGGCATTTTTTGATGGGATCATCGTGGATGCACCGTGTTCCGGCGAGGGAATGTTCCGCAAGGATGAGACGGCGGTCACGGAATGGAGCCCGGAGAATGTGCGTCGCTGTGCTGGGCGGCAGCAGGAGATTCTTGAAAATGCGGCGATGATGCTGAAACCGGGCGGACGGCTGGTGTACTCCACTTGTACGTTTGCGCCGGAGGAGGACGAGCAGGCGATCGGACGTTTCTTAGAGGCACATCCAGAGTTTGCGCTAGAGGAAACGCCGGACTATCCGGGACTTTCGCACGGCGTTCCAGCCTGGGGGGCGGGCGTGACGGATGGAATCGAGAAAACGGTCCGTATCTGGCCGCACCGGACCGAGGGAGAAGGCCATTATGCGGCACTTCTTCGAAAAACGGGCGAGCCGGAGAGCGTGAAGCGTAAATATCCGGCTTCGATGAAGGACAAGAAGCTTCTGGCAGTCTATGAGGATTTCTGCAAAGAGATATTTATTGAGCCGAAGAAATGGACAGCGGACAGTACGATGACGATGTTTGGCGACCAGCTTTATCGGACGCCGGAGAATATGGTCGATTTTAAGGGGCTGCGGGTGCTTCGCCCGGGGCTTCAGATGGGAGAATTTAAGAAAAACCGTTTTGAGCCGTCCCACGCGCTGGCACTTGCCCTGCATCCATCGGAGGTAAAACAGAACGTGAACCTGTCTGCCGACGCGCCGGAGACGGCGGCATACCTGCGCGGCGAGACGATCCAGCTTTCTGAGGAAGACGCCGGAAAAGGCTGGTGCCTTGTGAGTGTGGACGGGTATTCGCTCGGATGGGGCAAGAAGAGCGGCGGGACGCTGAAAAACCATTATCCGAAGGGACTGCGGAAGCAGTATTAATAGAAGAAGGAAAAATCCTCCGGCATCGGAGCCGTAAACTCCATTGCTTCCCCAGTGATCGGATGCCGGAATGCCACCGTATAGGAGTGAAGCGCCTGCCGTCCGATGAAGCGGTAATCCGGGTTGTATAGAAAATCCCCTAAAAGCGGGTGCCCGATGGCTTTCATGTGGACCCGGATCTGGTGGGTGCGCCCCGTTTCCAGGCGAAGCCGGACGAGGGAGCAGCTGAGATCGTCCCGGTAATCGAGACACCGGTAATGGGTGACGGCGTGTTCCCCATGATCCATATCGATGCAGCGTTCGATGGTGGAACCATCTTTTCGGGCGATTGGCAGATCGATGGTGCCGGATTCTTCTGGTTTACCGGCAACAATCGCGAGATATTCGCGGCGTATCTCTTTTTTTGCAGTCATGGCGGAGAGAAATGCGCCGCTTATTTTATGTTTGGCGATCAGCAGAAGACCGGTGGTGTCGCGGTCTAAGCGGTTCACGGCACGGAACACGAAATGTTCGCCGCGCGAGGCAAACCGGTACGCGAGGGCGTTTGCCAGCGTATTTTCATGGTGTCCCTGGGACGGGTGGACAGGCATTCCGGTGGCTTTGTTGAGTATTATGAGATCTTCGTCTTCATATACTATATCGATTGACCGGAAGAATATCTGAAGAAACGGGTTCGTCCGGGAGAAAGAGCATCAGGGTGTCTCCGATCTGAAGCGGTGTGTTCAGCCAGGACGGTGTTCCGTTCAGGCAGATCTGCTCAGGGTTCTGTTTGAGCTCGATGAGGATGCGGCGGGAATATCCGGCATCGTGGAGGAAGGCGCCGATGGTGTCAGCTTTGTTTTTATTCGTAATAGTGTATGATAATGTCCGTTTCATTTAGGGAACCTCTTTGTAATCATTGTGATGCCAATAAGGATAACATAAAAGCAAGGAGGCTGCAATCTCATAGTATTTTTTGAAGGATTCTCGAAACCCTATTGACTTGCGATCAAAAACCTAGTATCATTACTAATAAGTAAGGCTGTTTTTATTCAAATTACTTATAAGTAGAACTAATAAATACAATGCAGAGAAAAGGAGAATGAACGATGGCAAAAGTAGGAATTGTAATGGGAAGCGATTCGGACATGCCGATCATGGCACAGGCAGCAGATTTTCTGGACAAGATGGGGATTGATTATGAAATGACAATCATTTCTGCACACCGTGAGCCAGACATCTTTTTTAACTATGCAAAATCCGCTGAGGAGAAAGGCTTTAAGGTTATCATTGCAGGTGCTGGTAAGGCAGCGCATCTGCCGGGTATGTGCGCGGCACTGTTTCCGATGCCGGTGATCGGTATTCCGATGAAAACCTCGGATTTAGGTGGGGTAGATTCTCTGTATTCCATCGTACAGATGCCGTCCGGTATTCCGGTTGCGACGGTAGCGATCAACGGCGGCAAGAATGCGGGTATTCTGGCAGCTAAGATTCTGGCAACTTCCGATCCGGAGCTTTTAGCAAAATTAAAAGCATACTCTGAGGAGATGAAGAACGAAGTGGTCGGTAAGGATGAGAAATTACAGAAACTGGGACATAAAGAGTATCTGGCACAGAAATAAATATTAAAAATATAAACAAGGACATACGGAGGAAAACCATGGATTACAAGAATTCCGGAGTAGATATTGAGGCTGGTTATAAGTCGGTAGAACTGATGAAAGAGCATGTAAAGAAAACGATGCGTGAGGAAGTGCTGGGAGGTCTGGGCGGCTTTGCCGGTGCATTCTCCCTGGCAAAGATTAAAGAGATGGAAGATCCGGTTCTCTTATCTGGTACGGACGGCTGTGGTACCAAGGTAAAACTGGCGATCATCATGGACAAGCATGACACGATCGGTATCGACGCGGTTGCGATGTGTGTCAACGACATTGCATGTGCAGGCGGCGAGCCGCTGTTTTTCCTGGACTATATTGCCTGCGGCAAGAACTATCCGGAAAAGATCGCGGATATCGTAAAAGGCGTTGCAGAAGGCTGCTTACAGTCGGAGGCAGCTCTGATCGGCGGCGAGACAGCTGAGCATCCGGGGCTGATGCCGGAGGAAGATTATGATCTGGCTGGTTTTGCTGTCGGCGTGGTTGATAAAAAAGACATGATTACCGGCGAAAACCTGAAACCGGGTGATGTATTGATCGGTATGGCATCCACCGGCGTTCACAGCAATGGTTTTTCCCTGGTCCGCAAGGTATTTGAGAAGGAACTCAACAAAGAGGGACTGGAGACCTACTATGAGGAGTTAGGAACCACGCTTGGCGAGGCACTTCTGGCACCGACCCGTATCTATGTAAAGGCGCTGAAAGCAGTGAAGAATGCGGGCGTGACTGTGAAAGCGTGCAGCCATATCACAGGCGGCGGCTTCTATGAGAATGTTCCGCGTATGCTGAAAGACGGCGTCTGCGCAGTCATCAAGAAAGACAGCTATCAGATTCCGCCGATCTTCGGTATGCTGGCGAAGAAAGGCGATATCGAGGAGCACATGATGTACAATACCTACAATATGGGTATTGGCATGGTCGTAGCAGTCGATGCGGCTGATGCAGAGCGAGCGATGGAGGCAATGAAGTCCGCTGGCGATACACCGTACATCATCGGTTCCATTGAGGCAGGAGAAAAGGGAGTAACATTATGCTAAGAGTCGTTGTAATGGTGTCTGGCGGCGGTACAAATCTGCAGGCAATCCTGGATGCGGTTGATAACGGCAAGATCACGAACGCAGAAGTTGTGGCGGTTATCAGCAACAATGAGGGCGCCTATGCGATTGAGCGCGCGAAAAACCACGGTGTCCCGGCATTTGTTGTGACTCCAAAGGCGTATGAAACACGCGATGCGTTCAATGAGGCGCTTTTGGAGACTATCAAGGCATGTAAGCCGGATCTCATCGTTCTGGCTGGATTCCTTGTGAAGATTCCGGCGGCGATGATCGAGGCATACAGAAATAAAATTATCAATATCCATCCGTCCCTGATTCCGTCATTCTGCGGCGTTGGCTATTACGGACTGAAGGTGCATGAGGCGGCGCTGGCGCGCGGCGTCAAGGTGACGGGCGCGACGGTTCACTATGTGGATGAGGGAACCGATACCGGTCCGATCCTCTTCCAGAAAGCCGTAGAGGTGCAGCCGGATGATACGCCGAAGACGCTGCAGCAGCGCGTGATGGAACAGGCAGAGTGGGTACTGCTTCCGCAGGCGATCAATGCGATTGCAAACGGAAGAATATAAGGAGAAGAACATGAAAGTTTTAATCGTTGGCAGCGGCGGACGTGAGCATGCGATCGCATGGAAAGTAGCTCAGAGTCCGAAGGTAGATAAAATTTATTGTGCACCGGGCAATGCGGGAATTGCAGAGTATGCAGAGTGTGTGCCGATCAGTGCGATGGAATTTGATAAGCTGGCGGCATTTGCAAAAGAGCATGAGGTTGACCTGACCGTGATCGGCATGGACGATCCGCTGGTTGGCGGTATCGTGGATGTGTTCGAGGCACAGGGACTGCGTGTATTTGGACCGAGAAAAAATGCGGCGATTCTGGAAGGATCGAAGGCATTTTCCAAGGATCTGATGAAGAAATACAACATTCCGACCGCAGCTTATGAGACTTTTACCGATCCATACAAGGCGCTGGAATACTTACAGACCGCTAAGATGCCGATCGTTTTGAAAGCAGATGGTCTGGCACTTGGAAAAGGTGTTCTGATCTGCAATACGCTGGAAGAAGCACAGGCAGGCGTCAAGGAGATCATGGAGGACAAGAAGTTTGGTTCTGCCGGTAATCAGATGGTCATCGAGGAGTTCATGACAGGACGCGAGGTTTCGGTTCTTTCCTTCGTCGATGGCGATACGATCCGCATTATGACCTCCTCACAGGACCACAAGCGGGCGCTGGATGGCGATCAGGGCTTAAATACAGGCGGTATGGGAACCTTCTCACCAAGCCCGTTCTACACAAAAGAAGTAGATGAATTCTGTAAAAAGTACATCTATCAGCCGTCGGTTGACGCGATGAAGAAGGAAGGACGTACCTTTAAGGGCATCATTTTCTTCGGTCTGATGCTGACCGAAGATGGTCCGAAGGTGCTGGAATACAATGCCCGTTTCGGCGATCCGGAGACACAGGTTGTCCTGCCGCGCATGAAGAATGATATCGTGGAAGTCTTTGAGGCATGTATCGACGGAACCCTGAATCAGATTGAGCTTGAATTTGAGGATAATGCAGCAGTCTGCGTCGTTCTGGCGTCGGACGGCTACCCGGTGAAATATGAAAAGGGCTTCAAGATTCACGGTCTGGAGAAGTTCAAGGACGCAGACGGATACTATGTATTCCACGCGGGCACGAAGTTTGATGAGGACGGCGACATCGTGACAAACGGCGGTCGAGTGCTGGGCGTTACTGCAAAGGGCAAAGACCTGAAAGAGGCGCGCGCCAATGCATACAAGGCGACCGAGTGGATCGATTTTGCTAACAAATATATGCGCCATGATATCGGGCATGCGATTGATGAGGCGTAGGGGAAGCGGTAGGTAGTAGATTCCTCTTTAGAAAAGAAACGGGGATATCAGATTTGAACGTCTGATATCCCTGTTTTTGTCTGGATGTTGGAAAAAAATGCTTTTGAAAAACATATTAAAAACATTCAATCGTGCTATAATAAAAAGAAAAGATGATCTGTTTTCATGCAATTAAAAGGAGGACAACGCAATGGCTAACAAATATGCAGGAACCCAGACGGAAAAGAACCTGAGGGAGGCTTTTTCCGGCGAATCACAGGCTAGAAATAAATATACCTATTTTGCATCCAAGGCAAAAAAAGAGGGGTTTGAGCAGATTTCCGCCCTTTTTTTAAAGACCGCAGACAATGAGAAAGAACACGCAAAGATGTGGTTTAAGGAATTAGACGGTCTGGGAAATACCGCAGAGAATCTGGCATCTGCTGCAGACGGTGAGAACTATGAGTGGACAGATATGTATGATGGATTTGCCAAGACGGCTGAGGAAGAGGGCTTTCCGGAGCTGGCAGTGAAATTCCGTATGGTAGCGGAGATCGAAAAACATCATGAAGAGCGCTACCGTGCCCTGCTTCACAATGTGGAAGCGCAGGAAGTATTTAAGAAGAGCGAAGTGAAGGTATGGGAATGCCGCAACTGTGGTCATATCGTAGTAGGCGAGAAAGCACCGGAAGTTTGTCCGGTATGCGCGCATCCGCAGGCTTATTTCGAGGTTCATGCGGAGAATTACTAAATTTCGGAAACGACGAGACGCCAGCTGAGGGTGCTGCCGATTCCTTATTGTGTATAAAAAAGGAAGATGCATCATATAAAAGATACGAAAATTAAGCAGGCTGTTTTGGATCCGTTCATATGAGATCGTCTTTTTTATCATTCGCACCAGATGTTTCGAAGGAACAATGCCAGGCAGAACATTGGATTGACACAGGAAATGCGCCAGGAACAGTAAAAATGACGCCGGAAGAAATTGAAAATTTGAATGCACGAATTTTACGGACATCTGGAACGGAAATGCATGATTTGAAAAATGAAGCCTTTGCCAAAGAAGAGAGAGTTGTTTATGATAAATGGTGTGGAAATTTCTTGTCATTTGGGATACAGGGGATAAATTGGACTGTGCGTGATGCTCAAAATTCCGTGGATAAAAATGTTCATATCAAATATGGAATCGCGACTTCACAGGGGTTGATCAAACAGTTTCCGATGGAGACTTTTTTAGCCGATGAGGAGGATCCATCCGATCCGGAGTGGGATGAGGCAGCACTTTGTCTCTGTATGGTCGGGGAACCGCTTTTGATTTTGGGTTCGGTGCAGGAGGGGAGTTATCTGTATGTCCGGAATGAATGCAGCGAGGGCTGGATATCGTCAGAGTCGGTGGCAGTCTGTCGGAACCGGGCGGAATGGCTGATGGCGGCATTTCCGATCCATCCGTTAGTAGTGACAGGGGATATGGTCTGGCTGGAAGCAAGTGCAGTCTATCCGGGAACCAGTGCATACCGGCTTCGGATGGGGACGGTGTTGGAATTGTGCGTGGAAGAAGGAATCCCAGAGATAAAAGAAACAATAGAAACAAACAGAAAAAAAGGGACAGGAGCGCTAATAGAGACAACAGAAGCACAGGCAGAACAGAGGGTACAGAACAGACTGTCTTGGAATAATTACATCGTCTGGCTTCCATGCCGCGCCCCGGATGGCAGTTTCTTCCGGAAAAAAGGATTGATTCCGATGAGCCGGGACGTATCGGTGGGATATTTGAGCTTGACAAATGAGGAGATTATTAAACAGGCGTTCAAGTGTCTGGGAGACCGCTACGGCTGGGGCGGAATGCTGGAAAGCCGGGATTGTTCTTCCTATATCCGGGAAGTGTACCGCTGTTTTGGATGGATCCTGCCTCGCAATACGACCGGGCAGTTGCAGATGCCAGTTCGAAAAATAGAGCTGGCGGGGCGGCGCTGCTCAGAAAAAAAGCAGATTTTAAAAGTATTAGAACCAGGCACACTTCTATATTTTCCGGGACATGTGATGATGTATCTGGGATATGAGAATGGCAATTTTTATGTCATAAACGATGTGAGCAGGCTGGTAAAAGAAGGAGAAACGATGCCGGTGCGTGTACGATCGGTGATTGTCAACACGCTGGCAGTCAGGCGTCCCAATCTGCGGACCTGGATGGAGGAGCTGACGCTTGCTTTGATTCCTTGGGAAACATGAAGCGTACAGCAGATAGAAAAAGGGAGAAAAAGAGAGATGAAGATAATTGTATGTGTGGATAATCAGAACGGCATGATGTTCAATCACAGACGGCAGAGCCAGGACCGCGTGCTTAGAAAGCGTATTCTGGAGCTGACAGGTGGGGAAAAACTGTGGATGAATGCATACAGCCAGAAACAGTTTTTACAGGTGAATGGAAATATGCCGAAAGAACAGGAACAATCCGGGCAACTGGGGCAATCTGGGCAGTTGGGGCAGATTCAGGCAGATGAAGCATTTTTGGAAAAGGCGGGGCCGGGAGAGTACTGTTTTGTCGAGGACAAGGATGTTGTTCCGTATGAGAGCCGGATCGAAGAAGTGATTCTTTGTCATTGGAACCGGGATTATCCGGCAGATATGTATTTTAAGATGGATCTGGGCAGCTGGAAGCTGGCAGAAACGCAGGAATATGCGGGTTCCTCGCATGAGAAAATTACAGAAGAGCGATATGTGCGCAGGTAAAAAATATGCATAAAAAGTAAGTACAATATAAAAGAGTAAGAAAGACATAAAAAACAAGTCAAATATAAAAAAGAGCCGGTTCTGCACCTGAAAATCAGGCGCCAGAACGCGCAAATCTACAGGGCTCTGAAAGGGATAGGCTTAAACGGAAAGGCAGAAATTCATATGAGAAAATTGAAAATGTGGCTTCTGGGGCTGGCTGCAGCGGCGATGCTGTCTGTTTCAGCGTGCGCGCAGGAGATTCCAGAGGGAAGTCTGAATGGAAACGGAAGTGTCAGCGCGGAGGAAAATCAGGCGGAAAGTGCGGACGGAGATTCGCAGGCGGTGTCATCGTCAGAAAATGGTGGAAACCGTGTATCTTCTGCTTCGGGAACGTCATTTAATCTGGCGGATGTACCGGCATATTCCGGTCAGCCGTATGTGGCAGTCAATGGAAATGTGCCGTATTTTACCGATGCGGATCTGACGGATGTATCATTTGAGAGTTACAGTGATCTGGACAGCCTGGGGCGCTGCGGCGTGGCATATGCTTCGGTTTCTCAGGACACGATGCCGACGGAGAAGCGCGGCTCGATCGGGGAAGTCAAGCCGACGGGCTGGCATACGGCGAAGTATGACAATGTGGATGGAAAGTATCTCTATAACCGCTGTCATCTGATCGGCTACCAGCTCACGGCGGAGAATGCCAATGTCAAAAACCTGATTACCGGAACCCGCTATCTGAACGTACAGGGAATGCTGCCATTTGAAAATCTGACAGCCGATTACGTGAAAGAAACCGGAAACCATGTCATGTACCGCGTGACACCGGTTTTTGAGGGCAATAATCTGGTTGCCTCCGGCGTCCTGATGGAGGCGGAATCCGTCGAGGATCAGGGCGAGGGAGTGCTATTCTGCGTGTACGTCTATAATGTCCAGCCGGGTATTGCGATCGATTATGCGACAGGAGAAAGCTGGGCGGACGGTTCTGGAAGTGCGGGAAGCACAGCCGGACAGGGAACGGCTGGAAATGGCAGCAGCCAGAATCAATCGGCTGGATCGGGAGCAGCTGGTTCGTCGGGAGGCGGCGCTGGATCCTCTGGAAGCAGCGCGACGGTTCAGACCTACATTCTCAATACCAACTCGAAAAAATTTCATCTTCCAAGCTGCACATCTGTCACCCAGATGAAGGCGGCAAACCGGCAGGAATTTACCGGTACGCGCGATGAAGTGATTGCAGATGGATATGAACCATGTAAGAACTGCAATCCCTGATAAAACAGGGATGCAAAGTGTCTCGTTTGTGCTGTGTATGGAAAGAATCGGATGAGAACACGGTTAAGGGAGTTTCTTTGAAATAAGAATATGATTAAAGATGCATTTTCTTCCGGAACAGATCTGCAATAATCTGGGCTGTTTCAGGTGCGCCGTAGTCGTTGGATTTGATACATAAATCGTAGTTCTTGATATTGCCCCAGTCAGTCTGCGTAAAATGTCTGCAGTGAACGGAGCGTTCATGATTTACTTTTTTGATAATTGGAGGCAGG
>ENA-ORVC01002719-ORVC01002719.1-human-gut-metagenome-genome-assembly--contig:-NODE-2719-length-11188-cov-6.350939_pt1 | contig 11188 bp, 6 predicted proteins | sample MGYA00242092_ERZ509234 | MGnify/ENA primary metagenome ERZ509234 (study PRJEB26280, sample SAMEA2338800) | human gut metagenome | biome: human gut; feature: human-associated habitat; material: faeces... | reverse complement strand
TATGTCTGGAACAGGCGGGCAGAAAAGAGTTAGTGCTTCATATCTGGACCATTTTATGGTTGGATTACCTGCGATAGAGGAACAAAGGCGTTTTGAAGCAATATATAAACAAGCCGACAAATCAAAATCTGTCATTCAAAAAGCTTTAGTATATTTGAATGACATACAAAGTGACGAATTAGGGAAAATCGCTTAATTATTAAATTGATAACAATGAAAATCATAGATATGTTTAACGAAGACAATACAGTGGAGCAAATGCTCATAGAAGCTGCAACCCAAAGTGGTTGGCAGTATGTAAAGTCACAGGATATACCTCGTAGTTCTGATTCTGTCCTTGTTGAATCATGGCTATTGGAAGCTCTTATTAGGTTGAATCCGATAACACATCAACAAGCGGAGCAAGTTATTTATAAACTCCGTGCTGCTATTACTTGTGGAGGTAATTATGATGAATTGGTGACTGCCAATGATCGTTTTCGTACATTGCTATTTAATGAAAACACAGAGCCTTTTGGAAAGGATGGTGAATATATACCTATCAGATTCTTTAGCGAAGATGCGGTCGAAGATTATTGTGTCGTAACCAATCAATGGGAATTTCCACGTAGCTCTGTTGGTGGAGGTAAACGTTTGGACTTGGTTTATCTGATAAATGGAATTCCGATTTGTGTTGGTGAAGCAAAATCTCCTGTTCGCCCTCAGATAACATGGGCTGACGGAGCCATCGATATGCTGCATTATGAAAAAAGCATTCCAGAAATGTTTGTTCCGAATATATTGACCTTTGCTACTGAAGGCAAAGAACTTCAATATGCCGGTATCTGTGCACCTGTTGACAAATGGGGGCCTTGGTTTAAAGATGAAGGTCGTCAGCATGGCACAATAGAGTCGGTTAAAAGTAATGTAATGGGGTTAGTTCAACCAAACCGACTACTTGACATATATCGTTACTATAGTGTTTTTACAGGAACATCATCAGGCAAAAAAATAAAAATAGTTTGCCGTTATCAACAATATCTAGGAGGTGAAGCTATTGTTCAGCGTGTCTTAAATACATATCGAGAGAAACAAGGTCCGAAGAAAGGTCTTATTTGGCATTTCCAAGGTTCGGGAAAATCATGGTTGATGGTATTTGCTGCCCAAAAATTACGTTTGCAGAACGAATTACATGCTCCCACAGTTGTTATCGTTGATGACCGTATTGATTTGGAAGATCAGATAACGGGCGATTTTACTCGTGCTGATATTCCTAATATAGAATCTGCAAAGACAAAAGATGAGTTAGTTGCATTTTTCAAGCAGGATCAGCGCAAGATTCTGATAACGACAATTTTCAAGTTCGGAGATGTTGATAGTGTACTGAATGAAAGAGATAATATCATTTTATTGGTAGATGAAGCACACCGAACTCAGGAAAAGGATTTAGGACAAAAAATGCGCAATGCACTACCTAATGCATTTTTCTTTGGTCTTACCGGAACGCCTATCAACAAACGAGATAAGAATACTTTTCAATCGTTTGGTGCTGATGAGGATTTAGAGAAAGGTGGATATATTTCAAAATACACTTTCCAAAATTCTGTTGAAGATGGAGCTACGCTTGAATTGAATTTCCAAACAGTGCCGGTAGAGATGCATCTTAACGAAACTCAATTACAAGAAGAATTTGATGAACTGACCGATCAAATATCCGAGGACGAAAAGAACGAATTAGTAAAACGAACTTCTGTTGAAGCATTTTTTACAGCAGAGAAGCGAATTAACGATGTCGCACGTTATATTGTAAATCACTTCAAAGAGTATGTAGAGCCCAGTGGCATGAAAGCCCAAGTTGTGGTATATAATCGAGACTGCTGTGTGAAATATAAGAAAACGATTGATGCTCTTTTGGGTACGGAAGATGCAACCACTATCGTTATGCATACGGCTGGTGATAAAGCTGATGAGTATAAGACATACCGTCGTGATAGAGAACAAGAAAGAAAACTTCTTGATCAATTCCGTGATCCATTGTCACCGATTAAAATGGTGATTGTCACTTCAAAGCTGTTAACAGGTTTTGATGCTCCGATTTTGCAATGTATGTATCTTGATAAACCAATGAAGGATCATACGTTGTTACAAGCTATTTGCCGTACGAATAGAAAGTACAATGTTGATAAGAAATGTGGTCTGATTGTAGATTTTGTTGGTGTATTTGATAATGTAGCCAAGAGCCTTGCTTTTGATGAAGAGACGGTAAAAACAGTTGTAAAAAATATTGATGAGATAAAAGTGTTGATACCTCAATTTTTGCAAGAGTGTATTGACTTTTTCCCTGGTGTAGACCGGACAATCGGTGGTTGGGAAGGTTTGCAGGCTGCTCAGCAATGTTTACTTGATGAGTCTACAAAAACGAATTTTGCAAAACATTTTTCACGATTGGCTAAAGCTTGGGAAACAGTAAGCCCGGATGCAATGCTGGCTGTTTTTCAGGCGGATTATACTTGGCTGGCTCAGGTATATCAAAGTGTACGTCCTGTTAGTACCGGAGGTTCACTCATATGGACTTTATTGGGTGCTAAAACCATTGAAATCATTCATCGTAACATTGATACAATTGATATTGGGACTCCACTTGAGGATCTTGTGGTAGATGGAGATGTAATTGATATGGTGTTGGAGCAAGCCAAAGACAATCCTAAAAAGATATTGGAAGTGGAAAAAATGCTTCGTTTGAGGTTAGGAGAGCATCATGGAGACCCTAATTACAAGGCATTTGCTGAGAAGTTGGATGAACTGCGCCGTCATATGGAGGAAAATCTTATAACTAGTATTGATTTCCTCCGAGGATTGCTCACCCTTGCTAAAGAAGTGCTTGAGGAAGAAAAAAACTCAAATCAACCTCTTGACAAGAGGGAACAAGCTAAAGCTGCTCTTACGGAGTTGTTTGAATCAATTAGAACTGAGGATACACCTATCATTGTAGAACGGGTTGTTGCTGATATTGATGAAAATGTGGTAGCTATTGTACGTAAGTTTAAAGATGCTTTTAAAAGCATTACAGCTCAGCGAGAGATAAAAAAGAAACTACGTTCTATTCTGTGGGTTAACTACCAGATTAAAGATCAAGAAGTTTTTGATAAGGCTTATCAGTATATTGAAATGTATTATTAATTGGTTGATAAAATAAATTTGTTATGGCTGTTGAATCACACGATAAGAAACTTGATGACCTTCTAAAAATGGTTGAAGAAGGTAAGGCTCAATTACCCGACTTTCAACGTAGTTGGGTTTGGGATGACACGAAGATATGTAAACTAATAGAAAGTATCACATCTGGCTTCCCAATGGGTGCAGCGATGTTTTTGGCTAATGGTGGTGAGCATATCCGTTTTAAGTATCGCACATTTGAAGGTGTGGATTCTATATCAGAAGTTACACCTGAGTGGCTTGTGCTCGATGGACAACAGCGACTCACAACTTTATATCAGGTCTTGAAAAGTAAGAAAGCAACTAATACTCGATTAGAGACCAATCGAGATACAATTATCAAACGCTATTATTATCTAGATATTCGTAAATGTCTAGACTCTACTGCGGACAGATTGGAAGCAATCATATCTGTATCAGAGAAGAAACAGCTTACAACAAATATTGGTCGTGATGTAACGCTGGACTTATCCACAAGAGAGAAAGAATTTGAGAACCTGATGTTTCCCTTGAATATTACGTTTTCTCATAATGATACGGAAGATTGGCATTATGATATGGAAGACTATTACAAAGGTGATAGAGAGTATAGAAATTTATTCCGTGATTTCTCACAGCAGATTCTTCGCCCAATTTTAGAGTATAACATACCTATAATTCAGCTTGATAAAGAAACCCCGAAAGAAGCTGTCTGCCAGATTTTTGAGAATGTAAACACTGGTGGTGTACCTCTTACGGTTTTCGAACTCGTCACAGCTACATTTGCTGCTGAAGGACATGAATTGAGAAAAGATTGGGAGACCATTCGTCATATTTTTGCTCAAAAAGTAAATGGCGAGCTATTGAAAGAAATCACTGGTGCTAATTTTTTGGCAGCAATGACTCTTTTGGTATCATATTATAAAAGAGTGGTTTCAGGTGATGATGAGCGTGTGGCTGTAACATGTAAGAAAAAAGACATTCTTAGGCTTGAATTGAAAGATTATTTGAAGTATCATGACGCTTTGATTAAAGGTTTCTGTGATGCAGCTGATTTCTTAGTACATCAGGGGATTTTCCGTTCCAGAGATCTTCCATATTCGTCACAACTTATTCCACTTGCTGCAATCTTTGCATACGACAACGAAAATAAAAAAATGTTGCATCTTGGAAGCAAACAGGAATTATTGTCTCGTTGGTATTGGTGTGGCGTAATGGGTGAACTATATGGGGGTGCCAATGAAGCTAGATTTGCAACTGATATAATGGGCGTATTCCGTTGGATGGAAGGTGGTGAAATGCCAGAGACTGTATATCGTTCCAATATACAACCAACTCGTTTATTGACCATGCAGACTAGGAATAGTGCAGCGTACAAAGGTGTTATGGCACTTATCTTACAAGATTCACCACTTGATTTTATGACAGGTCATCGTATGGATATAGCATCTTACATTGATGAAGATGCTGATATTCATCATATATTCCCTCAAACTTATTGCGAGAAAAATAACCTTCCACGTATAAAATGGAATTCAGTCATTAATAAGACTCCAATTTATGCATCTTCCAATCGTTCAATAGGAGGACATGCACCAAGTACCTATATTGGAACTATGGCAAATAAGGGATTAAAACAAGTTGAGATACAGGAAGCTATAGAGTCACATAAGGTAAGTTATGCTCATCTCGCATTAGATGATTTCAATGCTTATTTCATAGATCGAGCAAAACAATTGCTTGACAGAATAGAGCAAGCGACAGGCAAATCTGTCTCAGGAAGAGATAGCGAAGAAACAATCCGTGAATTTGGTGTTGCTTTAATATAGATAGCAATCTGTAACAAACTAGAAAAATATGATTAATAAATAGCTGAAAATAAATGAACTGGAGATTTTGGAAGAAAATATGTGCAAATAATTCGATGGAGGATGATAAACAAGTATCATTAACTCCTGCTCTGCTTAATCGTGATAGTGAAAGTGATAAGAAGCAGTATAGGAGTGTTTTGAATCTTGCACGAAAACTAGAAGAGAAAGACATCTTGAACATTGCTCTTACTGGTCCTTATGGATCCGGTAAGAGTTCCATTCTTCGCTCTTTGATGAAAGACTATCGTAAATACAAATATCTTTCAATATCTCTTGCTACACTAAAGTCACCATTAGATGATAAAAAGAATAAAATAGATATTGATACGATGAATAATCGTATTGAATACAGCATTCTTCAACAACTTATTTATAAAGAAAAACAAGAGACGCTTTATAACTCCAGATTAAAAAGGATTTATCATAAATCAACTTGGGCTCAATATGCTTTATCTTTTGCAATAATATTTTATATTGTTGCCTTAATTATTGTATTTGAACCATCATTTTTGGAGGTGGATTGGATTTGCAATCGCTTAAGTAATCCAGTATTAAATAAATGGTCTGATATTTTTGCTCTATCATATATATTTGTTGCAACAATAATATTCGTTCAAAAGACTGTCAAATCATTGAGTAATAGTAAACTGAATAAGTTAAATCTAAAGAATGGAGAGATTGAATTAAAAGAAAACAAAGAAGATACATCCGTTTTCAATAAGCACATGGATGAGATTGTCTATTTCTTTGAGGTTACTGATTATAATGTTGTGATTATAGAAGATTTAGATAGATTTGATAATACGGATATTTTTCTTAAGTTAAGAGAGGTAAATCAACTCTTGAATCAGTCAAACTCTGTGGGGCGTAAAGTTACGTTCATTTATGCGGTTAAAGATGATATGTTTTTTGATGAAGAACGTACTAAATTCTTTGATTATATCACAACTGTAATCCCAATAATCAATTCTTCAAACTCGGCAGACAAACTGAAAGAGGAACTAGAGATAAAAGGCTATTCAGATCTTAATGTCGAGGTAATAGACAGTTTGGCTTTTTTCATTGACGATATGAGATTACTGAAGAATATTGTCAATGAATATGCCCAATATAGAGAAAAACTTGATGAGAAACTTGATCAAAACAAACTTCTTGCAATGATTGTATATAAAAACTACCATCCAAAAGATTTTGCTGATCTGCATAAAGGAAAGGGTGTTTTGTATGATTGTTTGCATAAGAAAAGTGAATTATTGGTTGAGCGCAATAGACAGATTGACGAGCGTATTAATGGAATAACTAAAAAACTTCAATCTTTAGAAGCGACACATGCCATACAAGAAAAAGAATTAAGGCTGATTTATATTGAAGGGTATCGTAGAAAATTATCAAAACAAAATGAAAATAATGCCTTTTTGTTTTTTGTCGAAAACAATTTTATACCTCTTGAAGATATCGCAGAAAATGAAACGTTATTTAATTCCTTTATATCGCAATCCTCATTTCGATATCAATGTTTTAAGAGGCATCAAACTAACACATATTATGGTGTTAGATATTATTATGATACATCTGAAGATAGTTGCAATATTCAATTCAGTCAAATAGAGAAAATAGTTAATTCTACCTTTACCTACCATGAGCGATTAGAAGCCTTGCGAGAAGGGGAAAAAAGATATCGTGAACAAATCAAGATACTAGAATTATCTCGTAATAATCATTATGCTACTCCAATACAAGAACTGTTGCTGGATGTTGATATGCAGACGCATAAAATTTTTAGTGAACTCAATGTCTCTAAAATGCTTGAAGTTTTCTTGAAAGAAGGACTTATAAATGAAGATTACTTTGATTATATATCTTTCTTTTTTGGTAAGTCAATTAATAAGCACGACCATGATTTTATCCTTGAATTAAAACTTCGGCATAGTTTGCCGTATGACTATCATATAGATAAAGTAGGGCAGTGCGTAAAAAACATTCCTGATAAATGTTACAACGATGTAAGTATATTGAATATTCAGGTGGTCGATTGTATTTGTCAGCATCTTGAAGAAGCAAATAACTCAAAACTTCATTCGATAGCACAAGTTATTATGCATAATAAAAAGTGGGACTTTTTGATTGACTTCTATAAATCAGTTGAAGATTCAAGCTCGCTTTTCAACCATTTGGGCAGTATCGTTGATGGATTATGGAAGATCTTCGTGAAACAGAATTCCGATGAATTATTCGAGTCTTGGTTACGATTCCTCGAATTGAACCATTCCACCAAAGAAAGTCGTAACTGGTTGAATAAACACTTCGCATTTATATCTCATAGAGTAGATCTCATAGGTTTTGATACAATCAAACAAATAGTGTCGAATGGAAAACTGATTTTTACAGATATAGATGCAGAGTCTAGGTGTTTGCTTGAGTATGTTGTAGAAAACAAAGCATATATGTTGACACCAGAAAATGTTGTATGCGCATTTGTTCATTATCGAAATGAGAGGGTGGAAACATTGGATAATTATCCTTTAAATGTTACAATACTGAGGAGCTGTAAATCAGCTAAATCTATATCAGATTATATAGATGAATGTTTTGACAATGCACTAAATAATGTATTTATTACAGATACGGTATTTACAACCGATTATTACTCAATATTTTATAGGTAATAAGTCAGAAATATGGTCGTTGTCTTTAATTGTACATTCTAAAGGGTGAAGATTTAACGCTTTTATTGATTATTAACTCTAAAATAAATCAACTCGGGTCGTTTCTTCTCTTTTTCTTGTTATTTGTTTCCGATATTCCACTTCTATTTCAGCTTATCTCCTAAGTCTCTGCAAAGATAGCGAAATTGATTGGATATTCATCCACTCCATTATCATTTGTAGATTCTGTTTACGTGCCGCAATGTATCAATAACTCAACTACGCATAAGGAGGTGAGGAAATAGGAAAAGAAAATCTATTATTTTGGAGGAAGTGCAGTCTTCCGTTTGCTTTTTTGTTCCTGTTAAAATTAGCCCCCTAAAAAACAAGGGTTTGTGTAATCGGTTCTCGAATCAAGAACTATTGTTTAAGTTGATTTTCTACTATTTCGTCAGTCGTTTGTCTCCATTGCCGGATGCTTCATTATGTCAAGCCGATGAATGGGAAAGGTTTTGGGGCTGTTTACTCTCCGAAGGAGGAAGAAACTGCCTCAAACGGTTTACCGCTTGACCTTTTCACATTCAATTGAGGCTTGGCTACCTTTGCACCCGACATAAGGGATAAATGACTGAATATATTTTCGCTATTTGTGGGAGTGTTGTGGTGTCATCTTGATTGAAGAATAATAAAAAAAACGTTATGCTCAACCTTGACTAATCAGATGACACCCAATTGTGCTCTTGCTCCTTGAATATGGTTTTTGTCATTCGTTTCTAGAGCGAAGTATCCATATGCCAAGGCTGATGCTGCGGCTCTCTCTATAGTGTGTTCGTATAATTTATCCCATATTCTTCCTCCTTGTTTTGTATAAGCTGTAATCAAATCTCGCAGGCTATTTTCTCCGAAAATGGTGAGATGTCCTGCAAAATCATTGGCTGGGTCTCCAATATGGGCTGTTGACCAATCAATAATGCCGGCAACAACACCTGTTGTCGATGTAAGTATGTGCCCGGCATACAAGTCGCCATGAATGAATGTTGTAAAATCCGGCCATAAAGCATCATTGTCCAGCCATTTCCTGTATCGGATTTCAAGCTTGGTACTAATGCCTATTTCCGACTTTACAGCTTGCAATTGGTTCAAAATCTCAGGTCGCAAATCAGATGGCTTCATAACTCTCAGCCCATTTTCGATAATCTCTTCTTCTGGAATATTGTGCAACTGTACCAAAACTTTTGCCAGTGACGACACATATTCGGGACAGTCCTTGTCCATATTCCAAACCATATCGTAAGTTTCCGTGTCAATCATAAGCACAGGCTTTTCTTCAATCAAAGGATAGGCTATCAGATGGGGAGATACGATTTTCCAATCGGGCACTTTGACCGACAAATGCTTCTCGACAAGCTGTAAAATTTTCCTCTCGTTATTGATTTGCTCACCCATATCCTCACGGCGCGGAATACGAATCAGCCATTCCTTTCCGTTTGTGTCTGTAGCAAAACCGACTCTAAAGTCAACACCCATTTCATTGAATCTTATTTTCTCTGTCAAAGACACACCATATTCTTTGGCAAGTTTTTGAATTTCTTTTATTTCCATTTATATTTGATGTTAATTCTATAGTTTGAGTATCACTTTTTCATGTTTCCAACATTCATTAGTATGGGTGAAAGGAAAGAAACGACACCGATAAACATTACCATCGAACCTGATAACAAGAACGAATTGGATATTCCTATGTTTTCCGCCAATGTTCCTGTGCACAGCAAACCAATCATCGAAGGCAAAACGGCAGAACTATGATACAAAGAGAATACACGTCCCTGTATATTGGATGGGACTTCCGTTTGCAGGATAGTGATAAACGAGGCTGTGAATACCGACAATGAGATACCTGCGAATATGACAGTCGATACATAACCCACAAAACAGTTGGACGGCAAGATGCCACAGAGAAAAAAGGCAGTTCCCAATGACACATACATTGCATTGACTAAGACAATCTTTCTCGTTTTCGGCTTGAAAAAAGCTAAAGCCGTTCCACCTAACAGCATCCCTACAGACCACCCGATTTCTATTGTGCTGATTTTCCATTTCCCACCGTGATAACATTGTGTCGTGAGTAGAGGGAACATAAAGGAACTTGGAATGATACAAAATGTCACCGACATGGCACATAGGAATAGCAACGCTATCCCTCTATTTGCCAACACGCAGTCAAGACCTTTTTTCAAATCGCTCACAACGTGTTTGGCCGATAGAGAAGTTGTTGCCGTCGAGTAATGGGGAATGAATACAAATACCAATGAGAGAATAGCAGCTAAAGCACCCAATATGTCTAAATACAACACCGAATGAATAGACATATAGGTAATGGCTAATGTTCCTATGGCAGGGCTGGCTATACCACACATTGACCGTAGTACCTGATTAATTCCTGCCACCCGAATCAGCTCCTTTTCCGGCACAATAAGCGGAGCTATAGTTTGCACAGCTGGTGTTTGGAACGCATTTCCAACAGAGCGAAGCACCAATATCAAATATATCCAGTTAAGATTGCCACTGTCGTATTTCAAAAGGATACTCATCACGAATGCGCACAAAGCCAGGAACAAATCCGATACGATTAAAACTGTTTTACGATTCCATCTGTCAATAAGGACTCCTGCAAAAGGTCCTATGATAGCCTGTGGAAGTATGGCTGCCATTCCTGCAAAAGCAAGCACTTCTGCCGACTGATGTTCCAAGCTAAGCCAAATAGTGATTGCAAATTGAACGGCATAACTGGAAAGCATTGATATAAATTGTCCCGACCAAATAAGTATATAGGTCTGAACCCATTTCCCGTTTGAATAATTCATCGTTACCTTTTTTGCTACAAAGGTATAAAATTGGGTTGGTAAAATATAATCAGCTGATTAGTTTCTTTTGTCTAATCAGCTGATATTTGGTCATCTTCTCATAGAGAATCCTTGCTTTTGCTGGTGCTCATAATGCCCCTCCACCACATTGTTAACCTCTCGCTGGACTTTGACCTGCTCACGACTATCCAAGTTTCCTTTTTGCTTGGCAGTGAAATACAGGAAATCCCCTGCCGCCTGATGTGATTGTCTGTCATCCCCGAACAGGTTAAGGGCACTCTTGATGTCAGATACCTGTTCCGTATCAAAACGTGGCTTGTAATAATCACGGGCGAAACGGATGACACTGTGTACCGCCTTGCGGAAGATGTCGCTCGTTTTGAGCAGCAGGAAACTGAGATAACCGATAATATGATTTTGCCATGCAATCCGGTTCTTGAGTCTTGTTGTTTCCTGTGCATGTTCCGTTTCCTTGCGGTTCAGTTCGGACCGGTGTTTGGCCTCCAGTTGCATCAGTTCACGGCTATGGTCGTTCTGTATGGTCTGGATTCTGTCCTGCAACTGCTCGATAGTTTCCTTGTGCGTGGAAATCTCACAGCGCAAATCCTCTATTTCATTTTTCAGGGCTTTCGAT
>ENA-ORVC01002714-ORVC01002714.1-human-gut-metagenome-genome-assembly--contig:-NODE-2714-length-11211-cov-3.138849_pt1 | contig 11211 bp, 8 predicted proteins | sample MGYA00242092_ERZ509234 | MGnify/ENA primary metagenome ERZ509234 (study PRJEB26280, sample SAMEA2338800) | human gut metagenome | biome: human gut; feature: human-associated habitat; material: faeces... | reverse complement strand
GAGCGCCACCTTGCCAAGGTGGAGGTAGCGAGTTCGAGCCTCGTCGCCCGCTCCAATTTTTTTATTGTGGCGCCATAGCCAAGTGGTAAGGCAGTGGACTGCAAATCCGCGATTCCCCAGTTCAAATCTGGGTGGCGCCTCCAGAAAAGAAACACCTGATTTCAGGTGTTTCTTTTTTGTTATATCCGGAATTTGACCAGTGGGTCACTGCTCAGTGAGGAGTGGGAACTGTACGGCCATCAGACAGCATTTTCGATTTCTGCAATAGAAATTCGTTGGTGACTGGTAAACGCTCTGTATATTGGTTCTCAGTGCCTAAGGAACAGGGCTGTGCTTTGTAAGGGGATCTGCGGAGGGGGAATCAGCTTTCGGGATCGGATGGAGTTTGGTTGGCATCGTTTTCCACAAAAAATCATAAAGTGGGGGAAAACTTCGAAAAAACATCCTATAAAAATGGAGAAAATACCTTCTTTTGCAGAAAATTGCAGATACAAGTTGACAAATTGGTTACAAAGTGGTAAAATCTGCTCATATTAAATGATGGAGGCAGACATGAAATTTTCCGTACTTTCCAAGGTAAAAGACTTGTATGAGAATGACCAAGCGCGGGCGGTCTTGGAAAAGTATCTGCCTAAATTGACCCGCAGTCCCTCCTTTCAAATGACCTTCGGGATGTCTTTCAAAACCCTTTGCAGTTTTGCACAGTGGAATTTACCGCCGGAGCAGTTGGATGCTGCGGATCAGGAATTGCGTGCGATTTAATATGGAACGCTGAAACAGTGGACGGTTCTCCAAAAGAGGGCTGTCCGCTTTTTCTTTGCATGGAATTGGAACACTGTGATCAAAAAAATGAAACGAAAAAAGAGCCTGCACCGATGTGCAGGCTCTTTTGCGTTGTAAGATTGTGCTTGGAAGGAATTACTCCAGACCGATGCGTTTCGCCTGGCGATCGGGGTCCCAGAAGAATCCCCACTCTTTCAGCATCTTGTTCCGTGCAGTGTCTGCAGCGGTCCAAGTTTCCAGCTCGCCCTTTGCGTACATGTCGTCAATCTCTTCGTCAGAGACGCCCCACAGCTTGAGGACTTCGCGGTTGTGCTCGCCGAACAGAGGAGCGGAGGCCACGATGTCGGAGGGGTTCTTCTTGAAACGGTTGGTGATACCGATGCCCTTCATGGGACCGAACACCTGGTCATCCCATTCCACGATATTCTCGCGGGCCTCGTACTGAGGATCTTTCTCAATGTCAGCGGGCGTGTAAGCTCTCTGGCAGGGGATATTGGCCTCAGTAAAGATCTTTTCCAGTTCATCAGCAGTGCGTGCTGCACAGAACTCTTCGATCAGTCTCTCTTCCACCTGACCGCGCGGGTCGAAGATGGGGTAACCGGTGCAGCGGCCGTCAACGGTCAGATCCGTGCCGGGCACTTTCTCGTCGCTGCCGGGAGCGGGCATACCGATGATGGGGAATCCGCGGGAAACGGGACCCTGACCGGTGATTGCCACGAAGATGGCATTGCCGTCTTTGGTGTCGTAGAAGGAGAAACCGGCGGAAGTGTCGTGTTTGTTGCCGGAACGGAAGGAGATGGGCTCGCCCTGTTTGGGATATCCCTTGTTGAACCAGACTGCGGGGTAGTTGTCCAGCAGACGGAACATATTGTCGTACTGTGCCACGTCACAGGAGTCGCCTTCGCCGTACTTCAGTGCGTGAATATGACCGGCCATTGCGCAGATGCAGACGTTGTAAGCGGTAACATAGTCAGACAGGTAGGGGTTGACCTTCAGAGGACCGGAGGTGGGATTGATACCGTTCATGTACATATAGCCGCCCATAGCCTGACCGGAAACGTCGTAAGAAGCCTTATCTTTGTAAGGACCAAACTGACCGTAGCCAGAGACATGGACGATGGAGAGCTTGGGATTGTGCTCCCAGCAGACTTCATCAGACAGACCGCGTTTCTCATAACCGCCGGGACGGCCAGCCTCAATCCAAATATCTGCCCATTCAATAGCCTTCAGGAAGATCTCGGTACCGCGCTTGGTGGCAGTGTTCAGCGTAATGGAATACTCATTGCGGTGCAGCTGAGAGCAAGCAGTGGTTCCACGGGTGGAGCAAGCGATTTTCGGATGCTCTGCACGCAGGACCTGTGCGCCCATTTCGGCCATCAGAGAACCGGCAAAGGGGCCGGCGATATTCGTAGCGGTGACAAAGACTTTTACGCCGCGCAAGACACCGAACTGGGGGAAGGAGGCGAAATCCTGGTGCAGAGCATTCTGAAATACTTTCATAGCGAAAACTTCCTTTCTGATTCTATATTGAGAACTTTCTTTCTCGAGATAAAAAAAGTATACAACAATGACAAAATGCTGTCAAGAAAGAGTTCTAAAACTACTCAAAAAGCGAGAAAAAAACTTGTAAAAAATAAACAAAGACTGCGGTGTAAAACCGCAGTCTTTGCAGAAAACAGTGTATTTTTGGAGATTAGCCGTTGTACTCCAGACCCAGACGCTCGGACTGACGTTTGGGATCCCAGAAAAAGCCCCAAGCAGCCAGGTTCTTGACCTTTGCAGTCTCGGCAGCAGTCATGGTGACCATTTCCTTCTTCTCGTACATCTCGTCGATCTCTGCCTCGGAGTAACCCAGGGTTGCCAGGAACTCGCGGTTGTGCTCGCCGAAGGTGGGAGCGGAAGCAACGATCTGAGAGGGGTGTTTCTTGAAGATGTTGGTGCAGCCGATGCCCTTCATGGGTCCGAACACCTGGTCATCCCACTCAACGATGTTCTCACGAGCCTCGTACTGAGCATCCTTCTCGATGTCAGCAGGAGTGTAAGCTCTCTGGCAGGGGATGCCGGCGCCGGTGAAGATCTCTTCCAGCTCGTCGCAGGTGCGCTCTGCGCAGAACTGAGTCAGCAGAGCCTCGGCCTTCTGGCCGCGCGGATCGAACAGGGGGAAACCAGTGCAACCCACGGGGATGTCGCCTTCGCCCACAGTGCCCATGCCGATGATGGGATAGCCGCGGACAACAGGACCCTGGCCGACGATAGCAACGAACATTGCGCCGCCGTCTTTGGTGTCGTAGAAGGAGAAGCAGCAGGCCTGGTCGCTCTTGTTACCGGTACGGTAGGGAACAGGCTCGCCCTGCTTGGGATAGCCCTTGTTGAACCAAACTGCGGGGTAGTTGTCCAGCAGACGGAACATGGTGTCGTACTGAGCAACGTCGCAGGAATCGCCTTCGCCGAAGTTCTTTGCATGGATGTAGCCAGCCAGAGCAACGATGCAGGCGTTGTAAGCGGTGATGTAGTCAGACAGGTAGGGGTTGACTTTCAGCATGCCGGAAGTGGGGGACACGCCGTTCATGTACATGTAGCCGCCCATAGCCTGGCCGGAAACGTCGTAGGAAGCCTTGTCCTTTGCGGGGCCGAACTGGCCGTAGCCGGAAACGTGGACGATAGCCAGTCTCTTGTTGTGCTCCCAGCAGACTTCGTCAGACAGACCGCGCTTCTCGTAACCGCCGGGACGGCCAGCCTCGATCCAGATGTCTGCCCATTCCACAGCCTTCAGGAAGATTTCCTTGCCGCGTGCGGTAGCGGTGTTCAGAGTGATGGAGTACTCGTTTCTATGGTTCTGAGACCAAGCAGTGGTGCCACGGGTCTGGCAGAGAATGTTGGGGGCCTCAGCCTGCACAACTTTTGCGCCCATTTCAGCCATCAGGCAGCCAGCGAAGGGGCCGGCGATGTTGGTACCGGTAACCAGAACTTTCACGCCTTCCAGGACGCCAAAGCCAGGATACTCGTTGAACTTCTGATGCAAAGCGTTGTTGATGACTTTCATTGCAAATAACTTCCTTTCAATATGTGTTTAAACAGCCAGCGTTCTATAATAGAACAGACGCCGGAAATTTAACATTTTTATATCAGCTACGGCCGACATATTAGATGATAACCTTTTAACAACTGGAAGTCAAGAGGAGTACTTTCAGAAAAGAAAGTAGTTTTTTTGTGAACATTGCACAGTTTCATTTTTCTTCGCGGTGCAGATACATCTGACCATTGAGAAAAAATAAAAAACTGGCATCCGAAGATGCCAGTTTTGAAAAATCGGTGCAATATCAGCCGGTGGTCCAGCCGTCGCAGTGGTAGATGCCAGCCTCGCAGTAGGAAGATGCATCGGAGGACAGGAACACGAACATCTTAGCCAGCTCTTCGGGCTCGCCCATGCGGTGCATAGCAATACCCTGGCAGACATACTTGATAGCAGCTTCGCTGGTGTCCTTCATGACCATGTCGGTCTTGACAACGCCGGGGCAGATAGCGTTCACGCGAACGTTGAAGTAAGCCATCTCACGGCCCAGAGAACGAGTCAGGCCAACGACGCCGCCCTTGGATGCACCGTAGCCAGCGCCCATGGAGGAACCGTAAACACCAGCGATGGAAGCGGTGTTTACGATAGCGCCGAACTTCTGGCCGCGCATGATGTTGCAAGCGCAGTGGTCGACATACCAAGTGCCGATCAGGTTGACTCTGACGACTTCCTCAAACAGACCCTCGGGAATGTTCTTGCAGGTGTTGTTGTGGGTGATGCCTGCGATGGAGCAGACAGCGTCCAGATGCTGCTTGCCTTCCTCGTTGGGGAACTTTGCGATAAAGTCCTTCATGCAAGCGTCGATATCCTGCTCGGAGCAGGTAGCCAGGTCGAAGGTGTAGCCGACAATGTTACGGCCGGGGAACTCTTCGTTCAGGGCCTTCAGAGCGGCCTCACGGGTTTCCTCGTAGTGGCTGCAGATAGCGACAGCGTTTGCGCCTTCCTTCAGCATTTCTCTTGCGGTTGCAAAGCCGATACCACGGGAACCACCAGTGATAAACACGTTCTTGCCCTGCATCATGTTTTCCATAATATGTTTCCTCCATTCGATTGATTCAGTAGCGTCAAAAGTTTCGCTCTTGTTGTTAATAATATCACTTGCGGATTCGGAAGTCAATGAATCGAATTGCTTAAAAGAACGGGGATAAATTGTGCAAATTAGAGAAAAATACCGCAGAAGTGGAAACTTCTGCGGTATAGTTTTTCTTTTGGAAACCGAGCGCTCAGATGGAAAAACCGTCCACATTGAACACGCCTGCTGTGCAGTAAGTGGACATGTCCGAAGCGAGGAAAACATACATATCAGCAACTTCCTCCGGCTCGCCCATACGGCGCAGGGCAATGTTGGCTACAGCAGCTTCTTTTGCCTCTTTGCTCAGATTGGCAGACATGGGGGTGCGGATTGCTCCCGGAGCGATGCAGTTGACGCGGATATTGAAATATCCCAGCTCACGGCCCAGAGACTTGGTCAAACCGATGACACCGGCCTTGGAGGCACCGTAGCCGCAGCCCATGGGGTTGCCGTAAATGCCGCAGATGGAGCTGGTGTTGATAATGGAACCGAACTTCTGGTTCCGCATGATCAGTCCTGCCTGCCGGTCCACATTATAGGTGCCAATCAGGTTCACATCGACCTGATGCTGAAACTCACCGTCTGCAATTCGTTTGATGGTGGTATTGTGGGTGATGCCTGCGATGGAGCAGACAGCATCCAGTTTTCCATATTTCTCGGTGAAGGCGCGCATACACTCGCTCACTTCACTCTCCACACACAGATTAGGCCACGCGACCTCAATATTTCTGTCCGGGAATTCCTCCCGCAGTTTCTGTGCGGCACGGGTCGTGACCTCTTCGTCGATATCTGTGAACATCAGGGCCAGTGCGCCCTCATCCAGCATCTTACGGGCCGTAGCGAAACCGATCCCGCCGGCAGCGCCGGTCATGAACACAGTTTTGCCGTCCATTAGATGGTGTCCCATAAAAAGTTCCTCCTGTTCAAATCCTGAGAGCAATGGTCTCAGAGATAAAATCATAGATTGTCAACAATATATAAGGATAAACACTATGCGAAGTGAAGTCAAGAAAAATCGGGTTTTCTGTAGTATATTGTGAGAAAATAGGCAATCGATTATGGGACGGTCTGAAAAAACACCGATTCCTGTGGAAATCGGCGGACAAAATGCCCCCCGAACGCCACAGCGGTCGGGGGGAGATAGGGCGTATTTTCTGTTCACTCAGCAGAAGAATCCTCTGATGCCTCCAGTAAGGCATAGCGTTCCATAATGCCGAACAGTTTCATGAGCAGGAAAAAGAGGGACTGGTTTTCCTGGATCTTTTTCCGTTCGCACTCCTGGGAAATCTCATCGATGAGTTTTTCCGTCTGACGGGTGCGGGTTTCATCCAGATGGACATGGAGATGGGGGTAGTGCAGTTTTGTGCTGTCGGGAGGGATGAAGTAGGGACAGGCGGAGATGTAGAAATACAGACCGCTGTTCACATGACATTCTGATACCTCCAGTGTGTCGCCACGGAGCACATCCAGCCGATGGAAATGATAGGGACTGAAACAGAACATATCCCCCCGGCTGATGGGATACTCCACGGCGTTGACCGTAATGATACCGGCGCCCTCCCGGATCAGCAGCATTTCCAGATCGTCGTGCTGACGGTAGGGGATCTGCTGTCGGATGGTTTTGCGGTCTGCCAGTACGGAGTGGGGCAGAATATTTTTGGTAAAGTAATCCCGGCTGTAAAAGGGCGTGGAATATTTCAATTTTTTCATGCAGGGTCCCCTCGGAATTGATTTCGATATGCGCTGGGCGTGATGCCGTTGCGCTCTTTGAACAGACGGGTAAAGGTGCGCTCGGAATTGAATCCGGAGGTCAGAGAAATGTCCAGGATTGGCAGGTCAGTGACCACCAGCAGCGCCTCGGAATACCGCAAACGGTAGGCGGAGAGAATGTCCTTGAAACTGGTGTTCAGGTTATTGTGCAGCAAGGTACGGATAATATTTTCCGAAATATACAGATCCTGCGCAATGGACTTCAGGCTGATCTGCTCCCGATAATTGGCATGGATATAATACAAAATCCGTTCCACGGTCTCACTGACCATTTTCCGCGGGGTCTGGGCAGCGTTCACTGCGTATTCCCGATATTCCTGGGGCGTCATATTCTTCAGCTCCCGGAAGGTGCGGTAAAAGGCAACTTCCGAGCGGAATCCACAGTAGGTGGACAGAAAGTGGAAAGAAAGTTCATTGAACAGAATGGCGCTGGCAGCCAGATTGACGCGGGAACGGTTGAGGGTCTGGGCAAAATTCATGCCGGAGATAATCCGCAGTTCCCGGTTCAAAGTAGACACACTGATGCCGAATACATCGGCAACTTCTTTGGGGCTGAGATCTTCAGAGCAGTAAAATGCGATATACAGCGTCAGCACCCATCCCATGGGCCACTGGCGGCGGGAGTAGGGATGCGTGGCATGATACTGGTCACACAGGGAGAAAAACTCGTAGGAGAGCTGCCCCAGAATGGCGCACTTGATCAGATTGCTGCCGCAGTCACGGTCATCGTTATAAGAGGTGTATTCCTGCAGCAGACTTTCTACCCGGCTCTTCTGATGCTCTTCCAGATCGAACACCGGGGGAGAGGTAGCAAAGGCCCAGAGATTCTGGCTGCGGTTCTGATTGGTGCGGAAAGTCATATAGCTGGACAGGGGATAGTCATAAACTACCACAGTCAGCTCCAGGGTTTCATCCCAGACCGGCTCAACACTGAAGACATGATAGGATTGCAGCCAGGCAAAAGAGCCGGGCTTGAGATCGAAAACCACGCCGTTGACAGTGAGGTATCCGTGGCCGCTGGTGACATAGACAAACAGTGAATCATCTTCCGCAATGGGAGCAGTGTGTTCACGGATGGAAATGGTCTGCAGCCGCAAAAGCTGATCCGGCCCGGAAAAGACTCCGCTGACCGGTTTTTCACATAATGGTTTTGCTTTTCGCTGAGAGATCAAATTAGAACACCTGCCTTTTTCTGCTGTAATAATAACAATTTAGCAGACAAAAAGCAAGGTTTATAAACAAAAAACAAGAAAGAAACTTTATTTTTCCAATTTGTTGACGGATTTTCGCCCAAATCTTTGTGTGGAATCGACGAAAAATGACGCAGCCGTCCAATGGATGGCTGCGTCAAAAAATACGCAAAATTTATTTCGTTTCTCCGTAGTTTGCGGCAGTCTGCTCGGCGGCGTCTGCTGCGATGGCCCGATCCCGAAGGACCTGACGCAGACCGGTATCAATAACGCCGAAGGGGCGAACCAGGTCTTTCTGGAGACTTTCGCAAGTTTCGGCCAGCTCTGCACGGTTCAGCTTTCCGCTGTCTTTTCGGGGCAGTGCATCCACATATTCCACGGTTTTGGGAACCTTGAACGGCAGCAGGAACTTCCAGCCATATTTGCGGAACTCGTCGTAAGTCAGTTCCCGCTTGGCCTCCACCACGGCATGGATACGCCGGCCCCACTCCGGATCAGGGATGCCAACGACCACGATATCATTGATATCCGGATGCTGCATGAACACATTTTCCACATCCACGGCAAACACATTTTCGCCGCCGGTAACAATCATGTCGCTGCGGCGGTCAGAGAAGTAGAGATACCCTTCTTCATCCACATATCCCATATCGCCAACGCTGCGGAATCCGTCGCCGGAATCCTGAAGCTGCTCCCGGCCCACATACTCCGTTTCCAGATAGCCGCCGGAGGGGGACATATAAATCTCGCCTACCTCGCCGGGGGCCAATTCTGCGCCGTCTTCTCCGCGCACGGAGATTTTGCAGCCGCCGAAAGGACGACCAACGCTGCCGGGATGCTCCAGCCACTCGTCGCCCCGGATTACGGTGACGCCGATCATTTCGCTCATGGAATAGATCTCGTAGAGATTTTTGGCGCCGACGATGTTGATCCATGCCCGTTTCAGGTCGGGGGAACAGTAACCGCCGGTGTGGGACAACGCTTTCAGAGACTTGAAGTCATCAGGATTGAAGTTTTCCAGTTTGATGATGCGGTGCATCAGGGTGGGCACCATTTGGACACACTCGATTTCATATTCCCGGACATAGCGGGCAATGGCGGCGGGCTTGAAGTTGTTGGGCATGACCACCAGGTTGCCGCAGTTTAGGCCGGAGATCAGAGCGGAGGCCGGTGCGCTGTGGAACATGGGACCGCAAATGAGCTGACGGCAGCCGAAAAACTGGCCGGTCATATAGAACCAGGCCATCAGACTTTCGTCAGACTCTCCGGCAGCGCGATTATAGCGAATGAGTTTGGGTTTGCCGGTGGAACCGCCGGTAGTCTGGGCGCGGTAGGGGTTGGCCAGAATGTCCGGGGGCATTTTCTCAGAATAAGCAGGCAGGCGTTCCATCAGCTCTTCACTGGTGATGCATTTGAATCCCTCCGGCTGATAACCGTCGGTGATGATCAGGTCTGGTTTGGCCAGGGCACAGAAATTGTCGATTTCTCTGTCCGTGGAACGCACGGCGGTCGGCAGGTAGCAGGCGCCGTTTTTCCATGCGGCATAGATGGCCAGAACATGGGTGATGGTGTTGGGCAGGCAGACCATCACATTGCTTTTATGGGTGATGCCTTCCTCTTTAAACATCCATGCCATCTGGTTGGATTTCAGATACAGTTCCTGCCAAGTGGCCGTTTTGACTTCTGTGTCGTCTTTGGAGATCTCAATAATGGCGATCTCATGGGGCTTTGTTTTGGCAATGCTCTCAATCTGGCGGCCGGTGGAGATGAAGGTCGGCTCAAACTGAATCTGGCTCTTATTATAGATATTGAAATGCTTTAGTTTTTTGATGTCGCTGACTCCGGGGATCTTTTTTTCGTCTTTCATAATTAACCTCATAAACCTCGTCGTTTCCATCAAGTTGATCGTTTTCGGCAGGGCGTGACCCATACCCGGTTAAATAATAAACTATTTTTTCTGGAAAGGGGAGACAAAATCCAAGAAAATACTCCGAGATGATGTCCAAGAGTGCATTTCTTTGTTATAGATGGATAAAAAGAGAATTTTTAGTTGTTTTTTGTCTGTACAAAGGGTAAAATTGAAGAAAAACAGCAAGAGGTGAGCCACATGAAATGGAATCAAATAATAGCTGCATCGGCTGTGCTTACTTTGTTGACGGGGTTGACGGCCTGTGGGGAACAGGGGCAGACGCCCAATGAGCCGGAACCGACGCCGGTGGTGACGGAAACGCCCGGTCCGGTGCGGACAGATGGCCCTATTTGGGTGGAGGTGACTTCCCAGCAGGGCGAGGTGACTTCCCAGCAGGGCGAGGTGACTTTCCAGCAGGGAGAGACGGTGATGACTTATGACTGGCAGCAGCCCCGGGTCATGGGTGTGCCGGGGGCGGAGCAGATCAATGCAGCGATGAAACAGAAAGAGGAGAATTTTCTGTACGGAGCAGGCGGCGTGGAGGAACTGTCAGCAGAGGCTGAGGAATTTTACAACGCATACGGAGATTTTGGCAGCACCTATGCCCTATCCTCTGGTGTGAGCGTTGCCCGGGCAGACGACCGGGTCATCAGTATGATCTTTGGAGACTACACTTATACCGGCGGCGCCCATGGATACGCAGGTACTTCCGGTTGGGTGTACGACAGCCAGACCGGCCAGTGTCTGGGACTGGCAGACCTCTCTGGGGATGAAACAGCGCTGAAGGAGTTCTTTGTACAGTATATTACGGAACTTTCTAAAACAGAGGACTATACTTACGATGGACAAAGCCTGTTTTTTGACGATTATGAGCAGTGGATTCCCGATGTGGTGGCAGATGGGCTGTGGTACTTCAACAATGAGGGGATTACCTTCATTTCCCAACCCTATGTCTTAAGCTCCTATGCAGCAGGGACTATTTTCTTCCCCATCCCCTATGAAGATCTGGAGGGCGTGATCGACAGCCGCTGGCTGCCGGAGACAGCGGCGCCGGGCGGAGAGGGAAAACTGGTTCTTCAGCAGCTTGGAACGCAGGTACCGGAGGGACTGCTGTACAACGGAGAGCCTCTCCCGGACAGCGGGCATGTGATGTTTACGGCGCAGGGAGATGTGTATGACCTGAAGGTTTCCCGGGTTCCCTATTTCCTGGAAGAGTATGGCGGCCAACTGCGGCTGTACTGCGATCATCTGATGGACGGCGAGCAGTTTGCCATGTGGGAGGAATTTCCTGCGCTGGCAATGGTGAAGGATCTGGGGGAAAACGGTGCTGACTGGGCGCCGCCCACTGGACTGATCACACTGGAACTGCCGGAATATCTGGACGAAAGCGTGAATCTCATCGACAGCGGCGACT
>ENA-ORVC01002713-ORVC01002713.1-human-gut-metagenome-genome-assembly--contig:-NODE-2713-length-11214-cov-10.494489_pt1 | contig 11214 bp, 9 predicted proteins | sample MGYA00242092_ERZ509234 | MGnify/ENA primary metagenome ERZ509234 (study PRJEB26280, sample SAMEA2338800) | human gut metagenome | biome: human gut; feature: human-associated habitat; material: faeces... | reverse complement strand
TTACTCATCAATTCGATATTCTCTTCTTTTTTGGCTAATTCCTCCAGATTGAGATTTGCTTGTCTCAATCCGGATTCAGCAGCCTTATTTAGATGTAACTTTGCTTGTTCATAGTCACCTCTTAGCAGATGTAATACTCCCACGGCATTTTCGTATTCCGGTGTGGAAGTCTCTGCTTTCTTTAAATATTTTTCTGCCAAAAGAGTGTCTTTACGTGAAAGTGCAGCCGAAGCGGCATTCAGATTGGCAATCTTATCATCAGGAAAGACGCTAACGGCTGTTTCAAATAATTCGATAAACTCCGGTGAACCATTTTTGTAAGTTAGAGCGACCAAATAAATTTCATTCAGGCTCAAATTTTGTGGCCGACTATGAATCAGCACTTTTGCCTGTTCTATATTAAAATTCTGAACATCGTACTCTATTTTACAGATCGCTTTACGCAGATGTGGGTAATACTCACGCAACATAAACCGATAAGGATTGCCCTGTTTATATAACATCAACGATTTCTTGCGACTGGTATTCGTTCGGTAGTTTATTTCAACTGGTATGTGATCTATAATATGAAGAATTCCATCCTTTTCTGCCATGTCAGACTCTGCAACCATTTTACGTAGTCCTTCCCAGTTTTCGCCACCATATTCCACCTTGTATAATTCTTTGGAGAAAGGGAAACGAGGGAGAAGGTAATTAACAAGTGCCTTTGCACGTCCTTCGGAAAGCTGTTTGTTAAAAAGGACAGAACCCTCCGGTGAAGCATAACCAATGACTGATATTCCACGAATGGTAATGGCTGTATCATTTTTCACTTCGGCAAGCATGGAGGATATCTTTTTTAGTTCAGTCGGATTATTCATATAGTCCGGTTTAATATCGGTTTTTGATACGACAAAGTCCAGAAATGCTTCACATGACATCTCACGACTTTTGACTGGTTCAACTTTTGGCTGTACGTAACTAATATGTGGAGTGATTTGATAAGGGACGGGAAGTTTCTCCAAAGTAACAGCACCAAAAAGAGGAATAGCTGATAGTAACCTGCCTGGCCTGCAACAGCCCATCACTTCTTTCCTTACATTCAAATATGCATCCTTCATCCATGGCTCGAATGGAATTATCAACGAGTACCGAATCTGTTCTTTTCCAGTCATTCCATACCCTTTTAATATGGAGTATGGAGCTTCTGACTGGTAAAAAGCACGTTCCTGCGTATTCATCAAAGCAAGTTTACGTTTCAGATTCTGATAGTTCTTACGACCTTTAATGGATATTTCCGGCAATTCCATCTGATGGTTTGCAGCAATCAATACTGGTATCAGTTCTATAGAATGATTGGAGCTGACTTGTATATTATCAAAGTTGTAAAGTATTTGAATATGTAATGAATCTCCCGCTTGCTGTAGTTCAAGAGCTGTTGGCTGTATAATTCCTGTATACCATTTCTTGGGATTTTCTTCTCCGTATGATAAAGAAGAAATGGTCAGGAATATGATTAACAGGTATAGGAATGATCTTAATTTTGTCATGGTTGTATTATTTTATAAGAAATATAAGTGAGATTGCAGCTTTAGTTGGTCCAAAATAATTGCGGTTTTCTGTTCCGACCTTTTCACCACAAGTCTTACACCGGAACTTGTCATAATGTAGCCGCACATATCCTGCACCTATATTTGCTTCAAGGCTCCAACGATTACTAAGAAGGAAGTGATAACCATACGAGATGCCTCCTCCTGCTCCCCATCCTTCATATCGGTAATGGCTGGAATTATCCCCGAATAAAAGTGGCAAGTGATGACCGGCTATGTTATATTGTGTTCCTATTATGTGTATCCCCCAAAAATGTCCGCTAAATCTTTCACATGTCCAATAACGATATTCCATTGTACCGAGCCAGTGCACCAGTTTTTTATTTGAAGATGCTTTATTGGGTGTAAACCAGTTAAGTCCGGCGCCAAGTTCTATTGTAGTGCGTGGAGAAAGTCCCCACTCTACTCCCAAGTTAGGAGTACCTGAATATGCACCGTAGAACAGGTTTGTTTTTACTGCTACCTTTTGGGCCGAACATTTTAAAATGCTTCCCCAACATATCAAAAGTAGAATTGCTATATATTGTATTTTCATCAGATGCGTATATTGAATATTTTGCTTTTGCTTGCGTTAATAAATGATTATCGGATGCGAAATTACAAAATAAATATATATTAAAGTAAAACGTTCTGAAATTGCACATTGATTCCGAAGTTTCGTCCAAAATAGTTCTATAAATCACTAAAATGAGGGTTAGATAACTATAAAAAGGACTTATCGGATAAACATTGTTAAATTATTATCCAACTTATTCAATTATCTTTTGTGACATACTAAACGTTTATACACGCGCAAAACAAACGATGTGTAAGGATGGTTATTTATATTTACATATTACTTGTGGTACTTCAATTATGCGTTTTGAAAAATCAGAATATTACAGCTAGTTTTGTTCCCGGATTTTAAGGAACCATCCGTTTCTTTAAAAGGAACAAGGCGTTCCTCGGTGAGAAACAGGTCGTTCCTTTAAAAGGAACGGCTCCTTGGTTTTAAACCCAAAAACAGTATCTATAATACACTGTATATCAATTTATTATAAAAAGAAGAATTCCGTCCCGATAACCATGGGAATATTCTCAATAAACCAAACGGAATTCACAGTCTAAGGGGCTGTATATACATACTTTTTTTTTACAAACTTAAAAAAAATCCCATGGTTACAGTTACAATTAATATCAAGCCATATTTGGCTGGATATATGTATGTCCGATATCGACAAAGTTTAGAACCCGATCCAGAGAACCAGTCTCATTCCTCCTCTCCTTCTTCTTCCAAACGACTTATCCCTATCCATCTCTCCCACATTACTCCAGTTTATCACTTCCTTCATCAACTATCTGTCCCTCATCCGCAAAATACTTCATGGAAAGAAATTGGAAATATTTGCTTTGTACTGCCCAAACCGCGTAATGGGAAGAATCCGGAAGTCTATAACTATATCGGAAACGATAGTGCATTGATTATAGAAAAGGAAATAGAAACGGAGATGAAAGCGGAATTATACTCTTTTCTATTGGATAATAAGTTTAATAAAGGAGTGATGTTTAAAAAGTCAATAGAACAATTCGTAGAGCACTACGAAATGGTAGGACTGGTACAGGAAGAAACGCTGATGAGGGCATTTCAAAGATGGAGGAAGTTGGTGAAAGAAGAAAAAGCTATAATGAAAGTATATTGATTTTGATTTAATATTCTATAAGGAAATGCGATATACTATACCAATTACATCTCTTACTATCGTGCTGATATAGGATGGGATATTTTTTTCTTTAAAAGCGGGAATGTATGTTATTAGACATAAAATAATATAATTCACCTAATATATCTGCTTATATCATAAAATAAACAGTATATTTGTGATAAAATCTCGAAAAAAGAGAGCTAAGGAAATTGAATTATTCTATCGGGAAAAAGATAATTTTGATATTCATACTAAGTTTGTCGTTGGTAAAGAACTTGCAGGTAAACGAATGGTGAGGGCAAATGCGTTATTGCTTTCTGTTGCGGCACAATTCAATGATCCGACAGCAGTAGAGATAATGACATGGTTGAATGATACCACTATTATTTCAGGTTCTAACGATGAAAAAATATGGAATACAGCAACTATCCAACTGGATGATATCAAAATGAAACAGAGAATTGTAGAGTTTTCCCGTTATGCTGATTTAGGTATTGAAAATATTGAAAAAATTGATAATGCTATTGTGAGTACACATACGCAATATGACGAGGAAGGTCATGAAGTCAAAACTATTACTTTCCCATTCAGGAAAAATGAATCGGAAGGTACAATAAAGTATTTTTCCCTGGCATACCCTATCATTGATGCTTTGGATAATGGAAAGCGTCTTATAATAGATGAATTTGACTCTAAAATGCATCCTCTTCTTACATGTAGAATTATTGCCTTGTTTAATTCAAAAGAAACAAATCCCCAAAATGCTCAATTAATTTTCACTACTCACGATACAAATTTGTTGAGTGCTAATATATTCCGGCGAGATCAGGTTTGGTTTACACAAAAAGACCGCTATGGTGCAACCGAACTTTATTCATTGGCAGAGTATAAAGTACGTAATGATGCTTCGTTTGAAAAAGATTATTTATCAGGAAAGTATGGAGCAATTCCAATTGTTGGAGATTTAACCCGCTTGTTTAATACCCAAGAAAATTAAACCATGACGGCTACAAAAAGGAAAAATATAAATCCGCGTATCGAAAGAAAGATAACCCGTATCAGTAGTGTACGTGAGGTGAAACAAACATTTCTGATTATTTGCGAAGGAGTTAATACCGAACCTGATTATTTCAACGCTTTTCGTTTGACTTCTGCCAATGTGAAGGCACTTGGTCAAGGTATGGGAACATTGGCATTAGTACACAAGGCTATCCATATAAAAGAGCAGGAAAAGCTAAAGGGACGAACATATAATCAGAATTGGGTGGTCTTTGATAAAGATGATTTTCCTGAAAATGATTTTAACTCTGCAATCCTATTGGCGCAACAAAATGGTTTTGAAGTGGCTTATAGTAACCAAGCTTTTGAATTTTGGTTTTTACTGCATTTTAATCTATACCAAGGGGCGTTGCATCGTTCCAGATATGAAAAAATGTTGAGCGCTTTGCTCGGATTTGCTTATACAAAGAAATCGGGTGTAAGTTCTAAAATGTTTAATACTTTGTTTTCTAAACAAGAACAAGCCATTAATCACGCTAAAACTATCATGAGACAATTTAATGGGAATAATCCGGCACAACAAGAATCTTCTACTACTGTTCATTTGTTGGTAAAAGAGTTGAATAAGTTCCTATAATATAAAACTTTTCATTGTTATCGAATTAAAATCAGTATTTTACATATAAACCTTTGTGGCTCTATAAAATCTGTTAGACAGAAAAATAAAAATGTGGAATGCGACTTTAATATTCCATAAGGAAACGTGATATACTATACTAATTAATTGGAAGAAAGAAGGAACTTTTCTATCTTTGCTAATATTAATCTTTTTCGCTAATTGATTAAGATAAGAAAGGAGAAAATAATATGACCCTCAAAGAAAAACAATTAGAGTTTATTATCTATTGTATAGAGAATACAGCCGAACGGTTAGGACGCTATAGTGCGGATGTATATAATAAACTAAAAGAATTAGGTGCTATAGACGGCTATATAAATGCTTTTTATGATACTTTGCATACCCAAGGCAAAGCCTACATAGTAGATTCTTTATTAGAATATATCTATCATCGTGATCCACAATGGTTACCGGAAGATTATCGTCCTTTTCAAGTTTCGACACAGCAAAAAGGAGATAAGTCATGTTAACTGTTTATCATGGTTCTACTTACCGTGTAGAACAACCATTAGCTGGCGTATGCCGACCGAATCTTGATTTCGGAGTGGGCTTTTATCTTACTGATTTAAAGGAACAGGCAGTTCGTTGGGCTCTTCGCACAGCTGATATTCGCCATGAAAATAGTGTGTGGCTCAATATTTATTCATTGGATATAGATGCCTGCCGCAACTCTTCTTTTAATTATTTGCACTTTACCACTTACGATGCACATTGGCTGGATTTTGTTGTAGCATGTCGACAAGGGAATGTTATATGGCAGGATTATGACATAATAGAAGGCGGTATAGCAGATGACCGTGTGATACGTACTATTGACCTTTATATGCGTGGTGATTACACTCGTGAAGAAGCGTTGTCACGTTTGATTCATCAAGAGCCTAACAATCAAATTTGTATTACGAACCAAAAAGTAATTGACGAACACTTACATTTTGTGGATGCTATACTTTTGCCTTTCCCATCTCTCTCAAAAGAAATCCCCAATGCTGATATTGTAATGCAAGGCAAATATTACAGCATTGTAGAACTTCTTGCTACCCGTCTGCATATTTCCAGTCTACAGGCACTTGATATATTTTATAATAGCGAAAGCTACCAGCGCATTGTCCACCGACTTGGAGATCTATATCTCATGAGCGATGCATATATTGTAGATGAATTAATGAGAGAGCTACAAAAAAGACAAGGTTGATATTAACCTTGTCTTTTTTGTAGGTTAGAATATTCTATATAAGAAAATATTAGATATTTATCGCTTAATGATTTCTGAATAAAATATGATACTGTGGATTATAACCAGCGCACAAACTTCTTAATATACCAATTCTTCACGATCTGCGTCAAAATGCAATAAGAGAGTAAAATCCCAACCAGCCAGGGGAAATAGCTCAAAGGAAGAGCTGTCAATCCGATGGAACGCCCGAAAGCGGTGAAAGGAATAAGAATACCTATTGCCATGATTAAGAAGGTCAGTCCCATCACAGGCCATGTGGCACGGCTTTGTATGAACGGTATCTTGCGGGTACGTATCATGTGGACAATCAATGTCTGTGATAACAAACCTTCCACAAACCATCCGGTTTGAAACAGTGTCTGGTGTTCGGGGCTGTTGCAGCTAAATACGTACCACATGACCAGATACGTGATAATATCAAAGATAGAACTGATGGGACCTACATAAATCATGAAACGACTTAGATCGGACGCATCCCATTTACGGGGTTTCTTCAGGAACTCCGGGTCCATACGGTCAAAAGGAATGGTGGTCTGCGATATGTCATACAACAAGTTCTGGATCAATAGATGTATCGGCATCATGGGTAGAAACGGCAGGAATGCACTGGCAAACATCACACTGAACATATTACCAAAATTGGAACTGGCAGTCATCTTTATGTACTTATTGATATTGCCGAATGTCTTTCTTCCTTCAAGCACTCCGTCTTCCAATACCATCAAATCTTTTTCCAACAAGATAATATCTGCGCTTTCTTTGGCTATATCCACAGCAGAATCGACTGATATACCAATGTCCGACTGCCGCAATGCACCTGCATCATTGATTCCATCTCCCAAGAACCCTACTGTATTGCCTTGCTCCTGCAACAGAGAGATGATTTGCGTCTTTTGTAATGGAGTCAGTTTTGAAAATAAAGTGGTATGTTTTACCGCTTCTTTCAATGCTGTTTCGTCCATATTCTCTATTTCTATCCCGGTAAGAAAATGACTGGTATCAATACCTACCTGCCGGGCAATCGCTTTCACTACGACATCATTATCTCCCGATAGAATTTTCACTGCTACTCCATGCGCATATAACTGTTCAATGGCTTCGGCAGCAGAAGGTTTCGGAGGATCAAGAAAAGCAAGATACCCGATCAGTACCATTTCTTTTTCATCTTCGATGGCAAAATTACAATCTTTCTCGATAAAACTTTTCTGGGAAACTGCCAATACTCTCATCCCCTGCTGATTCATTTCTTCACTAATCATCTGTGCTTTGATTTTCAAAGCATCAGTCAAGGGATGAATCTGCCCGTTGAACTCGGCATAGGAACAGACATCGAGAATCTCTTCTACCGCTCCTTTAGTGATGATTTGCCGCTTTCCCTGCCTGTCTTCTATTACAACAGACATTCTTCTGCGCGTAAAGTCGAAAGGCATTTCATCCACTTTGGTATAGTCATCCTTCAGATGTTCCAGGCTCAAATCTCTTACATGAGAAAGAATCGCTTTATCCATCAGGTTCCTTAAACCGGTTTGGAAATAACTGTTGAAGTAAGCATGACGAAGAATACGTTTACTGTTGTCGTCACTGCCATCTGCATTGATATATTTCTCCAGTACGATTTTGTCACAAGTCAATGTACCGGTTTTGTCAGTGCAGAGTATGTCCATCGCTCCAAAATTTTGAATGGCATTGAGATTCTTTACAATTGTTTTCTTTTTGGACATGGCTATCGCTCCTTTGGAAAGGTTGGCAGTCACAATCATTGGTAACATTTCCGGGGTAAGACCAACCGCAACGGATATGGCAAATATGAAAGCCTCGAACCAGTCTCCTTTCGTAAAGCCATTCACGAAAAATACAAATGGAACCATAACCAACATGAAACGAATCAACAAAAAGCTAACTTTACTAATGCCTTTGTCAAAAGCTGTAGTGGCACGATGTCCGACCAGGCTCTTTGCAATAGTACCCAGATAGGTTTTGTTCCCCGTCTCAAAAACGATTCCTTTTGCCGCACCACTTATCACATTGGAACCCATATAGCAAATATTGTCCAACTCGATGACGCTTCCTTTCCGAAACCGCTGTCCCTGTATCTCCGGAAACTTTTCTATCGGTTCGGACTCTCCTGTTAATGAAGCCTGGCTGATAAACAAGTCTTTAGAATCGATGATCCGAATATCAGCGGGAACCATGTCCCCGGCTGCCAAATACACGATATCCCCCGGAACGAGTTCCGTTATATCAATCTCTTCTTCCTGTTCACCGGCACGTTTGGCAAGACAAGTGTTTTTTACCATCTTCATTAAAGAACCCGTAGCTTCACTTGCTCTCCATTCCTGCCAAAAACGGAGGATAGCACTGAATAGCACCATGGATGAGATGATGATTACTCCCGTCCATTCCTGCTCTCCGGGGTCGGCCATCAGTACATCCAGAAACAAGGATATAATGGCGAGCCCGGTCAGAACACCAATGAAAGGATTAATAAACGTTTTGATAAATAGAATAAACGGGTTCTTTTTCTGTTCATGTACCACCTCATTTCTTCCATAAATGGACTGTCGCTCCTGCACTTCTCCCAACGTTAATCCAAGCTTTGTTGTCTGCAAGTATGAATAGATTGACTTACCGGGTTGTGTGGCAACCAAAAATACTTTCTCTGAATTGAATATGTACTGTGATGAACGCAGTTTTTTCTTCCATACCATAATCTCTATTTTTTTTTAGTTACTAACTGCATTTATTAATTCGATGCAAAAGTAAGGAGAACTTCACCGGGAAGCTGTTAGAGAATGATTAGAGTGGTATTAGAAAACGATTAGAATTTCTTAGATATGCGGGAGCTTCACCACAAAGGTAGTGCCCTCATCCTTATGGGAAGATACGGTAAGTTCGCCTTTGTGAAGGTGGATGATCTTTTGTGTCAAGGCCATACCTATACCATTTCCGGGAGCAATATTCTTGTTTTCTCCGCGATAAAACAGTGTAAACAGGTTTTCTTTATCCGTATCAGACATGCCTACACCGGTATCTGACAGGCGGATAATTGCCCATTGCTCCCAATAGGCTATCAAGACTGACGAAGTTCGGTTGGAAGAATATTTGCAGTTATTCTCTACCAAATTCACAAAAGCGGTGGTCAGTAAATAACTGTTTCCAATTACTGTCAGCACATTATCTTCTTCAGCTTCTTGCTCAAATACTAATTCGATGTGATAATCCGGATGGGCTTTTAATACCAGCTCTCTGGCGTCCAGCAACAGCTCGTCTAAACGGACCTCTTCCATTGTGATCTGTTCCGATTGATAGTCGGCTTTTGCCAAGTTCAACAATCCGTCGATCAAGTTTACAATCCTATGAGAATCCTGCAATGCATTGCCGATAGCCATCTGATATTGTTCGGAACTCCGTTCTTTCAATAAAGCTAAATCCAGTTCAGCTGTAAGGGCTGCCATAGGAGTACGTAATTCATGAGATACATTACTGACGAACATCTTTTGTGAATTGAAAGACTTTTCCAGGCGCTCCAACAATGCATTGAATGTCGTACTCAATTCTCCCAGTTCATCCTGTTCATTTTTTACAGGCAATCTTTTATCAATATGCGATGCTGTGATTTTTTCCGCTTCTTTCACTATATTACGTATCGGTTTTAAAGTGCTTCGAGACAGGATATACCCCACAACCACCAATACGCTCAATCCACCGATAAATAAGAGAATGAGCATATTTCTTAGCGCATCCCGGTTAGCGTATCCGTAACCGTCATAGGCTGCGGCAGTAACCACATAGTCTTTGCTCTCAAACGGATACACCAGTCCTATAGCCTGATATTCATCTACATAGAAATTGATGTTCTTCCGCTGTAAAATACGCTTTATCATCTCTGGTGTTTCTTTGACAATATCGTTTTGCAAAGCGTCGTGATATAATATTTTAAAATCTGTTGTATAGACGGCAACCTCTACTTCATCAATAAACTTCTGATTATTCAGGTATATGGACTGCATGGTTTTGGCATCTACTTGATTTTTAAGGAATAAATGCGCTTTGGTTATAGCTTCACTTTGAAGATTACGAAAGAAAGCATTACTACGCGAGTGTTCACTTACATAGTAGACAGCCATCACAAAAACAAAGAATACCGCAGCTGTAAGCCCTGCATATTGTAGAGTCAACGTTGCCCTGATCTTCATAATTTATCAGTCAGTATGAAACCCATTCCGGCTTTGGTATGAATAAGTTTCGGTTCAAAGTCCCTGTCTATCTTTTTGCGGAGATAGTTGATATATACATCTATGAAATTCGTTCCTGTATCAAAATGGGTGTTCCATACTTTCTCTGCTATTTCAACCCTGCTCAATACTCTTTCGGCATTTTCTACCATATATAACAGTAAGTTGTATTCCTTAGGAGAAAGTTTTATGGATATGCTGTTTCGTTCTACGTCTTTACGTTGAAGGTCAATACGCAAATCTGCATAGACAAGTTCCTGCAGCAATTCCTGTGCATTACCCGCTACACGCTTCAACAGCACTTTGATTCTGGCATTTAACTCTCTGAAATCAAAAGGTTTCACCATGTAATCGTCTGCACCGGCATCGAAACCGTCCAGTTTATCGTTCGTCGATCCTAATGCCGTCAACATCAATATAGGGATATGGGGATTGGTTTTGCGAATTTCTTTCGCCAGTTCAAATCCGTCCATCTTAGGCAGAACGATGTCAGATATAACCAGATCAAATGTATGCGTTTGAAAAAGCCGTAACCCCATCAGTCCGTCATAAGCCACCATTGTCTGATAGCCATTTTCCTCCAGTCCGTTCATCAGCAAACTTGCAACCCGGGGTTCATCTTCTATAATTAGTATTGTGTACATAGGACAGAATTCATTAATCTGAATGTATAAAACGAAACAAAAATAATGATTATTCCCCACTTATAGCCTTTTTCCTTGAAAAATCGGTGAGAAGGCCAAATAAAAAAGGTACCCAACGCAATGTGGATACCTTTATATGATTCATTTACATA
>ENA-ORVC01002708-ORVC01002708.1-human-gut-metagenome-genome-assembly--contig:-NODE-2708-length-11240-cov-2.326330_pt1 | contig 11240 bp, 8 predicted proteins | sample MGYA00242092_ERZ509234 | MGnify/ENA primary metagenome ERZ509234 (study PRJEB26280, sample SAMEA2338800) | human gut metagenome | biome: human gut; feature: human-associated habitat; material: faeces... | reverse complement strand
GATGTTTTAAGGAGGTATCAGCATTCATGCGGGAAATTCCAAAGCCGGGCGAGCGGTACCGGCATTTTAAAAATAAAGAATATCAGATTCTGGCGGTGGCGACCCACTCGGAAACGGGGGAAAAGATGGTTGTCTATCAGGCGCTCTATGGAGAATATGGCGTCTGGGTTAGACCGCTTTCTATGTTTATGGAAGAGGTAGATCGGGTAAAATATCCGGAGGCGGCGCAGAGATACCGGTTTGAGCGGATTGCGGCGGGTCCGTGGGAAAATTCGAAACAGCAGGAAATAAGGACAACCAGAACGACTCATGTCGTAAATGAAGGTGTACGCCGTTCGAAAATGTCGGACGCAGCCACTCATTCCTGGGACATACCGCAGGAGGAACCGGAGCTGCATCCGCTTGTGGCAGAATTTCTGGATCAGGAAACGACCGAGGGCAGGCTGGAAGTACTCCAGAGAATGAGCGGCAAGGTGGACAAGCGGGATCTTGACAGTCTCTGCTTCTGTCTGGATATGAATCCGGTCGGTGGAAGCGTGGAGGAAGAGCTGGACGCGATCCGTCAGTGTATCCGGATGCAGCAGAGGTACGATGCACCGCGCCTGCGGTATGGAAAGTGAGCGGCTGTCTGGCAGAAGAGTCTGGGTAACTGTTCACGGGTAGGCACTTTTGAAACCGAAAGTGCCGTAAGAAAACGTGGTGGCAGCAGGAATTTGCCGCGATGATTTGCCGGGGAGTGGTTGACAAATAAAATGGCTTGCGGTTATAATAATATCCGGTTGCCGGAATGGGCAGATCGCCAGCAAAAGCTTGCGGAGTTGCTGGTCGGCGATAGAAAACGAAAATCGAATAGCTTGTCTAAGCGTTAAAGAGACTATAGGGTTTGTACTGTTTCTGAGATAAACAGTAAAGTCCGTAGTCTCTTTTTTATTTGATAAGAAATGCTTTGCAGAAGAACCCCAGGTGTTTTTTTTCTGCGAAGAATGTGTCAGAAACGCTCATGAAAAGTGAAAAATAAAAAAGGAATGGAGATGGAAAAATGGATCAGACCTACATGAAAGAAAAACCAGTTGTCCCGCTGCTGCTTTCGATGGGAATCCCGGTCATCATATCGATGATCGCCGGGGCACTCTACAATATCGTGGACAGCATTTTCGTGGCAATGATCAGTGAGGACGCGATGACGGCGGTTTCGCTTGTCTATCCGATCCAGAACCTTGCGCACGCAGCCGGGGTTGGGTTTGGCGTTGGTATCAATGCGATGGTGGCGAGACGCCTTGGCGAAGGAAAAACACGGATGGCGAACCAGACAGCATCGCAGGGAGTATTTTTAAGTGCCTTACATGGAATGATTTTAACGATTTTAGGAATGGCGGTGATTCCGTATTTCCTGCGGATGTTTACGAGCGATGAGGTAACGATTTCCTATGGACTGACGTATTTTTACAATGTGTTTCTGTTTTCAACGATCGACACGATGGGAATGGCATATGAAAAGGTCTACCAGTCGGTTGGAAAGATGAAAATATCGATGGCAGCCGTCTTGATTGGATGCGGCGTCAATATCGTGCTGGACCCGATCTTTATCTTTGGATTAGGCCCCATGCCGGAACTGGGAATCTGCGGTGCGGCGTGGGCGACAGGAATCGGGCAGACGGCGTCGCTGCTGTTTTATTTGATTTTAAACCATGTGAAACCGTTAAATGTGGAGATTTCGCTGCGGGAAATGCGTCCGTCGAAGGAGATCTGCGGCGGTATGTATTCAGTCGGAGTCGCGGCAACACTCAATATGGCGCTGACATCCCTGCTTCTGACGGCGCTCAATGCGATTCTGGCACCATTTTCGCAGGTATATATTCTGGTGCTGGGTGTTTACTACAAGCTGCAGGCACTGCTTTATCAGGGAGCCAGCGGCGTGGTGCAGGGAATGCGCCCGCTGATCGGTTACAATTACGGTGCAGGTGAGCAGGAGAGGGTGAAAAAGATCTTTCGCGCGGCCTTCATGATTGTTGGCATTATCATGACAGCGGGAACCCTGCTTGGCGAGCTGATGCCGGATTTCCTGATGGGGCTGTTTACGCAGACGCCTTCGACGGTGGAGATCGGCAGAACGGCGCTCCGGCTCATCAGCCCGGGCTTTGTCATGTCAACGGTTTCCGTCATTGCTTCCGGCGCGTTTGAGGGACTTGGAATGGGACTTAAATCTCTGAAAATTTCCCTGATGCGCTATGTCGTGATTATCATTCCGATCGCATTTGTGCTCAGCCGGATCATCGGTCCTACCGGTGTCTGGCACGCGTTCTGGCTGGCAGAGCTTATCACGGCAGTGTATGCTGGGGCGAGCTGGAAGCGGACGATTACTGTGTCTTTATAGGGCGTTTTTGGTCTCAAAAAGGCTGCATATATGTGAGGCTAAAAACGTTACTGTTCACACGCGCCCAGTAACGGGATTTTGCCGATGCTTGACTTTACTAGGTATTTGTGTAAAATAATAAGTGGCTGATCGGAACTTCGGCAGATTCGGGCGATGTAAAGCTATACATTGCCGGGATGCCAGGTACCGGGCGGACAATGATTTACAGTCAGTACACATTTGTACAGAAAAGAAGGTAAGTAAAATGACAAAGATTGATATTATTTCCGGTTTCCTGGGTGCAGGAAAGACTACGTTTATTAAACAGCTTTTAAAAGAAGCAATTTCAGGCGAGAAAGTCGTTCTGATTGAAAATGAATTTGGACAGATCGGCATTGACGGCGGTTTTTTAAAAGACGCTGGCATCGAGATCCGTGAGATGAACTCCGGCTGTATCTGCTGCTCTCTGGTCGGCGATTTTGGACGTTCCCTCGAGGAAGTTCTGACCAAATATCAGCCGGATCGTGTTATCATCGAGCCGTCAGGCGTCGGCAAGCTGTCTGATGTTATGAATGCAGTAAAAAATGTAGCTTCTGAGATTGAGGTTATGTTAAACAGTGCGGTTACCGTGGTAGATGTCAACAAATGCCGTATGTATATGAAGAATTTCGGTGAGTTTTTCAACAACCAGATCGAAAATGCAGGCACGATCGTGTTAAGCCGTACCGATGTAGCGGATCCGAAGAAGGTACAGGGCGCGGTTGAGATGCTTCGCCAGCACAATGCAAAGGCAACCATCGTGACCACTCCATGCAGCGAGCTGACCGGCGCACAGCTTCTTGAGATGATCGAGCAGGAAGATGATATGGCAGAGGAGCTGATGAAAGAGGCAAGAGAGCATATGCATGAGCATCATCACCATCATCATGACCATGATGATGACTGTGGCTGTCACGATCATGACCATGAGCATCATCATCACGACCATGATGACGAGTGTGGCTGTGGCTGCCATGACCACCACCACGATCACGAAGGACACCATCATGCAGATGATGTATTTACAAGCTGGGGCTTGGAGAATGTCGGCGTGATGAAGAAAGAAGATCTGCAGAAGATTCTGGATGATCTGGCTTATGGTGATAAATACGGCGAGGTTCTTCGTGCGAAAGGCATGGTTCCGAGTGAAGAAAAGGGCGTATGGCTGCATTTTGATATGGTTCCGGAGCAGGCTGAGATCCGTGAGGGAGCACCGGATTTTACCGGAAAGGTGTGCGTGATCGGTGCCAGCCTGAAGGAAGAAGAATTAAACAAAGTATTCGGAAGAGGCTAATGAGGTTTAAGAATGGGAAATAACGAGATAGATGAAGATGTAATGCCCGTATTTCTGATCAACGGTTTTCTGGAAGCTGGAAAAACCCAGTTTATTAAATTTACAATGCAGCAGGATTATTTCCAGACCGAAGGAAAAACACTTCTGATTGTCTGCGAAGAGGGCGAGGAAGAGTATGATGAGGAGCTTTTAAAGCAGACTCATACAGCGGTTGTCTATATAGAGGAAGCGGAAAAGCTGACGCCGGAATACCTACAGGATCTGGAGCTTCTTTACAATCCGGAGCGAGTTCTGATGGAGTGGAACGGTATGTGGAATCTGGATGCCCTGAAACTTCCGAACGATTGGGATCTGTATCAGCAGATTACGATCATCGATGGTTCCACATTTGATTTATACCTGCAGAACATGAAACCATTGATTGGTGCCATGGTCCGCAACACGGAAATGATTATCATGAACCGTTGCGACGAGATCGAGGATCTGGATGTATACCGCCGTACTTTAAAGGGCATGAACCCGCAGGTTCAGATCGTATTTGAGGACGCAGAGGGCGAAATTGAGGAAGTGACCGAAGCGGATCTTCCATTTGATGTCAATGCCGAAGTGATCGAGATTCCGCCGGAGGCATATGGTATCTGGTATATTGATGCGATGGATAAACCGGATCGTTACCGTGGAAAGACCGTTGAATTTACCGGCATGGTACTGAAAACCCCGGATTTCCCGAAGAACAACTTTGTTCCTGGACGTATGGCGATGACCTGCTGCGAGGCAGATATGACGTTCTTAGGTTTCATGTGCAAGGCAAAAAATGCCCGTCTGCTTGAGACGAAAGACTGGGTCAAAGTACGTGCCCGCGTAGAATATGAGTATATGCCGGAGTATGAGGGCGAAGGTCCGATGCTTTATGCAGATTACGTGGAAAAGGCAGAGCCGATTGAGGAGATTGTGCAGTTCTAAGATTTGCAACGGAAAGCTGTGCTTGAAAGAAAAGGTGTGCCCCGGAGTGTGGAAGACTCCGGGGTTTTTAAAAAAGAAAGAGAAATCGAACAAATGCTCGATTTCTCTTTCTTTTATTTAAAATTGGATTACAGCTTTATCTTACTCCGTCATCTTCGGCACCGGAGTAGGTCTTGACCGGTCAAATACCGCGTTGACATCAAACAGGTCACTCAAATGATCGCCGCCGACTCCACTTTCCGGAAGGTCGTAATACATCCGGTAGCCGTCGAGGTTCCGGCGCCCCTGTCGCATATAATCGTCGCCGATCTGGACGAAATACTGGGAGGAATCTACGTTACAGAAGTAACGGAATCCCTTGTTGTACAGGTACTGGAAGCGCTCGCTGCTTGTATCATACGGATGCCAGTCCCCAATATCGCTTCCAAACGGGAAGAGGATGATATCACACGGACCGGTCAGCGTTTCGACTTCATTTGCCCATTTATCGGTATCTTCACGGAATTTATCCATTGGGATCGTACCCATGTTGCGGTGTCCCCAGCTGTGGGAGGCAATTTCAAAACCGTCGTCGCGCAGGCACTGGACGACTTTTGCTGCGTTGGCGCGTTCTTCCTCAAAGTTGAAATCCGGGTGTTCCGCTTTGTACTCGTCAGTATTGTAGGCGGAATCGGTGCGGTAGCCCAGGATGCCATTGTAACCGGTAAAAGCAATGCACGCTTTTGCGCCGCGGTAGGAGAAATCCGGGTGCTCTTTGATGAAATCATCCAGTAACGGCACCAGATCATAGGAACCGACGGAAACAGAACCGTCGTCCATCTTCATCTCGTTCGTTGGCTTGCCATCCTCGCCGATAATCATACGGGAGGCAAATCCGTCGCCATCCATGTATTCGTAGTAGCAGACATCATCCTGTGACATGACGAACGGCTTCTTACCTTCCGGAAGCATGATATCGCCCTCCTGGAAATGCCTGGAACCGTCCTCTGCGGTCACCTCATATGCTACATCGTGCAGACGTACCAGAACGAAACCGCGCTCATACATCGACTGGAGAATCTTCATAAATTCATCCTTGGTCGTCATGACCTGATTATAACCCTTTTCGCGGCTGTCGCCGTCAAATGCTTTCGAGGTATCCATAATCAGTGTATGGAAGAATACATGCGTTACCTTGCGCGGATCAGCGCGCACCAGTGTTTCTTTGGTGGCGTTGTATTCGTCAATCGCTGCCGTCACGGACTCGTCAGATGCGCATGTACTGCTGGACAGGAGATTGATTGCCCCGTCATAGTCATAACCGTCTGCCAGAAGCTTTGCCTGAGCGATGACACCCTCGAGGCTGTCATCAGCAGGTGCAGATGCATTATCAAGGGAAATTACTCCATTTTCAGAATCCGTTTCGGTTGACGCTGGAACCGAAGATACATGTTCTGCCGGAGAGCGGCGCACCCAGAGGAACGCGGCAATTCCAAGCAGTACAATCAGAATGCCGATTAAAATTAAATACGGAAGTTTGGAGGAACCGCCGTGCCGTCGCCTGGAACGTCCGCCACGTGCAGAAAATCCAACGCTTCCAAGGGAGGAATTTCTTCTCATCATAGTTTTCACCTTTTGTTTATTCATATTTATCTGTCGTTTTTTGCGTCAGATAGTAATAACAGGCCGAGAAAGTTTGCCACCGACTCGACACAGCAAGATAGAGAGCGGAAAACGTTTTTATAAGCCTGTCTGTGTTCTTATAGTATACCATAAAAAGGAAAGGTGGTCTATGACAGTTTCTTACAATTCTCTTTGGCATAGGGACGGGCGGATATGCCATATCTTGAGAAGAGAGTATGTGCAGACGGAGGAAGATATGAATGAAAAATGTATCATGCAGGGAGAGGCGTGGTATTTGAAATGGAAGCGTGTGGAAAAATGGAGTTGGTTTGTGAAAAAGGAGCTGTTTCGGGAAAAAGAATGTATGTGTTGGAACGAAGATGGCAGAGACAGGAGAAGAGAGTATTTAAACAAAAATGCTTGGAGAGGGCTGGCAGCGATTGGTGTAGCGGTTGTGCTTACGATGGGAGAATGTGTGTCAGGCATACAGCTTGGAATTGGTAAATTGGGGGGAAATGGTATGCTCACATCTTACGCGGAGGAACTGTGGATTCCCGTTTCAGTAACCGCAGAGACAGCGCAGGCAGCAGAAAATGCCGCTGAGCTTCCCGTCCAGTCACCGGAGGCGATCCTTATGGAGGCCTCCACCGGAACTATTTTGTACGAAAAAAATGCGGACGAGGCGCGAAATCCAGCCAGCGTGACGAAGATTATGACGCTGCTTCTGATTTTTGATGCGTTACATTCGGGAAAAATTCATTTGCAAGATGAGGTCACGACCAGCGCGCATGCGAAATCTATGGGGGGATCCCAGGTGTTTTTGGAAGAAGGGGAGGTACAGACGGTCGAAACGCTGATCAAGTGCATCGTCATTGCATCGGGAAATGATGCCAGTGTGGCAATGGCAGAGTATATCGGCGGCAGTGAGGAGGCATTTGTTGCGACGATGAACGAGCGGGCGAAAGGGCTTGGAATGGAGACAGCAAAGTTTGAGGATTGCTGTGGTCTGACGGCGTCTACGACGCACGCGATGTCGGCGCGCGACATTGCCCTCATGTCGCGGGAATTGATCACGAAGTATCCGGAAATTTTTCAGTATTCAACGATCTGGATGGAAAATATAACGCACCGAACCAAGCAGGGAGAGAAGGAATTTGGACTTTCCAATACGAATAAGCTGCTGAAAATGGCGACAAATTTTGAGGTGACGGGACTGAAAACAGGTTCTACATCGCTGGCAAAATATTGTCTGTCCGCAACCGGGCGGAAAGATGGCGTTGATCTGATTGCCGTCATTCTGGCAGCACCGGATTATAAGGCGCGGTTTGCGGATGCGGTCACATTATTAAATTATGGGTTTGCAAATTGTCATCTTTACAAAGATGAAAATCCGGGAGCTGTGCCGGAAACGACGGTGGCAGGCGGCATCCAGGAACAGGTTGCAGGGCGTCTGCGGGGAACCTTTTCTTACCTTTCGATGGGAGGAGAGAATCTGGATGGAATCGAAAAAGAGTGGATGATGGAAGAATCCCGCAAAGCGCCGGTTCGGGAAGGTGATGTGATCGGACATCTGGTCTACCGGCTGGATGGACGGAAATTGGGAAGTGTGGAGATAGAAGCGGCAGAAACGGTGGAGAAAGCGGGACTCTGGGACTATTTTAAGAAGGTAATGGGAGTGTTTGCGGCATAAAAATAAAGAGCTGTCATGTTTGAATAGTGATACACGACAGCTTTTTTCATGGCTAGTTATTCATTCTGCAATCCAGCCGCTTTTTCAGAATACGTGGTCGTTACCAGTTTTTCATAAGGAATCCGCTCCTTGAGTTCACCTGCTTCTTCCAGAATATTTTCCAGAAGCTCAAAGCTGTCCCTGTGGAAAATGGTATCATTTTTCCAGGTGTCCTGCGCTTTGTAGCGTTCAACGATGCGGGCGATTGCCGCGCGGTCTGTTTCCGGAAACTGAGGTTGGATTGTCTCGGCGATTTCATCCGCACTGTGGGAGTTGACGTAAGCTAAGCCCTTCTGGATGGCATTCGTGAACGACTGGATAATTTCCGGATGCCTATTTAGATAGCTCTGCTTTGCACAGTAGGCGGTGTAGGGGACATAACCGGAATCGACGCCGAGCGAGGCGACAACGGTACCATTTCCTTCGGTTTCAAGGGTGGTGGCGAAGGGCTCGAACTCGACCGTGTAATCCGCATCATTACTTGTAAACGCCGCCGCTGTCAGCCCGAAATTGATACTCTGATCGATTGTCAGGTCATTTTTTGGATCGATGCCATTTTTCTTTAAAATATACTCAAAGACCATTTCCGGCATTCCACCCGCGCGCCCGCCAAGCACCTTTTTGCCTTTCAGATCCTGCCAGGAAAAGTCTGGTTCGGCACTTCGTCCAACGAGAAAGTTTCCGGCACGCTGGGTCAGCTGGGCAAAATTGACAGCATAATCGGCGGAACCTTCCTGGTAGACATAGATACTTGCCTCTGAGCCCATGAATCCGATATCGGCATCCCCGGAGATGAGCGCGGTCATAACTTTGTCGGCACCGGCACCGTTTACGAGTGTCAGAGAGATGCCTTCATCCTTAAAATAGCCCAGCTCGATCGCGGCGTACTGTGGCGCATAAAAAATCGAGTGGGCTACCTCATTGAGTGTGACCGGTTCAAGCGCCCCGTCCGCCTCCTTCGCCTGTCCACACCCGGTCAGGGTGGTAAGCAGAGTGAGCACAGCCAGGGCAGCTGCAAATTTAGTTCGTTTCATGGTTGCCTCCTGCAGTTCGTTCATACTATTAAGATATGGGGAATGCAGGAAGGTGTGAGCGGTCTGCTGATTTTTCTTTCTGTCTCCAGAGAAGTCCAATACAAAGCCCGACAAGCGACGGCAGAATCCATCCGAGGTTCAAATCAAACAGCGGAAGCGTATGTCTGGCAAATGCGATGACGGGTTCCAGATGTAGGGCAGACTGCATTTCGTCCGGCAGAGCGGCTAAAAAGTCAAAGATGGAAGCTGCCCAGGAACAAATGGTAACGCAGATATAGACTTTTTTGCTATGCTGGAATGCATTTCCAACCAGCGCGAGGAGAATCAGCGTGATGGCTGGCGGGTAAATCAGCATCAAAACAGGAACCGAGTAAGTGATGATAGCGGACAGTCCTATATTTGACACAATGAGTGAAAAAAGGGTAAAAACGACCGCCCATGCACGGTAGGAAAGGGCATGGGGAAACAGTTTCACAAAGGTTTCCGCACAGCTCGTTACAAGCCCGATGGAGGTCTTGAGGCAGGCGAACGTGATCGCGATGGCGAGGATCCAGGTGCCCATCCGTCCAAGGTAGTAGTCTGCAATCTGGGAGAGGGCGATGCCGCCGTTTTCTGGAAGTTCGAATTGTACCAGTGACTGTACTCCAATCAGGATGGTAAGCAGATAGATAAATGCCATCAGAAGCCCAGCCAGCATACCGGAATGAAGAACCTCTTTTGCAATGGTTGAATCTTCCCGCACGCCCATCTGGCGGATAACCGAAATGACCACGATCCCGAATGCGAGTCCGGCAATCGCATCCATGGTTTCATAGCCCTGGGAGAGCGCGGAAAAGAAAGCTCCATTCTGATAAGAGGCATCGGGAACTGTCGCTGAAACCTCGATGCTCGGATGAAGCAGGGCAGTCACAATCAGAACGCCTAGAAACAGAAGAAACAGCGGATTGATGATTTTTCCGATCCAGAGCGTGATGCTGCCAGGACGAATGGAAAATACAAACACCATCGCAAAGAAGATCAGCGAAAACAAAAGCAGCATAGTCTGTTCGGAAAGCTGTGTTCCTAAAAGGGGTCTGACTCCGGCGGTAAAGGAGGTCGTAGCGCACCGCGGAATAGCGAAAAATGGTCCGATTGTCAGGTAGAGCAGACAGGTAAAGAAATAGCTATATCTGTGTCCGACGCGGCGGGACAGATCCTGAAGTCCCTCCGAATGCGTGCTTCCGATCGCGGCAACACCCAGGATCGGAATGCCGACAGCAGTCAGGATAAATCCAATCGCTGCCGGGAGAAACTGGCGTCCGGCAAGCTGACCGAGATGTACCGGAAAAATCAGATTTCCGGCGCCGAAGAACATACCGAATAATGTTCCGGCAACTAAAAGCCGTTGCTTATGGGAAAGACAGGTCTGCGTCATAGATACTCACTCCTTACATAAAAATTGAAATTGTGTTTACTGCATTTCAAGTATATTTAAAGTCTTTCTAATCAAATTATGGTGTCTGAAAGAGTCCTGGCACATATTTGATTCAAAATCATTCTTGGATAGTCCTTATTATAAAGCCTTCCTTGTGGTTTGTGAAAATCTAGTTTATAATAGAAATATGACAAAATGTAATATCATAAAAGGAGGTGCGGCATGGATGCCAAAAAACTGGAAATATTGATGACGGCGGTAGATCTTGGAAGTTTTTCGAAAGCATCCGAGGTAGTTGGCTACACGCAGTCGGGGCTGACCCATCTGGTGGACAGCCTGGAGCGGGAGATTGGATTTCCTCTGATCATACGAAGTCACAATGGCATTTCCCTGACAGAACAGGGAAAGGAGCTGGTGCCGGCTATCCGGCAGTTCCTTCAGGCAAATGCCAATCTGGAAAATCAGATCCAGACTATTACCAGGCAACAGACGGAAACTATCCGGATTGCCGCCTATGCCAGTATGGCCATGTTCTGGATGCCGGAAATATTGTACCGTTTTCGCAGGATCTGCCCAAAAGTGGATGTAGACCTGCGGATGGTGGATAATGCCCTGGAGCCTTTTGAACTTTTACAGGAGGGAAAGACAGATGTGATCTTTGCCAGCAGACAAAGTTACCGTAACTGTGAATGGATTCCCCTTTATTATGAATTGCTGTATGCCATTTTGCCGAAGGATTATCCCTTAAATGGACGAAAAGAATTTCCTTTAAAAGAGTTTGAGGGGCAAGATTTTCTTATGCCTTATGGACG
>ENA-ORVC01002692-ORVC01002692.1-human-gut-metagenome-genome-assembly--contig:-NODE-2692-length-11324-cov-3.723046_pt1 | contig 11324 bp, 8 predicted proteins | sample MGYA00242092_ERZ509234 | MGnify/ENA primary metagenome ERZ509234 (study PRJEB26280, sample SAMEA2338800) | human gut metagenome | biome: human gut; feature: human-associated habitat; material: faeces... | reverse complement strand
AGGCGATTTAAAATGGCGAGATGCGTTGCTGGTCACAGGTACTGTGAACAGTAACCAGTCTGGCAGAATGCACAAGACAGGGAATCCTTGTGACTGTCAGAGGATTATAGAAAATAAAAAGATCAGTGACTGATTTTGGAACAAAAAGTTTGTGAATTATTGAAAAAAGTTCTGCTTGTAAAGTGGCGGATGTCAGTGTATAGTGAAGTCATTCTAATTCGATTCTAATTTTATTTTATAGGAAATTGCATCCGGTATAATGAAATACTCTGAAGATACGCCGGGTGACATTCTCTGCTTTGAAACAGATCACAAGAAAAGTATATGATATCAGACACATGATTCGATGTGGCATTTTCAGGACAAGTTAATATGAATGAACAGACACAGGGAGGAACAGGATGGAAGAAAGAAGAGACTATGCGGTACTCCGTTTTGTGGATCAGAATGGCTGGAGTTATATGGTAAATGACTATGCAAAAGGCTGTTCTTTGATGGAGTATATCAAACAGGGGATCCGGGTGGAAAAAGAAACAGTATTTGAATGGATCAGACAGCTTTCAAAACAGCTGGAACAGTATTATCGTTGTGGAAATGAGGATGCGGCGTATGGATATGTGAACCCATATGCAGTGATCATAACCGGAGACGGAATGCTTTGTCTTCTGGATATCAATGAACCGGAAAACGAGGAACTTTTAAAGCAGATGAAGAAGAAAAAGCTTCGTATGCTTTTTGTAAGGAAAGAAAGGGTTCTTTCGCAGAAGACAGAACGGTCGGATGATCTGTATGGTCTGGCAAAGATAATGGAATTTACAGCAGAAAAATGTCTGGATCCAAAGGCATTTACACGGAAAGAAGAACGAGTCTGGAAAAGAATGCTTGGAAAGTGTTATAGCAGTGGGAAAAATGCCATAAAAGTATTGAAAAATATGCAAAAAGAAATTGGTTTTCTGGAAAGGGAAATGGAAAGACCGAGGGATAAGGTTTCGGCAAAAAAGATTTTGCTTGCAATTCTGGCGGTTTGTATCATGAGTGCAGCAATCATCGGAGGGACAGTGAAAAAGCCGGAAACAAAAGCGATTGCAGCGGATCAGGATCAGCCAGAGGCGGAAGTTCAGGAAGGAGTAAAGGAGAAAAAGGAGACAAAAGAGGTTGTGGAACAAAATGGGGACAGTCCTTATCTGGAAATGGGACTTATTTATTATGTAGCGTGGGAAGATTATGTGAACAGCCTGGATAGTCTCGATAAGGAAATGCAGGAGACAGAGTTTTCCGATGCATACCGGGTGGTCATAGCGAGTCTGGAAGAAGGGAGTATACAGCAGCAGGAGGATGGATTAAACGCAGAAGATGCAGTAAAAAAAATATTAGATGAATTGGAGAAACGTGCAGAAAAAATACAGATGAAAGTGTATTTGTACCAATACCCGCTATTGAAGGTAAGTATTCTGGAAGAGAGTGAAAAATGGAACAGGCTGACAAAGAGAATTGGTGAGGAGATGATTAGAAGACAGGCGTGGTACCGGTGGGATACAAATGGAGAAAAGGAGTGTGAGGTCAGAAAATATCTTGCAGAAAGCTATTTTAAACTTGGTGAGAATTTAAAAGCAGCTGAACAATATGAACAGATCAGAAAATTAGAATCGAATGAAGAAGAATTAGAAGAGATTTATGAAAAGCTGCAGTTGATTTATGAAGAAGCGCAGGAATATGAGAAAGTGTGGGAGATCAGCAGAGAGGCGGTTGAAGTATTACCGGATTCAGAAAGGTTGTGGATGAACTATCTGGAGCGTTATTGTGAGAATCCGGAAATGGAAAGAGAATTATGTGCAGAAGCAGTAAAAAAAGCAATCCAGGCAGTTCCTGAGCTTGCAGAATCAGAAGCGTTTAAACAGCTTCAGGGAAAATATAAAATTGTGATCGATGGAGAAAATATCCGGGTTGGAGAATAAAACGCTGAAAGAAATTTTTGAAAAAGTCCCATAAAAGGGAGGATGCCGGGTGACTTAAAAGCCCCCGGCATGTATTATGAAAAAGTTATTCTATTATTAACTTCTGCACGTCTTATTAAATGATTTGTTTGAAATCTTTTATCTTTTATGTTCTTCATTTGATGATTCTAGTATATAAAACACTTGTGAAGAAAGAGTGTTTAACAAATGAAGGTTTTTTGAAAGATAAATGAACAAATTGTGAACAAGACTATTTGCGGAATGCGAAGTATGGAAGCCCATCTTTCATAGGTACTTCTACACTTCCCTGGATCAGTGGGCGGGCATAAGCGATGAATTCATCTCTGATGTCGGAACCGTCTTTTGTGATCCATTCTTCAGGAACAGCTTTTTCTTTATTGCAGATTTCGTTTACATCTGCAGTTCCGAATTCAAGGATGTATGGGTCATCACTCTTACGGATAAAATTGATCATCTTTCCTGTTTCACCATCTAAAGCGGCACTTACAGCAAAACGGCCGGAAGCAGCGGCTTCGTCCAGATCTGTGGCAGATAAACAGGAGGAAGAGCATCTCTGGCAGACATTGAGCTCCACAGAGCGTACTTTGATACCAAGTTTTTCTTTTACAAGATTTTCAAGATACTTTCCGGAGCCGGTCAGCATTTTATGACCGAAAGTATCTGTGCCGACATCACTTGCAAGCTCGCAGACAAAGGTTCCGTTACCATCGTTGATTCCTTCGGAAATGCAGACAACGAGATTAGAAGTTTTAGTAAGCTTTTCTTTTACCTTTTCGATAAATGCATCCGGGGAGAAAGCAACTTCCGGAAGATAAATAAGAACCGGATTATCGCCTTCAAATTTGCGGGCAAGAACGCTTGCGGCGGTCAGCCATCCGGCATGGCGTCCCATGATCTCGACGATGGTGACAGATGGTTTATTATCATAGACAGAGGCATCAATTGCAATTTCGCGTACTGTAGAAGCAACATATTTGGCAGCACTTCCGTAGCCCGGGGTATGATCGGTCAGAACCAGATCGTTGTCGATGGTTTTCGGAATCCCGACAATGGAGATGTGCTTGCCGCGCCGGGCGACTTCCTGCTGGATAGACGCCGCAGCCTTCATCGTCCCGTCGCCGCCGATGATGAACAGCGCACTGATATTCAGGCGCTCAAGGGCGGTGGCGATTTCGGATGAAGACTGCGGCCCTCTGGACGTCCCGAGGATCGTCCCCCCGAACTCGTGGATGCCTTCCACATCGCGCGGGGCCAGCTCGCGTACGTCGTAGCGGTAGGACGGAATAAAACCCTGCAGGCCGTAGCGGATGCCAAGGACCGAAGGGACGCGATAGGCGTTGTACGCCGTCATTACGATGGCCCTGATGACGTCGTTGATGCCCGGGCACAGCCCGCCGCAGGTCACGATGGCGCATTTCGTCTTGCTCGGATCGAAGTAGATCCGGTCGCGGGGCCCCGCCAGCTCAAAGGACATGGGGCGCGGCGCGGCGCCTTCGTCCACCAGCTCCTCGTCCACGGTGAAGACCACGCGCCTCTCGCCCCCCGTCGCCAGATTGCGCGACAGCGGAGAATCGATTTCCGGCGTTCCGAGACTCTGAATGCGTATCTCTTGGGCCGCGGAGGGCGTAGCTTCACAAGTATTCATGCGGATTCCTTCCTTTTATTTTTCTTTGACCCTGCCGCAGGTCCTGCGCACGATAAGCTCCGTGTCGAGCAGGTACTGCACCTTCAGCGGGGTTTGCGATTCAATGGCCGAGATCATGATGTTCGCCGCCATCTGGCCCATTTCGTAGCAGGGCGTCTTGATGCTCGTCAGCGGCGGGTTGAAGTAGGCGGCGATGTCGATGTCGTCGAAGCCGCAGACCGAAATGTCCTCCGGGACGCTGAGCCCCGCCTCGGTGATGGCGCGTATGGCCCCGATGGCCAGATAGTCGTTCACGCACAGCACCGCCGTCGGGGGGTCCTGCAATTTCAAAAACGCCCGCATGGATTCCTTGCCGAGCAGGTAGGAGGGCGGCTGCGAGCGGATGAGCTCCGGATCGAAGGGGATGCCGTTGTCGGCAAGCACCTTCTTGTAGCCTTCCATGCGGTCGATGGTACGGCGCGCGCAGGTCATGGGGCCGACCAGAAAACCGATGCGCTTATGGCCGAGATCAATGAGGTATTTGACGCTCGTATAGATAGACCGCGCGTTGTCGATGCCGATATAGTTCACGCTTTCGTCCGGCACTTCCCACAGGATGATGCAGGGGATGCCCGCCGCCTCCAGCGTTTTCATGTACTCCACATTGCTCATGTCCAACCCGACGAGGATGAGCCCGCCGATGCGCTGCTCGTGGAAACGCCGCATGGCGAGGCGTTCCTCCTCCGGAGAGAACTGCGACAGGGCCACCTTGCACGAATAGTTCCGCTCCGAGCACGTTTTCTGGATCGCCATCAGGTTCACGCCGAACGCCGCGTAGGTCGGGGAAGGCAGGAGGATGCCGATGGTGTCCGAGCGCCTTTTGGAGAGGGAACCCGCCGTCGCGTTGTAGACGTAATTGAGCGCTTCCGCGGCGGCCCTGACCTTGCTGACCGTTTCCGCGGGCGTTTTGTCCGGCTCGCGGAGGGCGCGGGATACGGTCGAAAGCGAGACGTTCGCTTTGACGGCAACGTCTTTTATGGTCGCCCGAGTGTTATTGAAACCGTTTTCATTCATTTTATTATTTCTTTTCAATGTATTATCCATTTATTTTGTACTTCAATAAGTACGTTTTCAATCTAGCCGCCCATAAAACCGCTGTCAAGCCTCTTTGCAACGTTTTTTTGCTTTCACCCCCTTCAGCTCCGGCAAAGGCCGGGTTTTGTACCTCACTCCACTCCATTTACTGGGAAAGAGCGTGCCGAAAAAGAAAAAATATATTGTATTTACATATGTTATATGGACACATGCATTTCTGGCATCTCCCACAGCGGCAGACCCCGTGAGGGCGGAAACCTCTTCACAGTGCTGTGGGGAGTGCTTGAAAGGGCAAAAAATATCTTTTTTAATAGACTGTATTCTATAAAAAATATGTCTTTTACGGTTTTGAGGACACAAAAAAAGACATCCCATCTCTTGACAAGATATTTTTTTGACGCATAGAATGAAAACGTATTCATTCTAATATAAACTATAACATACAATATATTGAATATTCATATTTTTTTATAAAAGAACGGATTCAAAAATCGCTCACAGGCATCATAGTTATAAGGAAATCCACCCTTTAGGCCTCATGTCTGCGACCCCGGCGCCACACGGCACCCCGGAAGGCCGCAGGCCTAACCAGATAACCCCAAGGAGAAGGGCGTTATGCAACTGTCCAACACATGGAAGGCGACGGTAGGATTGATGATCGGGGCGATCCTGTGCCTGCCCGCGCAAGCGGCGGCCGAAAAGAAAATCATCATGCGCTACAGCCACAGTTCGGCGGCCATGGTGGAGGAGCCCCACCACACGGCGGCTCTGGACTTCAAGAAATACGTTGAAGAGAAAACCAAGGGCAGAGTGGAAGTACAGATCTACCCCGCCAGCCAGCTCGGCGGCGAGGAACGCGCCTTTCAGGACGTGCAGCAGGGCGTCATCCAGATAGCCTCCCTGGCTTCCAACAACGCCGCCGTGTTCGCCCCCTCCCTCTACGTCATCGATCTTCCCTACCTGTTCAGGACCAATCAGGAAGGCTGGGCCATCCTCGACAAGTACTGGGACGAACTCAACGCTAAAACCATCAAGGAAAGCGGCAACCGCATCATCGGCTGGCTCGACCTCGGCTACCGCCACGTCTGCAACAGCAAACGGCCCATCCGTACCATCGAAGACCTCAAGGGCCTCAAAATCCGCGTGCCCAACAACCCGGTCATGATCAACACGTTCCGGGCCTGGGGCTGTGAACCGACCCCCCTCGCGTGGGACGAAACCTTCAACGCCCTTCAGCAGAAGGTCGTCGACGGCCAAGAAAACTCGTACGTGGTTTTTGCGTCCAACAAGTTTGAAGAAGTGCAGAAGTACATGACCGAGCTGCGCTACAAGCTCCAAATCATCGTCATGGTCGTCAACGACACATGGCTCAAGAAGCAGCCCGCCGACATCCAGCAGGCCATCCTCGAAGGCGGACGCCTCGCCACCAAGCACAACCGCGAAATGATCATGGCTATGGAAGCCCGCCTGAAGCCCGCCATGAAGAAGGCCGGCGTCGAAATCCTCGACAAGCCCGAAGACGAAAACGTTTGGGAAGAAAAGGCGATGGCTCTCTGGCCTGATCTCTACCCCAAAATCGGCAATCTCGATCTCCTCGACAAGATGATGGCGGACATGCATCGCAAGCGCCCGTAAACGCAAGAGCATGAAAACGTTTTTTACTATTGATTAAGGTCTATTATCTCTATTTCTACGTTCTTTTGAAGCGACATGCAAGTGAAAAAGTACGCTCTTTCATGAATGTGCAGTGCGCATTCTTAGAAAAAAGCGCGACTATGGCAATGGATTTCAGACTGTTCACCCATAATGAGGAGGTCTTCATGAACATCCGGCAAAGCTTCAACCGGGCCCTTTTAGGGGCGGTTTGCGGAGCGCTGCTTCTGGTTTCCCCTGCCAGTGCGGCCGAGAAAAAAATCGTCATGCGCTACAGCCACAGCTCCAGCGCGATGGTCAAGGAACCGCATCACGCGGCGGCCCTCGACTTCAAGAACTATGTGGAAAAGGCCACCAACGGGAAGGTGGACGTCCAGATTTACCCCGGCAGCCAGCTTGGCGGCGAGGAGCGGAGTTTTCAGGACATCCAGCAGGGGGTCATTCAGATCGCGTCTCTCGCGGTCAACAACGTGACGGTGTTCAGCCCCTCAATGGGCGTGTTCGACCTGCCGTACATGTTCACCAACTATGAAGATTGCTACAAGCTCATCGACCAGAACTGGGACGAGATCAACAAGCGCATGATCGCCGAGAGCGGCAACATGGCCGTGGGCTGGCTCGTGCAGGGCTTCCGCGTGCTCAGCAACAGCAAGCGTCCTATCAATACCATTGAAGACCTCAAGGGCCTCAAGATCCGCGTGCCCAACAACCCGATCATGATCGCCACCTTCCGCGCGTGGGGCGGCGAACCCGCGCCCATGGCGTGGGACGAAACCTTCAACGCCCTCCAGCAGAAGGTCGTCGACGGACAGGAAAACCCCTACCCCGTGTTCGCTTCCAACAAGTTCGAGGAAGTGCAGAAGTACATCACCGAAATCCATTATAAGGTGTGGATCGGCCCCATCGTCGTGAACGCCGCGTGGTTCAAGAAGCAGCCCGCGGACGTGCAGAAGGCCATCCTCGAAGGCGGACGTCTCGCCACCGAAAACAACCGCAAGATGATTGCCGAAATGGAAACCGACCTCGTCAAGGTGCTCAAGGACAAGGGTGTAGAGATCCTCGCCAAGCCCGAAGACGAACCCGTCTGGCAGGAAAAGGCCATGGGCGTATGGCCGCAGTTCTACGACAAGATCGGCGATATTTCCTTGCTTGACACCATGATGAAGTCCCTCGGACGTACGCGTCCGCAATAACGCCTGCCGAGCCCGGAGGTGGCTTCCTCCTCCGGGCCGCTAAACCTCAACGGGTGAGGAGAGAGTCATGCGCGAGCAGCTGGCGTCCATTTGGAAGAACCTTGAAGAGTACATTTGCTGTGCGCTTCTCGGCGTCATCATGACGCTTTTGATGATGCAGGTGTGCTACAGATACTTCGGCGGCAAGTCCATCGCATGGTCTGAAGAGGTCAGCCGTTTCCTGTTCCTGTACCTTGTCTATTTCGCGGCAAGCCTCGCCGCCTCAAAGAATCTGCATATCCGCGTGACCGCGCAGCTCAAGCTCCTGCCGAAGCTCGGCCAGATGCTTCTGCTCCTTACGACGGACATCATCTGGCTGATCTTCTGCATTATCGTGGTGAACGTCGGGACGGACTTCATCATCAGCATGAGCGACCGCCCGATGGTTTCCGGGGCGCTGATGCTTGATATGCGCTATGTCTACGCGGCGGTGCCCATCGCCTTTACCTTGCAGGCCGTCCGCCTCGTCGAGCGCTGGTGGCGCATCTTCACCAAGCGCGATCCCTTAGTCGTTCCCAGCGAGGAGGTATTCTGATGTCGCTTGAAGTCCTCATCTGGATTGCGCTGGCTGTCCTGCTCGTCATGGGCACGCCCATCTTCGTCTCCCTCGGCATGGCGTCCATCACCGTGCTGCTTCTGAGCGACATCCCGCTTTCGCTCGTCATGATTGACCTTATCAAGGTCTCGGACATGTTCCCCCTGCTGGCGGTGGTGGGCTTCGTCTTCGCCGGGGCGCTCATGGAACGCGGCGGCATGGCGGCCCAGATCGTTGAGGTCGCCTCCATGCTCGTCGGGCACATACGCGGCGGGCTCGGCATCGTGACCATCCTCGGCTGCATGTTCTTCGCCTCCATGATCGGCTCCGGCCCCGGCACCGTGGCCGCCATGGGCAGCATCATGATCCCCACGATGGTCCGGCGCGGCTATTCGCCGGAATACGCGGCTGGCGTGTGCGCCACGGGCGGCACCCTCGGCATCCTGATCCCGCCGAGCAACCCGATGATCATCTATGGCATCATCGCCAATACATCCATCGCGGCGTTGTTTACCGCCGGGTTCGTGCCGGGCTTCGTGCTCGGGCTCATGATGATGCTCATGGCCTATTTCCTTGCCCGCCGCGCCGGGTTCACCGGAACCGTGGACGAGGACAAGGGTGCCCATTTCTGGCCCATGTTCCGCAGGAATTTCTTCTCCCTGATGGCCCCGGTCATCATCCTCGGCAGTATTTACGCCGGGATCTGCACGCCGGTGGAGGCTTCGGTGGTGGCGGTGTTCTACGCCCTGTTCGTCGGGACGTGCATCACCCGTGAGCTGAAGATCATCCAGCTCTGGGACGCGATCAAGCTGACCAACGTCTCGGCGGGCAGCATCATCATCGTGCTCGGCGTGTCCACGCTGTTCGGGCGCATCCTGACCATGCAGCGCATCCCGCACCAGCTCGCCAACGCCATGATCACCCTGACGGACAATCCGTACGTCATTCTGGTGCTCATCGGGCTTCTGCTGCTGTTCCTCGGGATGTTCATGGAAACCCTCGCCACCATCGTCATCCTCGCGCCTATTTTCCTGCCCCTGATCACCAAGGTCGGCATCGATCCCGTGTTCTTCGGCATCTTCTGGGTCATCACCAACGAGGTGGCGCTGCTTTCGCCGCCGCTGGGGGTGAACCTGTTCATTGCCCAAAACCTGTCGGGCATCAGCTTCGAGCGGGTGGCTAAGGGCGCTTTCCCCTACATGATGCTGATCATCTGTTTCATCATAATGCTGATCCTGTGGCAGGATCTGCCCTTGTGGCTTCCGCGCCTGACGGGGCAATACTAGTTTGATAGGGAGTTCGGATATGTCTGAAAAGGACTTTGACCTGATTTGTATCGGCCGGTCGTGCGTGGATCTCTACAGCGGCGAATTCGGCGTCCCGCTGGAGCGGGCCATGACCTTTACCAAATCCGTGGGCGGAAGCCCCATGAACATCGCCATCGGCACGTCCCGGCTCGGCCTGCGGGTGGGCGCGATCACCGGCGTGGGGCAGGAAGACAACGGCCGTTACCTCAAGTGGCAGCTCTCCTGCGAAGGCGTGGACGTCAGCGCCGTGAAGACCGATCCCAAGCGGCTCACCGCGATGGTGCTCCTGAGCATCCGGGGCGACAACGACTTCCCGCTCATCCAGTACCGGGAAAACTGCGCCGACATGGGCCTGACCGCCGAGGACATCGATACGGACTATCTGGCCCGGGCCGGGGCCGTACTGGTGACGGGCACGCACCTCTCGCGCGAGGGCGTGCGGTCCGCGACCATGAAGGTGCTTGAAACCGCGAAGCGCCTCGGCCTCAAGTGCATCCTCGACATCGACTTCCGCCCCAACTTGTGGGGATTGCAGGGGCACGACGCCGGGTCCAGCCGCTGGGCCGAGGCGTCCGAGCAGGTGACCTCCGAATACAAGAAAGTCCTTCCGTACTTCGACCTCATTGTGGGTACGGAGGAGGAATTCTTCATCGCGGGCGGCAAGACCGAGGCGATGGAAGCCCTGCGCGAAGTCCGCAGGCTCTCGAAGGCGCTCCTCGTCTTTAAGCTCGGGGACAAGGGCTGCGCCGCGCTGCCCGGCGATATTCCGGACAGCTTCGTGGATGAAGTGGTCTATCCGGGCTTCCCTGTGAAGGTGTTCAACTCCATCGGCGCGGGCGACGGGTTCATGTCCGGCTTCCTGCGCGGCTGGCTGCGCAATGAGGATCTGGCCTCCTGCTGCCGTTACGCCAATGCCGCCGGGGCGTTCGCCGTGTCCCGCCTCGGCTGCTCCTCAGCCTATCCGAGCTGGACCGAGCTGCAATACTTCGTCAGCCACGGCAGCAAGCATAAGTGGCTGCGCGAAGACGCCATGCTCGAACAGATCCACTGGGCCACCAACCGCCGCAACAAGTGGAAGAACCTCGCCGTGTTCGCCTTTGACCACCGTGATCCCTTCTCCGCGCTGGCCGCCGAAACGGGCCGCGACGCCAAGGCCATTACCGCCTTCAAGAATCTGGCTTTCCGGGCCGTGGCGGAAGCCTCCTCGGAGCTTGAAGGCCAGAACGATGTGGGCATTCTCGTGGACGACACGTACGGCCAGTCCGTCCTGTTCGAGAGCAACCGCTATCCGTTCTGGGTGGGCCGTTCCATTGAAAAGACCGGGGTTAACCCGCTCATGTTCGAGGGCAAGGCCGACGTGGGTTCGACGCTTCAGGCGTGGCCTGAGAACCATGTGGTGAAATGCCTGTTCCGCCCCGGTGCGAAGGATGCGCCCGAGGTCGTGGAAGAGAACGAGCGCCAGCTGTGCCGCCTCTTCTCGGGGGCGCGGAGCACCGGGCATGATCTCCTGTTGGAAATCATCGTCGACCAGCCGCAGACGCGGGAAGAGCAGGACGCCTGCCTGCTGCGTTGGATGCGCCGCTGCTACGAGCTTGGCGTGTACCCCGACTATTGGAAGATCCTGCCCGTAGCCGACCAAGGCACGTGGCAGGCCATCGAAGCGTTGATCGGCGAATACGATCCGTACTGCCGGGGCATTCTGTTCCTCGGGCTCAACGTGGCGGAAGCCGAGCTGGTGAAGCGGTTCGCCGCGCTGCCCGAATCGCCGCGCGCGCTTGGGTTCGCCATCGGGCGGAGCATCTTCCTCGAACCGGCCCGCAAGTGGTTTGTCGGGCAGATGTCCGATGAGGACGCCGTGGCGACCATGCGGGATTGCTTCCTGCGGCTGGCCCGCGCGTGGAA
>ENA-ORVC01002689-ORVC01002689.1-human-gut-metagenome-genome-assembly--contig:-NODE-2689-length-11351-cov-3.254338_pt1 | contig 11351 bp, 8 predicted proteins | sample MGYA00242092_ERZ509234 | MGnify/ENA primary metagenome ERZ509234 (study PRJEB26280, sample SAMEA2338800) | human gut metagenome | biome: human gut; feature: human-associated habitat; material: faeces... | reverse complement strand
GGCAGCCGCAGCGGGCTGGGCGACGGCAGCGCCCGCGGCAGCGGCGGCCTTTTCGGCCGCGGCCTTGCGCGCTTTGGCCTCTGCGGCCGCGCGGACCTTCATGGCCTTCTCGCGCGCGGCCTTCACCTCGGGCGTGATAACGCTCATGGGCTCGGCAGTCGAGACCTGGTAGAAAAAGCCCTTAAAGTCGAGCTGCATGTCGGTAATGGCAAGACCAAACAGGTCGTGGGCCTCATTTTCAAACGGGAACACCGCCGGATAATATGAGCTGATGGACGGAATCTCCTGGTACTGGTCGATGCCCTCAACCACCAAGTTCTCAATCGCATAGTTTCCGTCCCGCGCGATCTGCTCTTGCGCAGCGCGGACGTTGATAAACGTATAGACCAGGCGATACGTGCCGTCGTCGACGTTGCGCTCGGCGTGCATTTGCACAAAGCGCGCGCCGACGCCCTTGAGCGCCTGGACATGCGACAGGAGCTCGTCGATCCCAACGGTGGTATAGATAGCCTTTTGCATTACTCGGCCTCCTTTGCAGCGGCGGGCGTCTCAGCAGATGCGTCGCCAGCGACGGGCGCGGCGGGCTTCCCGGCAGGCGCGTCACCGACACCATCCCGGCCCCCGCAGCCACAAACCCGTCCTCGCCCAGCTCAACGCCACCGTCCCAGGTAGCGGCGCCGCACACGGTGAGCGGGTCGCCGCCGGCGCACATCACGGCCTCCTTCTGGTCCAGGATGCCGCACGCCTCCACGATGGCGTCGATCACGGTCTCGGGACGAATGGCGCACCCGGGCGCGTACACGTCCACGGGAATTGCGCGGTCCACGCCGCCGATCACGTTATAGGCATCGCGGAACACGCCGCCCGAACACGCGCAGATGCCGCACGCCACCACGCACTTGGGCTCGAGCATTTGGTTGTAGATCTGGCGCACGACGGGCAGATTCTGCGCGTTGACCGACCCCGTCACCAAAAAGATATCCGCATGCTTGGGGTTGCCGGTGTTGACCACGCCAAAGCGCTCCGCATCGAACAGCGGCGTGAGCGAGGCCAGCACCTCGATATCGCATCCGTTGCAGCTCGAGCCGTCGTAATGAATGACCCACGGCGAGCGCGACATTTTATGATCCATGGATGCCGCCTCCTAAATAAACACGTCGACGAGGATGGGCATAAGGTTGAGCAGGCCAAACACTAGCGCCACGCCCCAGCCGAGCTTAAAGCAGCTGCGCCAGGTGCTGCGTGCGAAGGTGTTGTCGATCAGGACCTCGACAAAATACGTCGCGGCCATCACGACCAGGGCTACAACCCAGCTCACGGGGTTGTCCCAGACAAAGAACATGCCCACCCACATCAAAAACAGCACGGTCTCGCACCAGTGCATAAGGGTCATCTTGGCCAGCGTGCCGCCGCTCATCTCGGTGGCGACGCCCTGGACGATCTCCTGGTGCGCGTGATGCGAGTACGAAAGGTCAAACGGCGACTTGCGCAGCTTGATGGTAAGCACCGCGAGCAACGCGAGGAAAATGGGCGCGCTGTGCACGATGATGGGGACCGACTGCCCCGTCACGGCGATGGAATCGAAGCTGTCGGTGGCAAGGTACAGGCCCACGCTCATCAGCAGAACGGCGGGCTCGTAACTCATAACCTGCAGCAACTCACGATCGGCGCCAACCTGGGCAAACGGACTTTGCGTCGAGGCGGACGCCAACACCACAAAGATCGCGGCGAGCGTAACCATAAAGGCGCACAGCAGCGTGTTGGAGCCCGACACAAAGATGCCGCCGCCCACGACGGTAAAGATGAGCGCGCACGCCATGTAGGTGTCGTCCATGGTGTTTACGCTGGCGGGGGCCTTGCGCAGCAGCTTGGCAACATCGTAGAAGGGCTGCAGCAGACGCGGACCCACACGACCCTGCATGCGGGCCGAAAGCTTACGGTCAAGACCGTCGATCAAGCCGCCCACAAGCGGCGCCAGCAGGGCAAACACCACGGTACCAATAAAGATGCCCACGACGCCCGAACCTTCAAAATACTTGCCGCGCAACACCGAGGGCGCGCTCATGGCAAGCCGCTCGGGCCCAATCCACGCGCAACACAGCAGCGCAAACAAGATAATGCTGCAGCACACGACGCTACCCGCGGGGCCAATACGCTTCTCGCCAAGGGCGTCCTCCGAGTACCAATTGCGCTTTTCAGCCTTCACCTCGTGTCCCATCGAGCCGCGGAAATGGCGATATTTGTCGGTTCCCACGCCCGAAAGGTACACGTTGACGTGCGGTTTGTTGCTCACGCGGAACGACGTCAGCAGCACCACGGCAATAAACGCCACGATAACCACCATCAGATACATGGCGTCCTTGCCGATAACGTACGGCACGCGGCCAAACACCATGGCCAAGTAAGGCGACACCAGACCATTCGAGATAACCGGGAACGCCACGCAGCACAGAATCAGCAGCGCGGCGATGGTGTTGAGGGCCACCCATTCGGTCTTATGGACATTGACCTCAACGTTTTGAGCCGTGGGGTCGACGCCCGAAAGCTTGGCAAGCCACTTGCCCCAGAAGTAAAACGTCGCGGCCGAGCCAAAGGCCAGCACCATGATCATGAGCACGTTGCCGGTCTGGGCAAACGCCACCAGGGCGCCCCACTTGGACACGAGCATGCCAAACGGCGCCACAAACATGCCCATGATGCCCAGCATCATCAGGCGCGTCAGGTGCGGCATGCGGCTGAACATACCGTCCATGTCCTCGATATTGCGGCTGCCGATATGATGCTCGGCGGTGCCCACGCACAGGAACAGCAGCGACTTGGCCACCGTGTGGAACAGGATCAGGAAGATGGCCGCCCATACGGCCTCGGGCGCGCCGACACCCAAGCAGGCACTGATGAGGCCCAGGTTGGAAATAGTGGAGTACGCGAGCACGCGCTTGGCGTTGCTCTGCGAGATGGCCATGAGGGCAGCGAGCAAAAACGTGATGGCACCCACACTCGTGACCATAAACCCGGTCACGGGATAGATGGCATAGAGCGGGCTCAGCTTGACCATCAGGAACACGCCGGCTTTGACCATGGTTGACGAGTGCAGCAGGGCGCTCGTGGGCGTGGGGGCGACCATGGCGCCGAGCAGCCAGGTGTGGAACGGCATCTGCGCGGCCTTGGTGAGTGCGGCGAGCGACAGCAGAATGACCGGCATCACCAGCAGCGCGGATTGCGCGGTTCCGGCGCCGGAAAGCTCAATCATGCCCGAGATGGTCAGCGGCATGCCGTTAACGTGCAGGTACATGAGTCCGGTCAAAAACGCGATACCGCCCAGCATGTTGAGGATGATCTGGGTGAAGGCGTTTTTAATGGCCTCGGGCGTGCGCGTGTAGCCAATCATAAGGAACGAGCACACGGTGGTGATTTCCCAGCCGCAGAACAGCCACTCAAGGTTGTCACTCGTCACGATGACGAACATGGCCGAGAGGAACAGGAACATAAGCGCCAGGAACTGCGGGCGACGGTCGGGCGCGGTCTGCCCGCGCAGCGCGGCCTCGTGCTCGTCATGGGCCTGGAAGTCCTTCATATAACCCACGGCATACACGCAGATAAGGCTGCCGACAATGCCGACGGCGAGGACCATGATTACGCTCATGTAGTCCAGGTAGAGCGGGGTTGCGGTGACGGCTTCGGTCGCGGGCAGCGTCATGGCTGCAAAGGCAAGCGAGCCCACCAGCTGGACTATGCCGAGCACCGTGGTGAGCGCGTTCCTATATTTGTACGCGTTGTACAGGATGACGGCGCACAGGATGACATCGATGGCGGAGCTGATGATCGAGAGCACATGCGAGGTGCCGGAGGCAACCTCAAAGCTCTGCGGGCCCGCGCCAAAAAACATGACGGCGACTACAACTGTCACCGCCATAATGATGCCGGAACCTATCAGCCCCACCGCATCGCGGGCGCGGTCGCCGCGCGCGAACAGCATGCCCAGCGCCGGTACCAGCGGAAACAGGGTAAGGAAATACAGTAGCGTCATACCATCACTCCCCCATGCAAAAACGCTGCAATTGTTTAACGTTATAGCTCAATTGAGGAGTAGCGGCGGCGGGTTTTCGGTCAACTGGGGAGTTTTAGACGTACGGGGTAAGGAGTCTGTCCGCATTGGAGCAGTGGCGCGGCAAGAAAAATGCGCCCCTGTGGGCGCACCATCCCGTTCGCTATTCCGCCTTTTTAACGCGCGGCTTGCGACCGCGCGGCTTATCGACCAGCGCGGACTCACCGTTCTCGCGATACTGGCGGCACCAAGCCTTGACCGAAGACTCGCTAGGAATCTTGTACTTGATCATGGCCTCGCGAACCGTCAGGCCGTTTTCCAAACGGTCCTTAACCACGGCGAGCTTAACTTCGTACGAATAGGTGTGGTGATGCGAACCGGCGTTGAGAACGGCGTCGGCACCGCCCACGGCATATGCGCGGGCCCACTGACGAGCCGTGGCCTGGGGAATGCCAAGCTCCGCGGCGAGGGCGCGATGACCGACCCCCTCTTGGAGGATCTCGACGGCGCGCTGCCTAACCTCGGGCGCATGCGTGCGAGTCCTTGTTGCTTCCGACATACCTGCCACTTCTTAGCCTTAACCGTTAATCTGCCTTCTTACGTGCATGTTAGATAGTAGCATTTTGCTGTTTGCTCAAAGCAGTTAATTAAAATAGACGCGGCGTTATCTGGGCATTTGGCACCAAATTACGACATTTCTTTATCGATTATTTACGCTGGTAGCTGACTCGCAGCTAATCGTCATTCGCTTGTCAACAAAATTGGCATCTCTTTATATCCTTTGGTATAGAGGATATAGTTATTAACCCCTCCCCCAATAATTTTGAGTGATCTGCGAGGCAGTAGACGTCCTCACTCCTCATGATTACCGCGCATTGCCATCCACCGGAGCAAAACAAAAAGGGCGGGACCTGCTGCGCTTGCAGGCCCCGCACCGGTTGACACCCGACGGGACACAGCCGGGCGAGACGAATCCGTGCTACCGCCCCGCCTGGCCGCGATGCTCAACTACAGCTCGTTGGCCGCGTGATATGCCGTGCGAATGGCGCTCGCAATGTCGGCGGTGCGCTCGCCCGAGCAGTCGCCCACGCAGGTCACGGGCACCGTCACGCCATTCAGATCAAACGCGTTGGCCTTGGAGCCCACGGCCATCACCACGTAATCGCAGGCGATCTTTACCGGCGCCTCGGCGCCGTCCTCGGTGGTGCGAATGGCCTCCACGCCCTCGTCGGTGATGGCGGTCAGACGGGTCTTAACATGCTGTTCCACGTTGTGCTCGGCAAAGTCGCTCATGATCAGCGGCAGAATGGTTTCGGACTCGCCCGCGGCAATCTTGTCGAGCATCTCGACGATCGCCACCTCGCAGCCGTGCTGCAGCAGGTACTCGGCAGTCTCGGTGCCCACCAGGCCACCGCCAATGACGGCGACGCGGCCGCTGAGCTCCACCTTGCCGGCCAGCACGTCCCAGCTCGAGACGACCTTGTCCGAATCGGCACCCGGAACGGGGATGACCACGTCGTGCGCGCCCACAGCCACAATCGCGGCGTCGGCGGCGTTGAGGTCCTCAGCGGTAGCGGCATGGTTGAGCTCAACCTTCACGCCCAGGCCGGGCAGAATCTTCTCGTAGTACTCGACCGAGCGCATGATCTCGTCCTTGCGCGGGGGCGCGGCCGCCAGCACAATCTGGCCGCCCAGATGATCGCTCGCCTCGTAGACGGTCACGTCGTAGCCGCGCTTGACCGCCACGCGCGCGGCCTCCAGGCCGGCAATACCGCCGCCCACCACGGCAATCTTCTTGTCGCCCTCGCCCGGCTTGATAGCGATGGTCGCCTCGTCGCCGTTCTCGGCATTGAGCACGCACGAGATGTACTTGCGGTTTTGAATCGCGTCGACACAGCCCTTATTGCAGTTGAGGCACTCGCGAATGGGCTCGCCCGTGGCGGCCTTCAGCGCAATGTCGGGGTCGCACATGAGCGAGCGGCCATAGGCGACGATGTCGGCCGCGCCGTCTTCCAGAATCTTCTCGCCGGCCTCGACCGAGACCACGCGGCCGACGGTTGCCACCGGCACGGAGACCAGGGCCTTGACGCGCTCGGCCACGGGCAGCGTCCAGTTGTAGGGCATGGCGCCCATGGGCGGAATGGTGTCGCCCATGTTGCCGGTGTGATTTGCCTGTGCAACCTGGATCATGTCGATGCCCGCGCCCTCGAGCAGCTTGGCAAACTCGCAGGCCTCGTCGGGCTGCAGGCCGCCCTTGCCGCGCGGCGTGCCGTCGGGGTTCTCCATAATCACAGGGAGCTTGTACTCCACCATCAGCTGCGGCGCGGCCTCCTTAATGGCGGCGACGACCTCCAGCGCATAGCGAACGCGGTTCTCGAACGAGCCACCGTACTCGTCGGTGCGCTGGTTGAGGATGGCCGAGCACAGCGAACCCACCAGGCGGTCGCCGTGGACCTCGATGGCGTCGATGCCGGCCTGCTGCGCGCGAGCGGCCGAGGCGGCGATAGCCTCCTTAATCTGGGTGAGCTGCTCTACACTCGCCTCGTTCACAAAGTGCTGCATGTCGTGGTGCAGCTTGGCGTATGCCTGCTTGCGGATCTCGTTGGACTCGGCCATCTTGGCGGCAAAGGTCTCCTCGTCGCCGGCGGCCTTGGCCTCCTGCGCGGCCTTGGCGGCGACCATGGAGCCCATGACCATGCGGCCGACACCGGGCACGTCGTACTCGGGGTGGAACAGCTGCAGCGCGACCTTGGCACCGTGCTTGTGGACGGCGTCGGCCAGGGCCTTAAACGTGGGGATCTGGGCGTCGGTTGCCAGCTTGGGCGTGGGGCTCGCGGTCATGACGGGAGCGACGTCGCCGATGACGATGTAGCTCACGCCGCCACGGGCCAGGCGCTCGTAAAAAGCCAGGCTGCGCTCGCCAATGGAGCCGTCGCGGTCCTTCTCGGCCACGTTCTTCTTGGCGTCGTTGATGGCCTTGGCGGCGGCCTCCTTGCCCAGGGCGTCAATGTAGCCGGACTCGTCGGAGATGTCGGTGACGTTGACGTTGATGAGGCGCAGGCCGATCTTCTTGAGCTCGCCCTCCACGTTGCGGGAGACGGCCTCCAGGAACTTATCCCGGTCGGTGTTGATCTCCTCGATGTCCATAGTGGCGATGACCAGGCGGAGCTGGCCGAAGATGATGTCCTTGGCCAGCTCCTGGATCTCCTGGAGCTTCAGGCCCAGCAGGCGCTCGGCGGCGTTCTGCATGACCCCCGGCTCGGTGGAGACGCCCACGGTGAAGCGGCTGGGGACGTTGATGCGGATGTTCTGGCGGGACAGGGCGTTTTCCAGATCCACCGAGATGGACATGGGGGTCAGATCCAGGAACTCATAGGACTGGATGACCGGCCAGATAAAGGCCGCGCCGCCGTGGATGCACTTGGCGCTGCGGGTGGAGCCGTCCTTGTTGCTGCCCACCTTGCCGTAGATGACCATGACCTTGTCCGAGGGGCACTTCTTGTAGCGCTTGATGAGGAACAGCAGCAGCGAGAAGACGATGACGACGATCACGCAGGTGAGGATGAGTCCAAAGATGTTTGTTGGCATAGGTTCCTCCTTATTCTGTCTCTTCTGATTCGGATGGAATGGCTTCCACCAGCAGGGTGCCGCGGCCGGCCAGACCGGTGACACGGACAGGACTGCCGGTGGGGATGGGGGCGGGGGAGTCGGTGAGGGCCTCAAATTCCGTCAGCTGCTCCTGCACGGTGAGGGTGACCTTGCCGGGGGAGGAGCGGCCGGGGGGAACGGTGAGGTACACGGTGCCCGTCCGCCCGAGGGCGTTGCGGAGATCCAAGGTGCCGTCGTACTGGAGGCGAAGGGCCTGGCGGACGGCCAGGGCGATGCCCACCATGCCGGCAAAGCCGATGGGGATGGCCAGGAAGACCGCCAGGAAACCGGGCAGGCCTACCTGGTGGAGCCACAGGCCGCCCCAGCCGAAGAGCACCAGGAAGGCCACCACGCCCCGCACAGTGAACAGGTGCAGGCCGGTGTCGGGGGTCTCCGGGTCCGCCGCGGCCTCGTGGAGCGGGCCGCCGTCGGCGTCGGGGCCGTCGAAGTCCGGCCCGTCCGCGTCCGGCACACCGGCGTCGCCGTCGCTGTCAAACGCGCCCCCTGCAAAGAGGAGAACGGTCTGAATCAGCAGGATCAACGTGGCGGGTACGGCGATGTAGAGCAGAACGTGGTCCAGGGCAGAGAGGGATTGCCACCAGGCTGCCATGAATGGGTTCCTCCTTTCTCGAAATGGGGATGCGATCTATCATAAAACAGCGGTGGGATACTCCGCGTCCCTACCGCTGTCTTGGGACGCGTCAGGCCAGGGCCGCGAGGAGGGCCTCCGCCTCCTGCTTGAGCCGTCCGGCCAGATAGGCCGTCAGGATCACATGCAGGCAGCGGGCCACCCGGTCCCGGGCGCCCGGGACACACTCGCAGTAGTTCTCCGCCGCTGTCTGGCACCAGCGGGCCGCCTCGTCCGGCCCGCTGGGAGGCTGATGCTCTACCAGGGCCGCCAGGCGTACAATATAGAGATACAACTGGAAATCGTCAATCAGATCGTCCGATTCATCGTCCAGCTCCCCGTTGACATAGGAGAGCAGGGCGCAGATTTTGTCCAGCTGCATGGAATCCTTCAGCATATTGATCAGGACGATGCGGGAAAACTGGCGGCGGGAGTACCTCTTGCGCTCCGGCGGGGCCACAAAGCCCCGGCGGACCCAGTTCTGGATGACATAGGGCTCCAGCCCGGTCAGGCTGGCCACCTGGGAGAGCATCAGCCCCCCGGCCAAAAAGAGGGAGTTCAGCAGGGTCTCCGCCTCCTCCGGTCGGTTCCAGTCCACCGCGATGGTGGTTCCCGGCAGCGTCTTTGCCATATCATCCACTCCTTTTCTTGCTTTGACATGATTATACTAAATAATCATATGATTGTAAATGGGGATTTAAAGATAATTTATTAAGAATAAATGACGATTTGGTAACGCTCACCAGTCCAGGGGTGGGGCATAGGGGCCGTCAATGAGGTAATAGGGCAGTCCGCGGCGGCGGCAGGCCTCCAGATTGCGCCGGTTTTCCGCCAAAAGTAATTCCATGGTGCAGAAGGAGTCGTCCTTCCGCCGCTCTATGGCGTTGGCGTGGGTCTGAATGGTGTCAAACCGGGTGCGGATGTACGCCTCACTGAACACCAGACAGAGAAAGCGTATGTGGGGGAGGCAGGACGCATCAAAGTCCTCCCGCCAGTTGAAGGGGATGTAGCAGCCCTCCACCGTCAGCGACTGGCCGTTTTCCACCGCGGTTTTGACGATCTCCCGCACCACGGGCCAGAGGACGGCGGTGAGGGCCTCGTCGGTGCTCTCCGGCGTCAGGGGACACATCCCGCTGCGGATGAGGCCCATCTTCAGGTGGTCGATGGACAGATAGGGCGCGCCGTGCCGCTCCAGCAGGCGCTGGGCCAGCAGGGTCTTCCCCGTGTGCGTGCTCCCGGTCAGCAGACGGATCATAACCATTCCTCCTTGCTGTTTTTTGTATCATACCCCCGCGCCTGCGCCGGCGCCAGAGGACGGCGGCGGCGCGGGAAAATTCGCCGCAAAATCGGGAATGACCTCTTTACAAGGCGGGGAGAATATGATAAACTACTACAGCCTGTGATTTACAGGCAGAATTTACCCCCGGCTTCGTCCCCAGGCTCTCACCGGCCGGTCACGCAGCCCAGGGCACATTGTATGAAAGGTGGAACCCAACCATGATCCGTAAGGACGAGAAGACGGCCGTGATCGAGGCCAACCGTACCCACGCCACTGACACCGGCTCCCCCGAGGTGCAGATCGCCATTCTGACCGCCCGCATCCAGGAGCTGACCGAGCACCTGAAGGTGCACATCCACGACAACCACAGCCGCCGCGGCCTGCTCAAGATGGTCGGTAAGCGCCGCAAGATGCTGGACTATCTGATGGCCAAGGACATCGAGCGCTACCGCGCCATTATCGCCAAGCTGGGCATCCGAAAGTAAGAAGAAGCGCGGAGGCGTGCGGAGCAGGACGACAGCGAAACACGCAGATGAAAAAACAGGTTGGCGGAACGCCAACGGCATTTTTCGCGGAGTGTTGAGCAGTTGTCCGTCGTGCAGCCGCCGCAGCGTGACAACAACGAATCAAGAGGGGTGGCGCGGACTCCGTGCCACCCCTTCTTCCCATCCGTCGGAGCTTGCTTTTTAGCAGTTGAACCTGGGCCCGGAGGGCCGGACCCGGCTTCAAGTGCTAAAAGGGATCGGGTTCTGATGTGTGGGAGACACCAATGAAAAGGAGGAATACCCGCATGTCAACCATTATCAAGCACAAGGAATTCACCAACCACAAGGTCTACAAGACCGAGGTGGCGGGCCGCCCCCTGACCATCGACGTGGGCAAGGTGGCCGAGCTGGCCACCGCGTCCGCCATGGTCACCTACGGCGAGACCACCGTGCTGGTGGCCGTCACCGTATCCCCCCGCCCCCGGGACGGCGTGGACTTCTTCCCCCTCTCCGTGGACTTCGAGGAGAAGCTGTACGCCGTGGGCCGGATCCCCGGCTCCTTCATGCGCCGTGAGGGCCAGCCCTCCCTGCCCGCCGTGCTGGCCAGCCGCGTGATCGACCGCTCCATCCGCCCCCTGTTCCCCTACGACTTCCGCAACGACGTGGTGGTCACCGCCACCGTCATGAGCGTGGACCGGGACTGCTCTCCCGAGGTGACCGCCATGATCGGCGTGTCCGCCTGCCTGGCCTATTCCTGCATCCCCTGGGCCGGCCCCATCGGCTGCCTGGAGGTGGGCTATGTGGACGGCCAGATCGTCCTCAACCCCACCAACGAGCAGAAGCACGCCTCCCAGCTCGATCTGACCGTGGCCGCCACCGACAAGAAGGTGATCATGATTGAGGCCGGCGCCAAGGAGCTGCCCGATGACATCATGTACGATGCCATCGTGGCCGCCCACGAGGACATCAGGAAGCAGGTGGCCTTCATCAACCAGATCGTGGCCGAGATCGGCCGGGACAAGATGACCTACAACCACGCCGACTTCGACCAGGAGCTGTTCGACAAGATCGTGGAGGCCACCATGGACGAGGCCCGCGCCGCCATGGACACCGACGACAAGAACGTGCGCGAGGAGCGGTGGAACAAGCTCATCGAGCACTGGCACGAGCTCTTCCTGGAGGACTATCCCGAGATGGACAAGTACCTGGAGGAGATCACCTACAAGTTCCAGAAGAAGATCGTCAAGGCCTGGCTGCTGGAGGGCC
>ENA-ORVC01002684-ORVC01002684.1-human-gut-metagenome-genome-assembly--contig:-NODE-2684-length-11367-cov-19.026521_pt1 | contig 11367 bp, 9 predicted proteins | sample MGYA00242092_ERZ509234 | MGnify/ENA primary metagenome ERZ509234 (study PRJEB26280, sample SAMEA2338800) | human gut metagenome | biome: human gut; feature: human-associated habitat; material: faeces... | reverse complement strand
ATAAAAAAGAATCTCGCTTGCGAGATTCTCCGCCTGCGGCGGGTCGCTTTTGCGACATATTTCATAACCGCCGCAGTGCGATCCCTGCGGAGCGTTTTTAATTCATAGGAAGAAATTTCCTATGAATTAAAAACGTATAGGTCCAGAGGACCTATACCATCTTATGCATTTCCGTTTTTCTTCTGTGATGCCGGTACAGGCTTCCCAGTCTGTTGTAGAACCAGAAGGACTGTACCAGAATATTATTGGCTTTTCCGATCTTCTCCTTGGTAGTGCCCCGGTAATAGGATCCTCCGCATTTGATCCCTTCTCCCAGCTTCACTGCCCGGATCAGATCGGATTCACAGTGGATCTGCTCCGGAATGTCTGTATACGCCATACCGATACAGTCCGTTTTGTGAGCATCGCTTCCACCGAAGGTCGGCAGTGCGTACATTTCCGCCAGTACCTTGGCGCAATGGTTGCTCTCTACACTCTCACAGGCATTGAAGCCTTCCAGAAAATCAAACCGATTCATCACCGCCATCTGATTCCGCTTCTTCAGGGTATTGGTGAAGCTTAAATATTTCTCTCCGCAGGGATGTGCCGGTCCTAATATTCCGCCGTTCTTATGCACGATATCGATCAGAATCTGTACCGGTAATCCCCGAAGCTCCAGAATTTTCAGTTTAATAGTCTCCGGCATGATCACCAGGATATGTCCGGCATCAATGGTATCGTATTCAATCCCCTTCAGCACTACAAAGTCTTTATATTTTTGATCCTTGATATTTCGTTTCCAAGCACGATAACCATTATATGAATTATGATCACTGACCAGCATACCGTCAAAACCCTTGCGGATCAATTCCGCGATAAAATCGTCAATAGGAACCTTTCCATCCATAGATCCTTCTTTTGTATGACAATGCATATCAAATTTCATCTGTTTTGTTCCTTCTTTCTCCTGTGGCTTACGTCTTTGGTCCATGCCAAGTATAACAGATTCCCTCATAGCATACAACGATTTTACGAAAAAATAAAACAGGCACCGGATGTATTCCACCCAATGCCTGTTTTATTTGATATTCTATTTTACCACACGTACACGGAAGACGCCGTCAATCTTCTGCAAAGTCTTTACCAGATCCTGTGTTGCCGCATTTTCAATATCCAGCATGGTATATGCCACTTCACCGCGGGATTTGTTGGTCATATCGGAAATATTGATATTCTTCTCACCGATCACTGCAGTAAACTGATTCAGCATATTGGTAATATTTTTATGGAAAATAGCAATTCTCCCGGCCTGGCTGCATACGCCCATGTCGCAGGCAGGATAATTTACGCTGTTGCGGATATTGCCGTTCTCCAGATAATCCATCATCTCTTCCACAGCCATCTTCGCACAGTTATCCTCGGATTCCTCGGTGCTTGCACCCAGATGAGGGATCACGATACAGCCGGGCTGTCCTGCTGTCGTAGGATTCGGGAAATCAGATACATAACGGGCTACCTTGCCGCTCTTTAATGCCTCCAGGACATCTGCCTCATTTGCCAGAAGATCTCTTGCAAAGTTCAACAGGACCACGCCATCTTTCATTTTGCTGATGGCTTCCTTGTTGATCATACCCTTTGTAGAATCCAGAAGCGGTACATGTATCGTAATGTAATCACAGTCTGCATAAATTTCTTCCACATTCATCACATGCTTGACAGAACGGCTTAAGTTCCAAGCAGCATTGACGGATACGTAAGGATCATAGCCATAGACTTCCATACCAAGGCTTACTGCTGTATTGGCCACCTTGACGCCGATAGCACCCAGACCGATGACACCTAACTTTTTGCCCATTACTTCCGTACCGGCGAATTTCTTCTTTTCTTTTTCTGCGGCTTTGGCAATGTCAGCGTTGTCTTTGGATGCCTTGACCCATTCGATACCGCCTACCACATCACGGGCAGCTAACAGCATACCAGCGATCACCAGTTCCTTTACGCCATTGGCGTTGGCACCGGGCGTATTGAATACTACGATACCCTTTTGGGCACATTTATCCAGAGGAATGTTATTGACACCGGCACCGGCTCTCGCTACTGCCAGAAGATTTTCCGGCAGATCCATCTCATGCATGGAAGCACTGCGGACCAGAACGCCCTCTGCGTCATTCATATTATCGGTTACTTTATAGTCTGCTGTCAGACGATCCAGTCCCACTTTGGAAATGGGATTCAGGCAATTGATCTGAAACATTTTTCTCCCCCTTAAGCGTTCTCCGCTTCAAACTTCTTCATGAACTCTACCAGCTTCTCCACACCTTCGATAGGCATTGCATTGTAGATACTTGCTCTCATGCCGCCTACGGTTCTGTGACCCTTCAGGTTCTCGAAACCGGCTTCTTTTGCTTCTTTTACGAACTTGGCATCCAGCTCCTCATTTCCGGTAATGAACGGAACATTCATCAGGGATCTGTCTTCCTTGCGGACGGTACCCTTGAACAGCTTGCTTTCATCCAGATAGTCATACAGAATCTTCGCCTTTTTCTCATTGCGCTCCTTCATTGCTTCCAGACCGCCCATCTTCTTCAGCCATTTAAATACCTTGCCGCAGATATAGATGCCGTATGCGGGAGGCGTATTGTACAGAGAATCCGCATCTGCATGGATTTTATAACGAAGCATGGTCGGTGTACCGGGAAGTACATCTTCGGTGATCAGATCCTCACGGATAATTACGATAACCACACCAGCAGGTCCGATATTTTTCTGTACGCCGCCATAGATCACACCGTATTTTGTCACATCTACCGGCTCGGATAAAAAGCAGCTGGATACATCTGCAACCAGGGGCTTACCCTTGGTATTGGGCAGGGTCTTGAATTTCGTACCGTAAATAGTATTATTCTCGCATATGTACACGTAATCTGCATCCTCGCTGATGGGCAGATCGGAGCAATCGGGAATATAAGAGAAAGTCTTATCCTCGGAAGAAGCGATCTTATTTGCCTTACCGTACAGGGAAGCCTCCTGGTATGCCTTCTTCGCCCACTGACCGGTTACGATGTAGTCTGCCACACGGTTCTTCATCAGGTTCATGGGGATCATGGCAAACTGCTGGCTCGCACCACCCTGTAAAAACAGTACCTTATAGTTGTCCGGGATATTCATCAGCTCTCTGAGATCAGCTTCCGCTTCCTTAATGATCGTATCATAGGCTTTAGATCGATGGCTCATCTCCATTACGGACATGCCGGTTCCTCTATAATCCAGCATTTCATCGGCTGCTTCCTGTAATACCTCCTCAGGGAGTACTGCAGGGCCTGCGGAAAAGTTATACACTCTTGCCATTTTCAAAGACCTCCTCGATATTTTCTAAATTTTTTATAAAAAGCATAGGTATAGAATAAGCTTTTCATTTGCTTTAGTCAACTACATTGTTAAATTATTTTCAATTTGTTCGTCTATCAAGGACAATTTGTCTGAAAATGTCTGTGCTATTAATAAAACATTACGACAGGGGTGCCGATCTGCACGCAATCAAACAATTCTTCCATTTTGTCCTTTGGTGTATTGATACAGCCGTGGGAACCGGCAGTCTGGTAGATGTCCCCGCCGAATTCTTTGCGCCATCCGGCGTCATGAATACCGATACCGCCCTTCACAGGCATCCAGAATTTCACAGGAGATGCATACCCCGGTCCCCGTAAGACACGATTTTTCTGCTTATTATAGACAAAATTGACGCCTTCCGGCGTTCCCATGCGCCGCCGCATATTGCCTGTCACAATCTCCGTCTCCAGCTTCAATACACCTTTTTCGTAATAGTACATTTTCTGTTCTGTCATATCCACTTCGATATAGGTGTCACCAATATCATTTTTCCCATAGCAGAAGGCTTCTCTCTCATAACTAGGGATATGTGACTGCGGCGTGCCTGTATGTACACCGGGATCCAGCAGATGTTCTATCAGATAGGCAGTCTCCTTTTTCCGGTCCATCTTGCTGCCATAGGTTCCGCCATCGATGGTGATCACATCCCCACGGGTACTGTGAAACTGTCTGGTTCGTCCATAGCCGTCATATTCTTCCGCCAGGCTCTGCACATACGCCGTCACAGCCTCCTCGTCCAGTACAAAGCTTCCCTTCTCATCCTGCACCGGCAGTCCGTTCTCCGCTGTCAGAAAAAAAGCACAGTCCGCTGCTGTCATCGGATGTCTCTCTTCGCCGAAGCAGTAGACAATATCGCAGGTCTGAAATCTCTCGATCTCTTTCCACAGATTCCGCAGGGCTTTTTGACTCTCATCCGGTGTTATCTCATAGTAACATCCGCTCTCCTGCAGATTCAGTGTTTCCTGCCCATTCTCCACGATTTGTTTTAACGCCAAAAAAGCCTTCTCCAGATCGATACGGTCGCTCAGTCCGTCCGTGAAGACATAGGCACCCTCCGCATCCCTGGTAAGGCTGTAATCTTTTATTCTCTTCTGTTCCGTCTGTACGAAATCCAGGGCGTTGTAGGCTCTGCGAAGCGCCTCCTCATCCACAGTCACCGCAGGTGCCAGGGTCCGCCTGGAATGAAACAGCACATTGTCCACCCACAGATAAGGATTCTGTTCCTGTCTGTATGCTTCCAGTGCGCTGCTAAAGTCCGCGTGATAATCCACATCAGCGAGAGTGATCGTGTATTTTTCTCCCGCTTTATCCACGATGACAACATCCGGAGCTTCTGTATGTGACAAAAGCTCCGAATTCACTTCTTCCACCGTTTTCCCGGTACAGTATACTCCATTGATCCAGGTATTCAGAGAAAAACCTTCCCTGTAGTATAATGCCAGTACAAAATATACTGTCAGCAGAAACAGCAGTAATATCAGCACCGCAAAAAGTAATCTCTTCGTCGTCTTATTCATCAGGACTGCCTTTTCAAATCATCTCCGTCAAATACTTCGCTGATGGGGGCTCCTGCCGGAACCATGGGGAATACCTTATCATCCTCCGGGATCATGCACTCGATCATTACCGGTGCCTTCAGAGCAATGGCTTTCTCGATAGCGGGTGCCACTTCTTCCTTTTTGGTCACGCGGATGGCGGTACAGCCCAGTCCTTCTGCCACCTTGCAGAAATCCACCTTATCCTTCAGTACTGTCTGGGAATAGCGTTTTCCATAGAACAGTGTCTGCCACTGTCTTACCATGCCCAGCACCTGGTTGTTGATGACCACCTGGATGATGGGAATGTTGTAACGGCTGGCAGTAGCCAGTTCGTTCATGTTCATGCGGAAACATCCGTCGCCTGCAATGTTGATGCAGACCTTATCCGGCTGTCCGATCTGCGCACCGATGCAGGCTCCCAGACCGTAACCCATGGTACCTAATCCTCCGGAAGACAGGAAGGTACGGGGCTTCGTATAATGATAATACTGTGCCGCCCACATCTGATGCTGTCCCACGTCTGTGGTGATGATGGCTTCTCCGTTCGTTACACGGTCAATCTCCTGCATGATATAAGGGCAGGACAGATTTTCGTCATCGTATTTCAGGGGATATTTTTCCTTCAGTTCCGTTATATGCGCCATCCACTCCGGATGTTCCTGTTTGGACAGGCAGGCATTTAATTCTGTCAGAGTCTTCTTCAGATCTCCTACCAGAGAAGCGTCCACGCGAATATTCTTATTGATCTCCGCAGCATCCACATCCAGCTGGATGATCCTTGCATTCTCCGCGAACTTCTTCGGGTTACCGGTCACACGGTCGGAGAATCTGGCTCCCAGTGCCACCAACAGATCACATTCGCTGACTCCAAGGTTCGAAGTCTTGGTGCCATGCATGCCGATCATGCCGGTATAGCGCTCACTTTTCCCATCAAAGGCTCCCTTACCCATCAAAGTATCACATACCGGTGCATCGATCAGCTCTGCGAATTCTGCCACCTCAGCACTTGCCTCGGAAATGATGGCTCCGCCGCCCAGATAGATGTATGGTTTTTTCGCCTTGTGGATCATCTCCGCTACCAGCATCAGTTCTTCCCTGGTGTAACGGGTCACTCTCTCCTCCGGCTGAATCGTCATGGGAGTATATTCACAGGCAGCTGCCGTCACATCCTTCGTAATATCGATCAGGACAGGGCCGGGTCTTCCGCTTCTGGCGATATGGAATGCCTTGCGGATGGTATCAGCCAGGATCTCCACATTTTTCACAATATAGCCATGTTTCGTAATGGGCATGGTCACGCCGGCGATATCCACCTCCTGGAAGCTGTCCTTACCGAGTAAAGGCAAGGTAACGTTGGCGGTGATCGCTACCATCGGTACAGAATCCATGTAAGCCGTAGCGATACCGGTGACCAGATTCGTGGCGCCGGGACCGCTGGTAGCCATGCAGACACCTACTTTTCCGGTAGCTCTCGCATAGCCGTCCGCCGCATGTGCCGCTCCCTGTTCATGAGAAGTCAGAATATGTTTGATCTCCCCACTGTGCTTATAAAGTGCGTCATAAATATTAAGGATTGCTCCGCCGGGGTAACCGAATACGGTATCTACCCCCTGCTCCTTCAGACATTCTACCAGAATTTCCGATCCCGTTAACTGCATTTCAAAATCCCTCCGGTTATTTTAATGATTGCTTAATTCTTCTGAGAAGGTGCTTCCAGTACCGCACCGCGGTTGCCGCTGGTCACCAGTTCATGATATCTTGCCAGGTAGCCGGTCGTGATCTTAGGCTCTCTGGGCTGCCATTTTGCTCTTCTGGCTGCCAGTTCTTCGTCGGAGACCAGTACATCCAGTTTGTTCTCCGGAATGTTGATGCGGATGATATCGCCCTCTTCTACCAGTGCGATCGGGCCACCCACTGCTGCCTCCGGAGACACATGTCCGATGGATGCGCCACGGGAAGCTCCGGAGAAACGTCCGTCAGTGATCAGTGCCACGCTGGAGCCCAGTCCCATGCCTGCAATGGCAGAGGTGGGATTCAGCATCTCTCTCATGCCGGGACCGCCCTTAGGTCCTTCATAGCGGATCACTACTACATCGCCTGCGACGATTTTACCGGACTTGATAGCATCAATCGCATCTTCTTCACAGTCAAATACTCTGGCAGGGCCTTCGTGCACCAACATCTCCGGTGCCACAGCAGATCTCTTGACCACGCCGCTGTCCGGTGCCAGGTTGCCCTTCAGTACGGCAATACCGCCGGTCTGGGAATAGGGGTTCTCCACAGGACGGATAACTTCCGGATTCTTGTTGACACAATTCTTGATATTCTCTCCTACGGTCGTACCGTTGGCAGTCAGGCAGTCGAGGTTCAAAAGTCCCTTTTTGGACAGTTCATTCATTACCGCATAGACACCGCCTGCTTCGTTCAGGTCTTCCATATAAGTAGGACCGGCAGGTGCCAGGTGACACAGATTCGGAGTCTTGGCAGAGATCTCGTTGGCGATCTCCAGGTTCAGTTCCACCCCTGCTTCTCTTGCGATAGCGGGCAGATGCAGCATGGTATTGGTAGAGCATCCCAGTGCCATATCCACAGTCAGGGCATTTCTGAAGGCTTCCGGGGTCATGATGTCTCTGGGACGGATATTTTTCTCTACCAGTTCCATGATCTTCATGCCGGCATGCTTTGCCAGACGGATACGCTCGGAATATACGGCGGGAATCGTACCGTTGCCGCGAAGTCCCATACCGATGGCTTCGGTCAGACAGTTCATGGAGTTCGCGGTATACATACCGGAACAGGAGCCGCAGGTAGGACATACCTTTTCCTCGAACTCAGCCAGTTCATCCATAGTCATGGTACCGGCTGCCACACTTCCCACTGCCTCGAACATAGAGGATAAGCTTCTCTTCTGTCCGTGTACATGTCCGGCTAACATGGGACCGCCGGATACAAAGATAGTAGGGATATTCACTCTGGCTGCCGCCATCAAAAGTCCGGGAACATTCTTGTCACAGTTGGGAATACATACCAGACCGTCAAATCCGTGTGCCATAGCCATGCACTCGGTGCTGTCGGCGATCAGATCTCTGGTCACCAGGGAATACTTCATTCCCACATGTCCCATGGCAATACCGTCACATACAGCGATGGCGGGGAATACTACCGGCATACCACCTGCCATGGCTACGCCCATTTTTACAGCTTCTGTGATCTTATCCAGATTCATGTGTCCGGGTACGATCTCATTGAAGGAGCTGACGATACCGATCATGGGGCGTCTTCTCTCTTCTTCGGTAAATCCCAGGGCATTGAACAGACTTCTGTGAGGTGCCTGGGCAGTTCCTGTCTTAACGGAATCACTTCTCATAATTATATCTCTCTTTCTCTTCCTTATTTTCTCTATACCGGATAAATGTGCTTCCGGGGCAAATGGCATCAGATTCTCTCTGCCAGAAGGTCGCCCATCTCGGTACATCCTACCCGCGTGCAGCCCTCAGACATGATATCACCGGTGCGGAAGCCGTCCTGCAATACTTTCTTCACCGCTGCCTCGATAGCATCTGCTTCTTCGTCCAGATCAAAGCTGTAACGAAGCATCATAGCCGCGCTTAATACAGTGGCGATAGGGTTTGCAATATCTTTGCCGGCAATATCCGGAGCGGATCCGTGGCTGGGCTCGTAGAGGCCGAACTTTGTATCATTCAAGCTGGCACTGGCTAACATTCCGATGGAACCGGTCACCATACTTGCCTCATCGGAGAGGATATCTCCGAACATATTCTCTGTCAGGATCACATCAAACTGTGCAGGATCCTTCACCAGCTGCATGGCGCAATTGTCTACCAGCATATGTTCCAGTGTCACATCGGGATAGTCCTTTGCTACCTCCTCCACGACTTTTCTCCACAGTCTGGAAGAATCCAATACATTAGCCTTATCCACGCTGGTTACCTTTTTCCTGCGCTTTCTGGCAATATCAAAGCCTTTGATGGCGATCCTGCGTATCTCGTTCTCATCATAGGTCAGGGTATCGATAGCTTTTCTCACGCCGTTCTCTTCGATGGTCCTGCGTTCACCGAAATAAAGTCCGCCGGTCAATTCTCTCATGATCAGCATATCAAATCCCGCTTTGCTGATTTCCTCCTTCAGCGGACACGCCGCTGCCAGCTCATCATAGAGCACTGCCGGTCTTAAATTAGCAAACAGATTCAACGCCTTGCGCATTGCCAGAAGTCCTGCTTCCGGGCGCTTCTCGGGAGGTAATTTGTACCAGGGGGAAGTGGTGGTATTACCGCCAATGGATCCCATCAGCACCGCATCTGCCGCTTTGGCATCCGCAATAGCTTCCTCTGTCAGAGGGACTCCATGGACATCAATGCAAGCTCCACCCATTAAAATATCCTTATAGATCATTTTATGACCATATTTATGCGCAACTTTGTCTAAAACTTTTTTCGTCTCCCTGACGATCTCCGGTCCGATGCCGTCGCCGGGAATACAGGTAATATGTAACTCCATAGTGTTATTTTCCTCGTTTCCTGTGATATTTCCTGTATTTTTACGTAAAATACTTATTTCATAATAACTGATACTATATGAAATTTCAACATTGAAAATTAACATAAATGCAATTATGCACATTAAAATAGATCAAATTATCAAGTGTGTCATACACGTAAAAAGGAGCAATACCTTATCCCGGCATTGCTCCTTTTTCACTGCTTCTTAGTTCTCTCCAGCCTTCTCAACCTTGCTGATGGCAGATTTCTCCATAGGGATACGGCAGTTTTTGTTATTACCGAACTCTACGATAACGGTATCATCAGTAATATCAATAATGATACCATAGAAACCGGAAGTGGTCAGAACGCAGTCACCTGTCTCTAAGTTGGACAGCATTGCAGCTACTCTCTTCTGTTCCTTCTTCTGCGGTCTCATAAAGAAAAACCACATTGCACCGATCAATACTGCATATACAAGAAGCATAACGATCATGCTGGTTCCGGAACCTGCTGCAGCAGCCTCTGACTCAGTTAATAAAATACCCATTTGTTCCTCCATTCCGGCGTATTACGCCTGTAAAACTTTCTGTACAAGTAAGTATGATACACAAAAATAGCTTAAGGGGCAAGTCTTTTTGCATAAAATTGTATGAAATTCCTCTAAGCTCCGACAGTTACAGCTTATTCCAACGGTGTAGCCATGGAATCCAGCTTGTGTCTTTTATATTCTGCAAAGCGGCCTGCATCCAAGGCATCACGGATCTCCGTCATCATGGTATTATAAAAATACAGATTGTGGAGTACACAAAGACGCATGCCCAACATCTCCTTCGCTTTTAACAGATGACGGATATAAGCTCTGGAGTATCTCTGGCAGGCCGGACAGCCGCAGCCTTCTTCAATCGGTCTGCTGTCAAGCTCATATTTTGCATTGAACAGATTAATCTTTCCATGGTTGGTATATAAATGTCCATGGCGTCCGTTTCTCGTCGGATATACACAGTCAAAGAAATCAACACCGCGCTCTACGCCCTCCAGAATATTAGCCGGGGTACCCACGCCCATAAGGTAGGTTGGTTTGTTCACCGGGAGATAAGGTACCACTTCATCCAGAATATGGTACATTTCCTCGTGGGTTTCGCCAACTGCCAGACCGCCTACCGCATAACCGTCCAGGTCCATCTCAGCGATCCGCTTGGCATGCTCGATACGGATATCTTCATAGATGGCACCCTGATTGATACCGAATAACAGCTGATGCGGGTTCACAGTATCCTCTAAACTGTTCAGGCGTTTCATCTCCACCTGGCATCTTTGCAGCCATCTGGTAGTACGCTCCACGGAATTCTGTACATACATCCGGTCCGCCTTACTGGGAGCACACTCATCAAAAGCCATGGCAATAGTAGAACCCAAATTTGACTGGATCTGCATGCTCTCCTCCGGTCCCATGAAGATCTTATGCCCGTCAATATGGGAACGGAAGGTAACACCCTCTTCCTTAATCTTACGCAGTCCCGCCAGGGAAAAGACTTGAAATCCACCGGAATCTGTCAGGATCGGCTTATTCCAGGACATGAACTTGTGAAGTCCGCCCATCTGTTTGATGATCCTATCACCGGGTCTGACATGCAGATGGTAGGTGTTGGATAATTCCACCTGGGTTCCGATCTGCTCTAAGTCTGCTGTGGATACGGCACCCTTGATCGCCGCTACCGTTCCCACATTCATAAATACAGGGGTCTGTATTGTGCCGTGGACCGTATGAAACTCTGCCCTTTTTGCACGCCCCTCTGTTTTCAGCAACTTATATTCTGCCATAGTTCTGCTTCCTCTTTCTGCGGTAATATTTTAACTGTTTTTCAGTATAACTTGTATTGCATAAAAAGTAAAGTATACAGCCAGAGGAAATCCTGCGGTTTACGCTGAAACAGATTGTGTCATTCGCACAGCCCTTC
>ENA-ORVC01002677-ORVC01002677.1-human-gut-metagenome-genome-assembly--contig:-NODE-2677-length-11387-cov-2.554006_pt1 | contig 11387 bp, 4 predicted proteins | sample MGYA00242092_ERZ509234 | MGnify/ENA primary metagenome ERZ509234 (study PRJEB26280, sample SAMEA2338800) | human gut metagenome | biome: human gut; feature: human-associated habitat; material: faeces... | reverse complement strand
TGAGCTGGTGCTCGATAAGATCAATAACATTCCCATCATCCAAGCCGGCGTAAACGGTACCCATATCGGGAAACTGCTGTTCCAGATACAGGATTTCAACGGACACCGGGATATCTCTTTCATCCAAGGGGATACCGTGCGTGTAGCCTGCGAGGAGAACCCGGAGATGCGAGAGGCCGTGGAGAAGATCATGGATAAATATCGGCTGAACGAGAAACTTGCCACGGCAAAAGAGGCCTTGATCCACGACCGTACCATCAATAAGTTCGACTATACGCCTATCGGGGCGTTGGTCACGGCCGCTTACGCCCAGCGTTTCCAAAAAGAGATGCCCGCTTACAAGGATCAGCCGGTGATCGGCGTAAACCATTACGGAGGTATCCGTGCGGCCCTCCCGAAAGGGGATATCACCCGACTGCGTGCCGGCAACATCTTGCCTTTCGGCTCCGCTATCGTTGCCTATCGTTTCGACGGCAAGCGGTTGAAGAAGCTATTGGAGGATGGACGGAAGAATCCGAACGGTTTCCTTCAATCCTCCGACCTCACGCTTACCCTAAGCGGAAATAAGATCGAGAAAATAGTCTATACGAGAGACGGGCAAAAGACCGAGATCGAGGACAATACCTCTTGCGTGGTGACCCTAGACGCTTTCATCACCGATGGCGGAGACGGGTACGACGCCTCTTTATTCAAGGGCTACGAGATCCCGGAATTCGACAATTTAGGTATCATATCGACTGACGCTTTCATGGACTACCTAAAGGGCTTCAAGAAACCCATCACGGTAGAATCCACGCATATGCCGGTTATTTCAAAGTAAAGCCGTATCTTTGCGGAGAAGAAGAAAGAAGTTAGCAATACATGAACAGCTATATGATCCTTTTTATTATCGCTGCCTATTTCGCCGTCTTGCTGCTGATAGCATGGATCACGGGACGTAATAACAGCAACGAGGCATTCTTCCTCGGGAACAGGAAATCACCTTGGTATATCGTTTCTATCGGTATGGTAGGGACATCCTTATCGGGGGTGACGTTCGTATCGGTACCCGGCATGGTGCGGGCGATCGATATGACGTATATGCAGACTGTATTAGGCTTCTTCGTGGGATATATCATTATAGCCAAGGTATTGCTACCGCTATACTATAAGTTGCAGCTTACCTCCATCTACTCGTATCTGGATGACCGGATCGGGAGAAGGGGGTACAAGACAGGGGCCTCATTCTTCCTGCTCTCGAAGATCGTAGGGGCGGCCGCACGCTTATATCTAGTGGTCTTGATCTTGCAAACCTACGTGTTCAACGCTTGGAACATCCCATTCGCCGTGACCGCTATCCTCAGTATCCTGCTGGTATGGCTATATACGTTCCGGAGCGGTATCAAGACGATCATCTGGACAGATACGTTGCAGGCCCTTTGTCTCGTGGCAATGTTGATCGTGATCATCTGGCAGGTGAAGGACAAGATGGGACTGGATTTCGGGGGTATGGCGCAGACCTTGGTGGAAAGTCCTCATTTCCGGATCTTCGAGTTTGGCGATTGGCATAGTACGCAAAACTTCTTCAAGCAGTTCTTCAGCGGTATCTTTATCACGATCGTCATGACCGGGCTGGATCAGGACATGATGCAAAAGAACCTCTCCTGCAAGAGCTTGAAGGATGCCCAGAAGAATATGTACACATATGGCTTCGCCTTCACGCCGGTCAACTTCTTGTTTCTCGCGCTGGGGGTACTACTACTGACATTGGCGGCACAGCAGAACATCCAGTTGCCAACCCTCAACGACGATATCCTCCCGATGTTTTGTACCTCAGGGATCTTGGGCGGGAGTATCTTGATCTTCTTTACGATCGGTATCATAGCGGCGGCTTTCAGTAGCGCCGACTCGGCGTTGACAGCGCTCACCACCTCTTTTTGCGTGGATATCCTCGGCGTGCAGAGAGAGGAAGCGAAAAGGGCGAAACGTACCCGCCTAAAGGTACACGTGATGATATCCGTCTTGTTCGTCTTGATCATCTTGGCGTTCAAGGCCGTAAATAACCGGAGTGTTATCGACGCAATCTACATGATAGCGTCGTACACGTATGGTCCTCTATTGGGGCTGTTTGTTTTCGGGCTTTTCACGAAGCGGAAACCCCGTGACAAATACGTGCCCTATATCTGTATAGCCTCCCCGTTGATTTGCCTCGCCACGGATTTCTTGGTGAAACAATACGCAGGCTATACGTTCGGCTACGAGATGCTTATGGTAAACGGAGGCATCACGTTCGCCGGGCTGTGGCTTTCGGCAATTGAAAATGGAAATTTGAAAATTGAGAATTAAGCCTAGCCATTATTCAATACTCATTATTCATTAATTTATATTTTATGGAAATTAAAAGCGCAGAATTTGTTATCAGCAACACAGACGTAAGGAAATGCCCCGAGGGTAATAAGCCGGAGTATGCCTTCATCGGACGAAGCAATGTAGGCAAATCCTCTTTGATCAATATGCTTACCAACAAGAAGGGCTTGGCGATGACTTCGCAAACACCGGGTAAGACTTTACTTATCAATCATTTTCTTATCAATAACGAGTGGTATCTGGTAGATCTTCCGGGGTATGGCTTCGCCCAACGAGGCAAGGAGAACCGGGAGCAATTGAAACGTATCATCGAGAACTATATCCTCGATCGAGAGCAACTGACCAACCTATTTGTCCTTTTGGACTGCCGTCACGAGGCGCAAAAGATCGATCTGGAGTTTATGGAATGGCTGGGTGAGAGCGGGGTTCCTTTCTCTATCATCTTCACGAAGATCGACAAGATCAGCAAGGGACGCTTGAAAGAGAACCTAAAAGTCTATACGGATAAATTACTGGAGACTTGGGAAGAGCTTCCTCCGATCTTCCTCTCTTCCTCGGAGAAGAAAGAGGGACGGGATGAGATTCTAGACTATATCGAGTCTATCAACAATAGCTTGAATAATTGAAAATTAGTTGAGTTGATATGGGATTAGCTTCGGTTCTTCTGGTTTTATCTCCGTTTACGCAGATCAATACGCCTTATCCTTCCACGGCTTACCTAAAAGGTTATTTGGAGGCAAAGGGTGTACATGCCGGGCAGACCGATCTGGGTATCGAGACAATCTTGGCTTTGTTTTCCACGCAGGGTCTCGGGGAGTTATTCGCCGAGATCGAGCGACGGAAAGGTAAATATCCGGCTAAAGTCCGGGGGATGCTAGCTAATAAGCAACGGTATATCGACACGATAGCCGCCGTCGTCGCTTTCCTTCAGGGAAAGAACGATCCTCTCGCTTATCGCATCTGTAACCAAGATTACCTTCCCGAAAGCGACCGCGGGAGCCAAAACGAGGAGGAGCTGGAATGGGCGTTCGGCACTTCGGGATTACGGGATAAGGCCCGTTATCTGGCGACCTTGTATCTGGAGGATCTCTGCGACTTGATCAGGGAAACGATCGACCCGGATTTCGGCTTCAGTCGATATGCCGAGCATCTGGGCCGCTGCGCCTCCTCTTTCGACGAGATCGAGGAAGCCCTCCAAAAACCTTTCGGCTTTATCGACCGCCTGACGCAACCGCTATTGGAAAAGCACATCGCCGAGAGCAAGCCCAAGGCGATCGCTTTCAGTGTACCTTTCCCGGGGAATTTATTCAGTACCCTCCGGCTCGCCCAATGGCTACGGCAGGCACATCCCGATATCCCGATCCTTATGGGAGGTGGTTTCGTGAATACGGAACTTCGCTCCATCACGGATACACGTTTCTTCAAATATATCGATTACCTCTTGCTAGATGATGGAGAGGACCCACTCTTCCAAGTGTTACGCTATCTAGACGGGGCGATCCCCAAAGAGGAACTGGTACGCACCTTCTCCTTGGACGAGAGCGGCAGCCGGGTCGTTTATCAAGATAACCCCGCTTACCCCGCTTGCCGGCAAAACGAGACCGGATTCCCGGATTACGAGGGCTTGCCGCTGGACAAATACATCTCCGTCATGGAAATGGCCAACCCGATGCACAAGCTTTGGAGCGATGGTCGCTGGAATAAACTGACCTTGGCGCACGGTTGCTACTGGGGGAAATGCGCCTTCTGTGACGGCTCATTGGATTACATCAAACGATATGAGCCGAATACAGCCAAGACTTTGGTAGACCGTATGGAGCGCTTGATCGAGCAAACCGGCGAGATCGGCTTCCATTTCGTGGACGAGGCCGCTCCACCCGCCTTGCTACGGGAAATGGCGCAGGAGATTATCCGCCGTGGGATAACCGTCGTGTGGTGGGGAAATATTCGTTTTGAGAAAAGCTATACTGAGGAACTATGCGACCTTCTTCAACGAAGTGGCTGCATCGCCGTGTCGGGAGGTCTGGAAGTAGCCTCTCCCCGACTCCTCAAGCTGATAAATAAAGGGGTGACAGTGGCTCAAGTGGCACGGGTCGCCAACAACTTTACCGGGGCAGGCATCATGGTCCATGCCTATTTGATGTATGGTTTCCCGACCCAAACCGCTCAAGAAACCATAGATTCCTTAGAAACGGTCCGGCAAATGTTTGAGCTTGGGCTGATTCAATCCGGATTTTGGCATCGTTTCGCCATGACAGCGCATAGCCCTGTGGGGTTGCACCCCGCCGAGTACAGTTGCCGTGTCACGGAGCCTCCCTTTGGCGGATTCGCCCGTAATGACGTACAGTTCGAGGCGCTATCCGGCTGCGATCCGGAGCTTTTCAGCGAGGGGCTTCGCGTTTCCCTCTACAATTACATGAATGGAACAGGCTTCGACTTGCCCTTGCATAAATGGTTCGGCGGCATGAAAGTACCACGCACCACCCTGCCGCCGAATTATATAGAGAGGATAGTGGAGGAATAGCCCCGTAGAGGCTCGCCGGAGGATTGGAAACGGGTTGGAACTCTGCGGCGATCTCCGCCGGGCATCTTGAGTTCCCTTCCGATCCTCCGGCGCCCCCCGCCGGGCATCCCAAGAGTCTTCCACATCCCCCGGCGATAGCCGCCGGATGCTTCAAAGTCCTTCCAACTCCCTCGGCAAGGCTCGCCGAGTATTTAATAACTGATCTTGCACCCCACGAAATAACTTCTAGGAATTCCCGGGCCATAGATATACCCGGCATCCCGATGCGCTCCCTTGTCGAAATCATCTTGATAGGAGTCGAAGATATTCTGTATTCCGGCGTTCACCTGCAAGGTTGCGGACTTGAAGATCGGGAAGTCGTAAGACAGCTTCAGGTTCAAGTCGAAGAAATCACGAGTCTTCTCCTCACGATCCTCGGGAATGTAACCCGCCAAGTGCTGCACCAACATGCTGCCCGTATAGGTTCCCGTCAATGAGGCGGAGAAACGTTTCACGGGCGTGAAGGTAGAGGTGAAATAGCCATATACGTCCGGAGAGCGGAACATCTTCTTCTGCGGGGTGATATTCGGGTTCTCGCTCCATTGCTCTGCCTCCTTGTAGCGGCTCCGTTGCAAAGTAGCCCCCGCCTGTATCTGCATCCAAGAATAGGCCATCTTACCCTCCAGATTGATACCCATCACACGGGCACCCTTTCCATTACGGCGTTCCATCAGCAGGTTATTGTCCTCGTCACGGCCGATCTCCTCCAAGATAAACACGTTCCGTAAATCCGTATAGAAACCTTCCACTAAGAAATTCACTTGAACCGGGCCGAAGCGATGATAAAAATCCACGGAAGCGCTCACGCTCTGCGAATTCTCCTCCTTCAAGTCCGGAGAGATCTGGATGATCGCCACGTCGCCCCCCACGGCGGTGATATGCAAATCCTCGTCGAACGCTTGAGGGGCCCGGAAACCGCTGGAGTACGACATACGCAGGTTGATATCCTTCGTCGGATTGAAGCGCACGTTCGCACGAGGGCTAAAGATCACATGATCCATCATGTTATGCTTATCCAAACGGCCACCGATCAAGAAACTCCAACGGTCATTCTTCCACTCGTTCTGGGCGAAGGCGCTACCGATATGCACGGTCTGGGCGATCGTACGGTGATAGCCAAGCATCTCGTCTTGCAGATCATCGTAGCTATATTCGGCGCCTCCCGTAAAGGTAGCGGGCATAAAAAGGCATTTATCCCATTCGTAGGAATATTGGGCGCCACCGATAAAGGTCATGTCCGTCGTGTTACCATAGGCGTTCGGATCTTTTCCGGCACCGTAATAACTCTGGCGTTTCGTATGCTGGGCGGAGGTATACACATTCAGCCGATGATGGTAGTCGCGAGAGAAAAGATCGAATTTCAGGCCTCCCCCGTTGATCTGGTGGTCGGTCTGCTCGGTGATATCCGTCTCATGAGGCGGAAGATCCAATAAATTACCGCCCCGGCGGAACTCGCTGATGTTATGGTACTCGAAAGTCAGCTTGGAATAATTGCTGGTCTTCAAGTAGGAACGGAATCCGAGGGTCTTCGCCTCCAGCTTACCCAGCTCCGAGTAGCCATCGCCATCATGGTCGTAAGAGGCACGGTGGCGGCCCTGCCCAAAGAGGTAGATACCCGCCTTATGATCGTCCGTCACCAATGAGGCGTTCACGGTCGTATTATTATCCGGACGGCTTCCCCCGATCATCGTCAACGAATGAGCAATCTGGGCAGAGTTGCGCATCGGTTCCTTCGTGATGATATTGATCGTACCGGCGATAGCGGACGAGCCGAACAAGGCCGAGCCTCCTACGCGCATCACCTCTACCCGCTCGATCATATTCGCCGGGATCTGCTCCAAGCCATATACGCCGGTCAGGGCGCTGAAGATCGGCCGGCTATCCACCAATATCTGGGTATAAGGGCCTTCCAGACCATTGATACGTACTTGTTGGAAACCGCAATTCTGGCAGTTATTCTCCACACGCACGCCGGGCTGGAAGTTCAGACCGGCGGCCAAGGAAGTGGCGTGCGTAGTCTCGAACACCTTGGAGTCGAGTACATTTACCAAAGAAGGAGCCAGACGGCGGGTCGTCTCGTTACGGTTTGCCGATACGACGACACCGTCCAAGGAGACAGCGTCTTCCTCGGCATTGAAATTGATCTCCAATGTCTTCCCTTTCTTAAGGGTCACCGTCTTCTCCTCGGTTTTATATCCGATAGACTTCATGACCAAGGTGTATTTTCCCTCGGGAAGATTCTTCATATAGTAATGACCGGTAGCGTCGGTGGTCGTACCGATCGTCGTACCGTGGAGGTAGACATTGATAAAAGAGAGATGCTCTCCTGTTTTCTTATCGAGGATATGGCCTACGATATTAGCGTCGGAAGGATTCAGGGAGGTATGATCGTCTCCCTCTGCCCACGCTGATGTAAAGACACAGCACAGGCATAGTATAAGTGTAATGAACTTATTCATTGCTTGATTAATAGTTGTTTGAATATTAATGATTACGAATTGCCGAGGAGACGGGCATGCCCCGTCTCTACAAACGGATATTGATTTCTGGATATGTAATCAAACAACTGGGGGAGCCCGCAGGTATCACAGTCCCTCAACGGAAGTGACATGATCCGGATAGACCGGAGACTCAGAGAGATTAGATATTTTTAAAGAATAGAATTGTAAACGTAACAGGTGAATCGCCCCGTCCATCACGTGAATAGATGAGAGCATATGAAACAACTGTATCTCCGCCAAAGAGGTATGATGATGGCAAGTACCGTCCGCCGTCTTCTTGAAAGGGTGCGCATGCACGATGGTCGTACCATGCTCCACATGGACGTGCGTAAAAAGCGAGACACTGCTATAATACGCAATAAAAAGTACCGGCAGCAACCACTTTATATATTTAACCATCGTTTCCCTCACCCTGTATCATCGTTATTTCGTGGGCAAAGATACTACAATTTTTTTAATTGCTTTGTTTTATATATTTTTGCGCTTCTAAAGCAAAAAAGAAACTCTTATGAATTGGTTACTTGAGACGCTTACAGAACCCTCGATGATACAGGCCGTGGCCGTCATTTCTATCGTGGCGGCGGTTGGTGTGTATTTAGGGCGGCTAAAGATATTCGGCATTTCATTAGGCATCACTTTTGTATTCTTCGCCGGTATTATGGCAGGGCATCTGGGCATTACCGTAAATAAGGACATGCTGAACTTCGCTCAGAACTTCGGGCTTATCGTTTTCGTATATACCTTGGGATTGCAGGTAGGTCCCGGTTTCTTCTCTTCCCTAAAAAAAGGCGGGGTGGAAATGAATACGATGGGATTAGGGGTGATCGCTTTAGGACTGATTTTGACGTTGGTGTTTCATTGGATAACAGGAATTTCCGTCCCCGTTATGGTAGGGTTGCTATCCGGTGCCGTAACGAATACCCCGGCCCTAGGTGCCGCCCAGCAAGCGCTCTTACAAATGGATCCGGAAAATACGAGGAACGTAACGGATATGGCTCTGGCCTGTGCCGTAGCTTATCCATTAGGTGTCGTAGGCGTAATTCTCGCTATTATCATCTTGAGGTCCTTATTCGCAAAAAAGACACAGAGCACGCATAAGGAGCAAGACACGACAACAAACGTAGCGGAATTTCAGGTATTAAACCCCTCTATTTACAATAAGAGCATCCAGCAAGTCATGAAATTGACAGAGAAACATTTCGTGATCTCCCGCCTCTGGAGGAACGGAAAGGTGACGATCCCTACCTCTGAAACCATCTTAAAGGAAAAAGACCATTTGCTTATCATATCCGTAAAGGCGGATGTCGAATCCATCAAGGTACTTTTCGGAGAACAAGAGACTACGGACTGGAATAAGGAAGATATTGACTGGAACGCTATCCCCCGCCGTATCGTCGTAACCCGCAACCGGGTAAACGGGGTAAAGCTAGGCTCGCTCCGGCTCCGCAACCTATACGGGATCAACATCACCCGGGTAAACCGTGCGGGTATCGATCTGGTGGCCTCCCGTGACCTCCGTCTACAGATTGGGGATAAACTAACGATCGTAGGCGAGGCCAATTCCGTGAATAACGTGGGTAAGATATTGGGAGACGAGCTGAAACGGCTGGATAACCCCAACCCGCTTGCCATATTCGTAGGACTTACGCTGGGCGTATTAATCGGGGCGATCCCAATCGCCATACCGGGAATGAGTACCCCCATCAAGCTGGGTATCGCCGGAGGACCGATCATCGTTGGAATCTTGATGGGTGCGTTCGGCCCCCGTTTCCACCTAACGACTTATACCACCCAGAGCGCAAACCTGATGATGCGGCAGTTCGGTATAGTGATCTATCTGGCGGGACTGGGAATCGACTCCGGAGCTCATTTCTTCGAGACCGTCTTCCGTGCCGAGGGATTGTTATGGATCGGTCTCGGTTTCCTATTGACGATCGTACCGGTCTTGATCGTCGGGTTCATCGCCTCGCAATTCTTCAAGTTAGATTACGCCCACAACATAGGTATGCTATGCGGAAGCATGGCCAATCCGATGGCCTTGAGTTATGCCAATACGACCGTCGAGGGTGACGAGCCTTCCGTATCTTACGCTACGGTTTACCCGTTATCCATGTTCATCCGGGTGATTTCTGCCCAATTATTGATCATGTTATTCACTTGACCGCTTAAAAAGTCTAACATTCGACCTGTTTTTTGTTTCACTTACCTTATCTTTGCAAGACATTTGAAACAATACTTTGATGAATGAATGAAACTATACTCAATGGGCTACTAAACTTGTTCGCTATATTTGCGTCCTTGGCAAAAATAGAAAGTGATCAAGCACGTCAAGCTGTCAATTCTTACTTAACCAGTCACTTTGGTATCCGCTCCCATAAAGAATATATGGAGCTATTTGAAGAGATACAAAGTGTTTACGATGACCCGGAGTTCGACATCGATAGAGAAAGCGTTATTATTAACGTATGCAACCAGCTCAAGCCCAAATTGATCGCGGAAGACCAACTATTGCTTCTTCTCCGTTTCATGGAGTTCGCCCATGGCAACAATGAAGGATTGAACGAGAACTTAGCCATTTTCCATAAGATCGCTACGATATTCAATATCGATACGGATACCTTCGACAACCTATACGCCTTTGTAGTCGGTAAAAAATCCCCCTCCATACTTACGATCAACGCTGATGATAGCGATAAAGACGTCAACCATATCTACAGAAGGGGGTTGGAGGGCGAGATACGGGTGTTGAGACTGACCCGGTTCGACCGAATGGTCTTTATCTACCAAGGCAGCGGACGGGTATTCATGAACGATATCCCGCTTACTTCCGGTATCTTCTATGGCTGGCAACGCAGCAGCGTAATCAAAAGCCCACTATTCTTGCCGGTTTATTATAGTGATGTCCTCGATGTATTCAATCAGAATGAGCATAAGGAACGTATTTTATTAACCGGGAGGGATATCGAGTTCAGCTTCAAGAATAGCGAGAACGGTATGCACAATTTCTCTTTCAACCTTGAATCCGGCCAGTTGGTAGCCATCATGGGAGGAAGTGGCGTTGGTAAGTCTACCTTGTTAAGCATCTTAAATGGGAATATTATCCCCGGTGAGGGAAGTGTATGCTTGAACGGACATCCGCTGAGTGATCCGGAATGCAAGCAATTGATCGGTTTCGTGCCTCAGGATGACTTGCTGATCGAGGAATTGACCGTATTCCAAAATCTATGGTATACCGCCCGCCTTTGTTTCGCAAACCTGACCGAAAAGGAGATCGAGGATCGTGTCAATACGATACTGGAGGATTTGGATCTGAGCAAGATCCGGGATTTGGCCGTCGGGTCTCCAATCCGGAAAACGATCAGCGGAGGGCAGCGTAAACGTTTAAATATAGCACTGGAACTTATCCGTGAGCCGGCGATCCTTTATTTGGATGAGCCTACCTCCGGCCTCTCGTCCACCGACTCCGAGAAGGTCATCATGCTGTTAAAGGAACAAACGCACCGGGGACGGCTCGTGGTTGTCAATATCCATCAACCTTCGTCCGAGATCTATAAGTTGTTCGATCGCCTGTGGTTATTAGATACCGGCGGTTACCCGATTTACGACGGTAACCCGATCGAGGCGATCACTTATTTCAAACGGATCGCCAATTACACCGATCAGGATATCAGTGTTTGCGGCACCTGCGGAAATATCAATCCGGAACTAATCCTGACCATTATCGACGCAAAAAAGATAGACGATAGCGGGAACCAGACAAACATCCGGAAGATAACTTCAAAAGAATGGCATGAGTTATATGTAGCTTCCCGCCCGAAGTTCCAAGAGGTTAAGCCTACCCCCCTGCCCCCGAATCATCAGCAGAAGCCCTCGATCTGGAAGCAATTCTGTATCTTCTTGGAAAGAAACATAAAGACCAAGCTGACCAATAAGCAGTACTTGTGCATCGCCTTACTGGAGACTCCTTTATTGGCGGG
>ENA-ORVC01002674-ORVC01002674.1-human-gut-metagenome-genome-assembly--contig:-NODE-2674-length-11404-cov-4.970130_pt1 | contig 11404 bp, 21 predicted proteins | sample MGYA00242092_ERZ509234 | MGnify/ENA primary metagenome ERZ509234 (study PRJEB26280, sample SAMEA2338800) | human gut metagenome | biome: human gut; feature: human-associated habitat; material: faeces... | reverse complement strand
GAAGAGGAAGCAGTATCAATTTAATATAGCAATTATTTAATATTCGTTATACTAGCAGAACAGGCAGAAAGTAAGGAAGAACGAGATTTTTACGCCTATATTATGACTATGAATTTGCAGCGTAAACAGAAAGAAGCTATTGAAAAGAATTTATTTTGAGGATGCAGACAAGGAGTAAGTAAAATGAAACACCTACTGGAACTCTATCTGACCGATGAGAGATATAAGTTTGTGAAAGGTTTTTATTATTGTGGAGATCAGAAATTAAAGCTGGCTGCAAGAACGTATTTTGTTCCGGATTTTCCGGATGCCATGATGGTTGGTGTAGAGGAAGAAGTATGGATGTGGGATATGAAAGGTTCCATGTGCCAGTATTATTTGGATGATATGGCGATTGAGTTTTTCCAGAATCCGACTGGTGAGGATGAAGAATATCCGGTTCCGATGTTGATTCATAATGTCTGTCAAAGACCATTAACAATTTTATTCGAATACTGCGATGTAGAGTATGAGATTGCACCAAGAGAAAGCAGAGAGATTATTCCTTTTCAAACAAAATGAGGAAGGCCGTCAAACCCGTCCCATAAAAGGACAAGGATCAAACAACGAACCTTCCTCAGAAGATACTATGGCAGAAATCGGAAAGAAAGTCAAGAGGTAAAATTTTATGGTAATCATGACCATTCATTTTAAAGAACATGCTCTATCAGAGCAGGGACTTACAGCAGAAACGTTATTAGGAAGATTTGACGCATACTGTGAAAAATATAAGATTTCACGCCCTCAATTCAACATACTTCAAAAAGATGGAGAACATGGTGTTGCAGATATAAGCAAAATCATATTTGAGATAGAGAGGGAAATATGGATATTAGATTTAATCGAAACCTGGTATTGGGATGTGGACGGGAAACGTGAAGATTTGCTTCAAGACGCATGGAAATGGAGTACCAGAATATAGGAGGGATTTTATGATACCAACACTATATCCCCCGTTCCAGCATTGGTCAGAGACAGGTTCGGTATGGATATTATCCGATTTGCATTTTGCAGATAAAGATTGTAAGAAGATAGATTTTAATTGGCCATCTCAGGAAGAGTTACTGAAACGAATTAACAAGGCTGTGAGAAAGACAGATACTTTTGTCTGTCTTGGAGATGTGGGAAAGGCAGACTATGTGGAACACATTCGTGCCGGCAGAAAGGTTCTGTTGCTTGGAAATCACGATGCAAGAGGCAAATGCAAGCCTTATTTCGATGAAATCTACGCCGGTCCCTTATTTGTTGCTGAACAACTATTACTTTCTCATGAACCGGTAATTGGCTTGCCCTGGGCGGTGAACATCCATGGACATGATCATGGCAATAAGGCAGCTTATCAGGATGATTGCAGGCATTTGAATTTGGCGGCGAACGTGTGTGGCTATGAACCTGTCAATCTTGGAAAATTAATCAAATCCGGGATTTTATCCGGCATTCCTACCATTCACCGGATGACGATTGATCGGAGATTAGAAGATAGCAAAAATGAAAAGAAGGATGTGATTTTATGAACTTTTATACAAGCGATTTACATTTTGGACATTCCAATGTGATTGGTTTTGACCACCGACCATTTGCAGACCGGATAGAGATGGAACAGGTGCTAATCCATTTATGGAATGGCAGGGTTCAAAAAGACGATGATATTTGGATTATCGGAGATTTCTGCTTTCGGGCAGACAAAGATCCGACATATTATCTGAAAAAGTTAAAAGGAAGAAAGCATCTAATTGTGGGAAATCACGATGGAGTAATTCTGAAAGATGAGAAGGCGCTTTCTTATTTTGAAAGTGTAGACAAGATGACACACATTCAGGATCACGGAGAACAGATTGTCATGTGCCACTTCCCGATTGCAGACTGGAATCAGATGCATCATGGAAGCTGGTTAATTTATGGTCACATCCATAACCGGAAGGATGATACCTTTGAGTTTATGAGGAAAAGAGAGCGTGCCTTAAATGCTGGCTGTATGATTAACAACTATGCCCCGGCAAGTTTCCGGGAACTGAAAGAAAATAATCGCCGTTACCTTGAAGCATACGAAAAGCAAAGAAAGGATTCCAAATTCCGAATGCTGATTGCTTTGGATGAGGAACGGATGGTGCGTGACGGCTTGAACGTATCAGAAAAATGGGCGGAAATTGATGAAATGTTAATTGATTTGCCCAAAATGAAGCAGCCGGAAAGAGGTGTTTTTGTGACAGAAAGCTCTGGGATTCGGAGCTGGTTTATGCATCTATTGGAAGACAAGCCATGGTTTATGAAGTATGTGGCAAGTTGGAAGATTGATGACCGCAACTTAAAAGATGATGTCATTGAAGGGATGCGTGCTGTGGGGATTCAATGTTCATACGAATAGGGAAATCAGATTTCACAGAAAAGAGGAAGGCTTTGACAAAATTTACGAGATACATTGAAAGCAGCAAAAGGAGAGACAAAAAATGGTTCAAACATTATATGAAGCAATCGAAGAGGCAGTAAGAGAAAAGAAACCGGTGAAAATTCCGGATGGAATTATATTAAAAACAGGATATGCACCAACCGGAACAACTTTTACGATACCAGGATTGTATTGGATGGACGAAGAACGAAATATCTATGAAGCGTGGATGCAGATTGAGTATCGTCAATCTGATATATTCCCTGGGTTATATGTTTTAGGTTCCCGTACTCCGGATGGGTTAAGTTCTGGAATTACTTCTATGTTTCGAAAAGAAAACCGTTATAAATCGATTATATAGATATCTAAACGGAGAGAAATTGAGAGGTGAAGAGGATGAAAGAAATACCAAAAGCAATTTACAAAAAAGGCGATGTGGTAGCATTCCAATGTTACAAAGCGATCAAAAAAGGAACAATTGTTGTTGTGGATGCACATGGAACATTTTTTCAGCAAGAGGAGCCGTCTTATGACATTGAAGTTACAGATGATCCGTTTGGACAGAATGCACTGTATAAGCATATCCAGCAGTCCTGGATCTTGCCAACAACGGATGTGGAAGTCACGAAATTTCAAGAGGAACGAAAGGAAGAATCTGATACGGATTGGGAGGAGCATGTTCGACAAGTTGGAAAGGATCTTGTTCAGAAGCATATTGGGGTGTTGAAGGAATTGGCAAAGTGGGATTGAGCGTATGTTAAAGTTAGTGATTGAGTTTGATCAGAAGCATATAAGAGAAGAACAGGTTTGTACCATAGAAGAGTTGTATCGGAGATTAGACCGGGCGGCGGTTGGGCATTTAAACCTCAAAAAAATCGGTGATGGAATTTACCAGGATGCAGGCAGGGAAGATGATTTAGCAAGGTTTCTTTCTCTTATGGGATTTTTAGAAGACCTGGAATGGTTTCGAAGATATGCAATCCGGATGGACTGGTACAATGATCGGATGGGTACTGTTAAAAATATAGCACCCGAAAATTTATTAGTGGGAATTCAAAATGAGGAATAAAGAAAATGAGTGAACTAACAAAAGAAAAAGCATTGTATGAACAACTGCAGACGGCTATCCGGGAAATGCACAGTGAGATTCATGCGATCTATGAGCCGGATGGTTCTGAATTTTTCGGAGACTGCTATTGTGCTGCAGTGGATCTGTTCTCACCGGCATTTACATTCCGGGTGTATTTTAAGGTTGTAGATGGAGAATTGGACGTACAGCATGTGGAACGGTGGCATTTTGGATGATATGTGAAAGGAATTCATATAGAACATGTTAATTGTAGAAATACATTTATTGGATGAGAGAACGTTAAGAAAAAACGGCTACGATTCACGCAAAATAAATCGAATGCTGGATCATGTGTTTCTAGATGTGTGTGGTGCAGAAAAAATCGTAGATGGCCAGTATTCGAGTGTGGATGATTTTCATGATTTTGTTCCTCTTATGACGGCAACATGTTTGTTAGCTGAAAAGAAAGATGTTCGAAGATTTTGCAAAAAGATTTTGTGGGTAAAACGCAACGAAAAAGGCGAAACCTATCATGTAGAGGATATTTTGGAAGAAAATGGTGAGTGACGGTTTGCTCTGTTTTATATGCGGGGAAGTTATAGGAAATTTGAAGGTATAGAAGAATATGAAGAATGATGATTTGGAAAACATAACAAGAATATGTGATGGGAAGTATTTTTGTAGGAATCAGGAACGGCAAGGAACTGGATATTTAGAATACACAAAAGGAAGATGGGACAAAGAAACATTTTGGCAGGATGATTCCATGTATCTGAGTATAGACTTCGAAATTTTTGATTATGTGCAGATTTTACAAGCAGTTCTTCCCAATTATGACACGTATGGAGTTACAGAAATTTTGCCAGAACAATGGAAACAGATTAGGTCGAAAGCAAAAAGGAGGGGCGGTACTGTCGTAGAGATGGTAGAAGAAATTGAGTGTTGGATGTACGATATGTTTCAGATACATGGAAAAGTTACTATTTTAGGAATTTGAAATAAAACACTTGATTTTAAGGGAGAGAAAGACAATGCAAGACACCATTATATATAAAAAACAAGATAATTATTTGATACCAGATTTAGAACAAGAAGAACTTCCACCACTTGGGAAGTATGGAAGAATGCGTCTGGCTTATTTAGAGGAGAAAGAACAGCAAGCGAAGCACCTGTTGCTGTTGATGAAAGGAAACCTGAATCAGGATCTGATCGATACGGAGAAGATGGCGCACGAGAGAGTGAACCAGTGCATGAAGGAACTGGTAAAGAAGAATGCAGGACCGAAAAAAGAAGAGAATCCGATGGCGTGGGCGGGTCACATGAACAGTCTGAGGCATCAGGCAGAGGAGCTGGTACTTCCAGAAATCCTTTATCGTTAGTGAGTATATTTGAATCTCTCATAAAGTTTATATAGGATGCAAGGGAGAAAGTAGGACTGATAATTTGTTCTTAAAGTGTATCAAAATAAAAAGAACTGGAAGCGTCTTACAAAATGCAAGGGTTTCAGTCCTTTTTATCTGGAATGTATTTGATGATTTTACTTGTATCACAATGAAATATTTCACAAAGATCATTGAGTGTAATCATTGTGATTGATTCATTCTTTCGTAATTTACATAACGTATTACTGGAAATTCCATGATTTTTAATAAGCGTATAAGTTGTTTCTTTGGATTCTTTCAATGTTTTCCAAAATGGTTCGTAAACAATCATAATCAAATCTCCTTTTCTACTATATTAAAGTCTGACCAAGTTCTTGACTATAGCTAAAGAGTTGGCTATATTTATATGGGGAATTACATATTTCGGAAAAAATGCAAGAATGAAGTATTCCCAATTTATATGAGGGAGGGAGAAATTGATGGTGAAAAAACAGATGATCAAAAAAGGCTGGATTATAGCCATACTAATGGCTTTATTCATTACAGGATGTGGAAAAAAAGGAGTTTGCGATCTGTGTGATGAAAAAAAGTCTTGTACAGTTAAAAAGATAGCTGGAGAAACCGTAAATATTTGCGATGACTGTATGACAGAGATAAGCGAATATTAAAGGAATTATTTACAAAAGAGGAGTGGAGAAAAGATAAATGAAAAAAAGATTTAAAATAGGATTAACAACAATGGTATTATCATTATTTGTATGCTTATCAGGATGCGGAAAAGAAAATGTGAGTGAAAAGCAAGAATCAAGTTCCAAGACAGAGACGCAACAAGAACAGAAAGTCAACGGCGCAGCAACTTATAAAGCAAGCAAAAAAATTAAAACGGCAAAACCTTATGAAGGATATGTACAAATCAAAGATAAAGTAGTTCAACTTCCGGCTAGTTATGAAGAACTGAAAAAAGAACTTGATTTCAAACTTATTGCAGATGAAACAATACAATCCGACGAATTTATCGTAGATGGTGGCGATTATTTTAATATCCGGGTTTCATTGGATGATTTTGGAAATGCTATCGAATTTTATGTCAGCAATATTTCAGAAGAAAGAGTCCCTTTAAAAGAATGTCAAATTGAAGAAATCAGCGAATTCTCTCCGAATAGTGTTTTCTTTCCAGGCGGTATAACACTTGGAAGTTCTTTTCAAGATGTAGAATCTGTGCTGGGTGATTATTATACGGAAATTGAAAATTCGGATACTCTTGATTATAGATATTTGGCCTTGATTACAGATAAGACAATTCCATTCTTTAAAGATTCCGAATCAAATAAACTTCTTGAGAAAATACCATGTAGCAATTATCAGTACAAAATTTCTTTTGATAGAAATACTTATACAGCAACTTCTATATATTGTGTATTTGAAAAAAATATTACACAAGAATATATCGATTATACAATAAATAAAGACAATCCATTCAATCCGTTCCCAATAAAATGTCAAAAGCCATATGGTCTACAGGTAAGCAGTAGCATGATGACCATAGGATCTCTTCCAGGAAAGAATGGACGTTTTAAAGGAATTTTATCTATAGATGATAAACAATATCTAATGGTATTTTCAAGCGAAAATAATGATGCTAAACAAGGGTTGGGTGAAATTTATGAGCAGTATTACAGCCTATTGGATGAGACTTCTCTCAATTATGGTGGTGGACATAGATATGATGTCGATGCCTTCTCGAATTTATTACTTCTTCCAGAAGATCAGAAAATATTAACTGATACGGAAACGCACATTACAGGTATTTCCTATTCTACCAATGACGGGTATATTGCTGCTCATTTAGTACATGATTTATATACAGTTGATCAAGGAAATACTGTACGTGACTATGCTGCATTCTTATATCCAATGGAAGGAACTGAAATTTCTGAAAATGCAGTTAATGAGTTTAAAGAAATAGTGGAACACATGGGTTCCTCTATGACTATGGAATATAAAGAATAATACCTGTTGAAGAAATATATAGAAAAAGTACTCCCAAATAACTCCAGCTTTTTGAGAGTTGGAGTTATTTTTATGTAAGCGCAAAATAATTCGACGGATTGCTTTGCCCTAAAATTCAGTCCATAATAATCATTAGAGAATGCAAGCACTTTACTTCATCTTCTGTTGCTAGAAATGATAGGTGCGAGCATTTTACTCGATTCGATTTATGGAGGACTGCTCATGAGAAGCAAAAGAACAATACCGTCTCATCATGGAATGCCGTCAAAGTGGATTGACAGATCATCAATGGTGTGTCGAACATAACATCAAACCAGAAACTTTTTACAACTGGGTAAAACGATTACGTCAAAAAAGTTGTATGGATTTACCGACATCAACCGGACGCAGCCATAGCGCTCCGGAAAGTCAGGAAGTTGTCAGAGTGGATTTTCATGACACCGACACGCTTTCCTATGAACAGCCGTTAAATATGGTCCCGGCATCTACGGAAAAAAATAACATTTCCGTGGCGGAGCCAATGAGGCTGTCTGTTGGAAGTTTTCTTCTAACTATCCCAAATGGAACAGATCCACAACTTTTGGCTCAGACCCTTCGTATTATGAAGGAGCTGAAATGTTAGGCGATATCACAGCCGCCGATGAGATTTATATCGTAACCGGCAGAACGGATATGCGAAAATCCATTGACGGACTGTGTGCGATTGTAGTGTTGTGGTCAAGCATTTTTGTAACACTTATGGCTAATAAAATCGGTGGATTGCAGTTTGGAATCTATCGGAACTGTCAGATTTCATCAAGGGTGTTTCACACTACTGTCGCAGCTTTGCCCTTGACAAAAGCTAACCGTTCCGATTTTGAGTAATCAAGCAATCTGCTCGGGCAGCCCTTTTTTATCCTGCGATTCGTGCCTGATATGGCGTACGGTAACCGTTGGAGCTATGCGGGCGTACATGATTGTAGTGGACATAGGAAAATTCCTCCACTGCTTGGTAGAGTTCTTCCTCTGTTTTGAACTCATACAGATTTGTGCATTCATTCTTCAGTGTATTGAAGTAACGCTCCATCGGTGCATTGTCATAGGGATAACCTGCTTTGCTCATACTCTGCGTCACATTCACTGACTTGCAAAAATCAGTAAATGCCTTAGATGTATACTGTGAGCCCTGATCGGAATGCAGGATCAATTCTCCTTTGATAGCTGGCTGAGAATCCAATGCTTTCTGTAGAGTGCGGATGGCAAGATCACTAGTGATGTGCCGATCCGTTATGCTGGCAATGACACTTCTATCATGAAGATCAATAATACTGCAATTGTATCTCACATCATGGTTCTTCAAAAATAAGTATGTGAAATCTGTGCACCATTTTTGATTGATTTTATCCGACATAAAATTCTGCTGAAGTTTGTTTTCAAACACCTTGTGTGGTTTTCCCTGTTCATAATCTGTTTTTTGGGGACGAACGATGGATCTCAGTCCCAACTCCGCATTCATGTACTTATGTATGGTTGCAGGGCTGTAGTGATATCCCTTACGTGCCAGATAGACTGTCATGCTCCTGTAACCATCGACACCATTGTGTTCATGATAGATTTCATGAATCTGTGCCTGGACTTCTGCTTTATGGGCGTGATAATCCGCCTTCCGGTGTTTCCGGTAGTTATAGTAAGCGTTCGGATAAATTTTCAGCCGTCTAAGCAGCCAGCGGATACCGAATGTCTCATGATATTGGTCAATAAATCGATAAGCCTCTAATCGATTTCCTTTGCGAAGAATGCCGCTGCTTTTTTTAAGAAGAGATTCTCCTTTTTTGCTTCTTCCAATTCCTTACGGAGACGGAGGTTTTCTTTCATAAGTTCCAGATCATTAGGAGCATCTGGATTCTGCTGGGCTTTTGTATGGCATTCTTCGCTAAATTCAGCACACCATTTGGAGATACTGGCTTTTGATACACCATACTCTGCAGTGATGCTTTTGTAAGTATATAGTGGTTCAGTTGTCCCTCTTCGATATGAAGGCGAACGATTTTCTTTTTAAATTCAGGTGTGTAACTTTGTGACATAATACTTCCTCTTTTCTCTGTAAGATGATTATATCTTATTAGCCACTTCTGTTACAACTTTATTATAGCACTTCAATATGGATCCAAGGCGGAGTGCCCTGTACCTTTTCTGTGGAAAACGCTGTGACAGGATCAAAGCTTTGCGCTGGGAGTCCGATGGATTCGTACTGCTATATAAACGCATGGAAGTTCAGGGCAGATTCCGCTGGCCTAGAAATCCGTTGGAAGTAAAACAACTGACCTGGCAGCAATTCGACTGGCTCATGTCCGGTCTTGAAATCGAACAACCGAAAGCATTCAAACCTACGGAATGAGGGTGGAAAATTTCTCTGCAAGCCAGCGAAACTGTGGATTATCACACGCACTGGAGCATGCCCACAATCCCTGATAAATACTGGGTTTCTGCTTCTTTTTCTTTGCTTTTTGTGGTATACTAAGAGCAGAGAAAAAGGAGCAGAAAACATATGGCTGGTAATTCAAAAGATTCAAAAATCCTTGAATATAAGGACATGATCAACCAACTGAATAAGACGATTGCTGCACAGACAGAACTGATCCAGTCTTTACAAAAAACATTGGAAGCAGACCGTCTGGAAAAAGAAGCCCTTCGTCAGCAGATTGAATATCTCACGAAGAAGCTTTTTGGCACTTCCAGTGAAAAGCGGAAGGATATCGAAGGTCAGCTGAATCTTTTTGATGAAGTCGAACAGGAAGCAGATCCGGCATGGAAACCGGAACTTCCTGATGATATCACTGTTCCAGAGCATAAACGGAAAGCACGACGGACGCACGCAGAACTCTTTAAAAATGTGCCTTCCTGCGATGAAATCCTTTCTCTTCCGGAAGAGGAACGGAACTGTCCAACCTGCGGAACACAGATGGAATGCATTGGAAAAGAATTCGTCCGGCATGAGTTCCGGTTTACCCCAGCCAAAGGGAAAGTAGTAAATATCTATCGTGAAACGTATAAATGCCCGGAATGCGCTATATCAGAGGAGCATCCTGATGATCAGACATTTGTCAAAGCTCCTGTTCAGGAACCATTGATTCCGGAAAGTTATGCCTCCGAATCCGTTGTTGCATGGGCGATGCACCAGAAGTATCAGAATGGTCTGCCATTAAAGCGGCAGGAAGCAGACTGGAAACAGCTGGGTGTCCCCTTAAGCCGGGCTACACTGGCGAACTGGATCATTTACTGTGCCGAGAATTATCTCTGTCATGTTTATGATTATTTTCACAGTCAGTTACTGATGCGTAGATATCTGATGGCAGATGAAACACGGGTTCAGGTGCTGAATGAGCCGGAGCGTAATCCGGAAACAGATTCCTGGATGTGGCTCTTCCGCAGTGGAGAAGATGGACTTCCCCCAATCCTGCTTTATCATTACACAGAGACAAGGGCAAAGTTTCATGCTGCATCTTTCCTGCAAGGGTTCAGCGGATATCTGGAAACGGATGGATACCAGGGTTATAACAATCTGCCAGATATCAAACGCTGCTCTTGCTGGGCACATGTGAAACGTTACTTCACAGATGCCATACCGAAAGGGAAAGAGTATGATTACAGTCTTCCGGCAGTGCAGGGAGTACAGTTCTGTTCCAAGCTGTTTGATTGTGAACGGTATTCAAAAGCAAAATCATACTGCGGAGCAGAGGAAACAGTTTCGTCTTGAAAAAGAAACGCCGATATTGGATGTGTTCTGGAATTGGTTGGAACAACAGCGCCCAAACAAGGGGACTCGTTTGGCCAAAGCGGTGAACTATGCCCAAAATCGGAAAGACACTCTGATGACCTATCTGGAAGACGGTCACTGCAGTCTTTCTAATAATCTTAGTGAGAATGCAATCCGACCATTTACAGTTGGCAGAAAAAACTGGCTGTTCAGTGCCAGTCATAAGGGAGCCACTGCCAGTTCCATTGTGTATACTATGGTTGAGATGGCAAAAGCAAATGATCTGAATACTTATAAATATCTGACATATCTCTTATCACAACGACCAAACGATAAAATGTCAGATGAACAGCTGGAACAGCTTGCCCCATGGAGCGAGCTTGCGAAAGCTAACTGTCAAAACTAAAATAGAGGAAAACGCTTGCATCTATCATTTTGGTGCAAGTGTAATTTACGAGTAACGTAGCAATATTTTGCGCTTACATTTTTATTAGGAAGTAAGCTTTTTTATTTTTGCTTTTCCGTGTAAACAAAGTGATATGTAACTATGGGGATGAATACTTCATAGTTCACCGGCATTTATATTCTGCACTTTTATGTTATAAAAAAAGCGGAAGGAGTGGAGATAGTGAATCAAATAGATTCTATCCATTTGGAATTTTGGATTTCATACTTTAAAGAGGTAAGTTAATGAATAGCTTTTTGTTACCCATTATATAGTGAATAAGCTATTTTTAAGATTGTAAAATATATTGCAAGATTAGTAATGAAAGATGAAAGGA
>ENA-ORVC01002669-ORVC01002669.1-human-gut-metagenome-genome-assembly--contig:-NODE-2669-length-11434-cov-3.182178_pt1 | contig 11434 bp, 8 predicted proteins | sample MGYA00242092_ERZ509234 | MGnify/ENA primary metagenome ERZ509234 (study PRJEB26280, sample SAMEA2338800) | human gut metagenome | biome: human gut; feature: human-associated habitat; material: faeces... | reverse complement strand
CGATTCCGGAGCAATGCCTTTTGCGCAGCATCATTATCCATTTGAGAATAAGGACCTGTTCGAGCAGCAGTTCCCGGCAGACTTCATCTCCGAGGCTGTTGACCAGACAAGAGGATGGTTCTACTCCCTTCTTGCTGAGTCCACACTGCTTTTCAATAAGGCTCCGTATAAGAATGTAATCGTTCTGGGACATGTACAGGATGAGAACGGACAGAAGATGAGTAAGTCCAAGGGAAATGCAGTAGATCCGTTTGATGCACTGAACAAATACGGCGCAGATGCGATCCGCTGGTATTTTTACATCAACAGTGCTCCATGGCTTCCGAACCGTTTCCACGGCAAGGCAGTTGTAGAGGGACAGAGAAAGTTCATGAGCACTCTGTGGAACACCTACGCATTCTTCGTACTGTATGCGAACATTGACAATTTTGATGCAACTAAATATACTTTAAATTACGATAAGCTTCCGGTTATGGATAAATGGCTGCTTAGCAAGCTGAATACCATGGTGAAGACTGTCGATGCGGATCTTGATTCCTACAAGATTCCGGAGGCTGCAAGAGCACTCCAGGAATTTGTTGACGATATGAGTAACTGGTATGTAAGAAGAAGCCGTGAGCGTTTCTGGGCAAAGGGCATGGAGCAGGATAAGATCAATGCTTACATGACACTTTACACAGCACTGGTAACAGTTGCTAAGGCTGCAGCTCCGATGATCCCGTTCATGACTGAGGATATCTACCAGAACCTTGTAAGAAGCATTGATGCAGACGCTCCGGAGAGTATCCATCTCTGCGATTACCCGGAGGTAAACGAGGCATGGATCGACAAGGATCTTGAGGCAAACATGGAAGAGCTTCTTGAGATCGTTGTTCTCGGACGTGCATGCAGAAATACCGCAAACATCAAGAACCGTCAGCCGATCGGAACCATGTATGTAAAGGCTGAGAAAGCTATGGATAAATTCTACACAGATATCATCGCAGATGAGCTTAACGTAAAAGAAGTGAAATTCGCAGATGATGTAGAGTCCTTCATTTCCTACAGCTTCAAGCCGCAGCTTCGTACAGTAGGACCGAAATACGGCAAGCTTCTGAACGGCATCCGTACCGCACTCTCCGAGATCGACGGAACCGCAGCAATGAAAGAGCTGAGAGATAATGGTGTTCTCGTTCTTGACATTGACGGAAACAGAGTCGAGCTTGCAGAGGAAGACTTATTGATCGAAACAGCCCAGAGCGAGGGCTATGTGACAGAGACAGACGGTGAGACATCCGTTGTCCTTGATACAAACCTTACACCTGAACTGATCCAGGAGGGCTTTGTCCGCGAGATTATCAGCAAGGTTCAGACCATGCGTAAAGAGGCTGGTTTCGAAGTCATGGACAAGATCATTGTCTATGCAAAAGATAACGATAAGATCATGGATATCATGAAAGCAAACCAGGATGAGATCAAACGTGAAGTACTGGCAGAAAACATTATTCTGGGAGAAGCAGAGGGTTACACCAAGGAGTGGAACATCAACAAAGAGGCTGTAACACTGGGAGTATCCAAAGTACAGGAGGAAAACTAATGATTGACAAGCAGTTTGAGAAAGAGGAATTCAAAAAAAGTGTAAAAGAAAACGTAAAATTCCTTTATCGAAAAACACTGGAAGAGGCTACACAGGAGCAGATCTTTCAGGCTGTAAGCTACACTGTGAAGGACGTGATCATTGACAACTGGCTCAAGAGCCAGAAGGCGTATGAAAAACAGGACCCGAAGATCGTATATTATATGTCCATGGAATTCCTTATGGGCCGTGCCCTTGGAAACAACCTGATCAACCTTGGTGCATACGGCGAGGTTAAGGAGGCTCTTGAGGAGCTTGGACTTGACATTAACTGCATCGAAGACCAGGAGCCGGATCCGGCTCTTGGAAACGGTGGACTTGGAAGACTGGCAGCATGCTTTCTGGATTCTCTTGCAACTCTCAACTACTGTGCATACGGATGCGGAATCCGTTACCGTTATGGTATGTTCAAGCAGGAGATCCGTGACGGTTATCAGGTAGAGGCACCGGATAACTGGCTGAAGAACGGCTATCCTTTCGAGCTCCGTCGTCCGGAGTATGCAAAAGAGGTTCATTTCGGCGGATATGTACGCGTTGAGTGGGATCCGGTGAAGAACGAGAATAAATTCATCCATGAAGGATATCAGGCAGTTAAGGCTGTTCCTTACGATATGCCGATCACAGGTTATAACAACGATGTTGTAAACACACTTCGTATCTGGGATGCAGAGCCGATCGTAGACTTCAACCTTGACTCTTTTGACAAGGGTGATTATCACAACGCAGTAGAGCAGGAGAACCTTGCACGTACTATCGTAGAGGTGCTTTATCCGAATGATAACCATATGGCAGGTAAAGAGCTTCGTCTGAAACAGCAGTACTTCTTCGTATCTGCCAGCCTTCAGGCAGCGATTGCCAAATACAAAAAAACACACGACGACATTACCAAGCTTCATGAGAAGGTTGTATTCCAGATGAATGATACTCATCCGACAGTTGCAGTTGCAGAGTTGATGCGTATTCTTATCGATGAGGAAGGTCTTGGCTGGGATCAGGCATGGGATATCACAACAAAATGCTGTGCTTACACCAACCACACCATCATGTCCGAGGCACTTGAGAAATGGCCGATCGAGCTGTTCTCCAGACTGCTTCCGCGTGTATACCAGATCATCGAGGAGATCAACCGTCGTTTCATTCTTGAGATCCAGCAGAAATATCCTGGAAACTTCGAGAAGATCAAGAAGATGGCGATCATCTATGACGGACAGGTTAAGATGGCTCACCTTGCGATCGTTGCAGGCTACTCTGTAAACGGTGTTGCACGCCTTCATACCGAGATCCTCAAGAATCAGGAGCTGAAGGATTTCTATGAGATGATGCCTGAGAAGTTCAACAATAAAACAAACGGTATCACACAGAGACGTTTCCTTGCTCATGGAAACCCGCTTCTGGCTGACTGGGTAACAGACAAGATTGGACCGGACTGGATCACAGATCTTTCCCAGCTTTCCAAGCTTAAAGTTTACGCAGACGATGAGAAGGCTCTTCAGGAGTTCATGACCATCAAGTTCAAGAACAAAGAGCGTCTTGCAAAATATATCCTGGAGCACAATGGTGTTGAGGTTGACCCGCACTCTATCTTCGATATCCAGGTTAAGAGACTTCATGAGTACAAACGTCAGCTTCTTAACATCCTGCATGTGATCTATCTGTACAACCAGATCAAGGCACATCCGGAGATGGATTTCTATCCAAGAACATTTATCTTTGGTGCAAAAGCTTCCGCAGCTTACGCACGTGCAAAGAAGATCATCAAGCTGATTAACTGTGTGGCAGATGTTGTAAACAATGATGCTTCCATCAACGGCAAGCTGAAGGTTGTATTCATCGAGAACTACCGTGTATCCAACGCTGAGATCATTTTTGCGGCAGCAGATGTTTCCGAACAGATCTCCACAGCAAGTAAAGAGGCTTCCGGTACAGGTAACATGAAATTCATGCTGAACGGTGCTCCGACACTTGGAACCATGGATGGTGCTAACGTTGAGATCGTACAGGAGGTTGGCGAGGAGAATGCATTTATCTTCGGTATGAGCTCCGACCAGATCATCAACTATGAGAACAACGGCGGTTACGATCCGGACTTCATCTACAACACAGATCCGGAGATCCGTCAGGTACTGATGCAGCTGATCAACGGAACCTTCTCCAGCGATACAGAGATGTTCCGTGATATCTACAATTCACTTCTCGACAAACGCAACATGCCGAGACCTGACCAGTACTTCATCCTTGGCGACTTCCGTTCCTATGCAGAGGCACAGAAGCGTGTTGAGGAAGCATATAAGGATGAGAAACGCTGGGCTAAGATGGCACTTCTTAATACAGCATGCAGCGGTAAGTTCACATCCGACAGAACTATCCAGGAGTATGTAGATGATATCTGGCATCTGGATAAGGTTGTTGTGAAAGAGAACTAAGATATAGAAAGTAATCTGCAAAGTATTACTATAAAATAAATTTCCACACAAAAACAGGGCGCGTCAGAAGTGGCGACGGCCCTGTTTTTTGTGTGGAAATTATGCCGGATTGATGACGATCCGGTTCCGCCTGGCCAGTGCAATGGCGATATGGCAGCCTTCCGCGATGGCGCAGGCTTTATCGGCAAAGCTGATGATCCAGGCTTCCCTGTTGCGTGGAAGAGGTCCCAGAGGGAACATATGTGAGAGTATCGCATCCAGCTCTCTGTCTGTGACATCAAAGTGTGCGGCACTGTTGTCTGCGGCAGCCTTCGGGTGATAAAACGCCTGATGCTCACCGGTCGGTGTCTTCGCCCTGAAGTCATAGGGACAGAAATCGTGGAGAAGTCCTGCCCTTGCGGCGGCTTTCTCGTCACATCCCAGCTTCCTGGCAATGAACCAGGAGAGGTAAGAAACATTGATACTGTGCATGAGCCGTGTGGTCCACTGGTGGTGGGTGTACAGGCTCAGCTTCAGGAACTCTCTGTTACAGAGGATGTTCTTCACAAGCGTATGATATTCCTGTGAGACCTCATCCGACACCGTGATATCCATCGGCAATCACCTTCTTTCTTTTGTTTATAATTTCATTATGACGATTATGGAGAAAAATGCAATATGGTTTATAGTTTTTTTAGAAATTAGCTTGGACAAATTTATTTGGGATGGGAAATGTCAGCGCGCAGAAGTAAGGAGAATGTTTTTTGGGGGTCTGTTCTTTGGGAAATTATGGTATAGTAAAGTGAAAACGCTATAACGGTTTTATGGACAGCTATAAGATAGGCTGAAAATAGTTGATTTAGATGGTTGACATAATAAAAAGAAGAGGAGCGTAATATATATGAAACCAGAAAAACTGATCGAAGTACTTTCCGTTGCAGAGCGGTTAAAGGATGCAGTGCGTCATAGTTATACTTCCGGTGGCAGGCGGGAGAGCGTTGCAGAGCATTCCTGGAGGATCACGTTGATGGCATATTTTGTCAGTGATGAGTTTCCTGAGGCAGATCTTCTGAAAATTATGAAAATGTGCCTCATCCATGATCTGGGAGAAGCTTTTACCGGGGATATCCCAGCCTTTGAAAAAACGGATAAGGATTCGGAGAAAGAAGCCGATGTGCTGGGAGAATGGGTGAAGACTCTGCCGGAGCCGTTCGATAAAGAGATGGCGGAACTATATCAGGAGATGGAAGCGCAGCGAACTCTGGAGGCCAGGATTTATAAAGCGCTGGACAAGCTGGAAGCCCTGATTCAGCACAATGAATCCGATATTAAAACCTGGATTCCGCTGGAGTATGATCTGCAGATGATTTACGGAAATGAGCAGGTGAAATTCTCAGAATATCTGACAGAGCTTCGCGCAAAGGTTCGGGAAGATAGTATACAGAAAATTCAGAAAAAAGGTTGTTGAATATGAATAACTCATGTATACTAATATGTATGGAATAAGTCCAAAATGCTTATAAAAGGGGGAAAAAGTAATGAAAAAAGCAGTAAAGAGATTATTGGTGTTATTTCTGGCACTTACATTTATCGTGACAGATCTTGCAGTAGCACCGGTCACAGCGCAGGCGGCGGGTACACTCAAATTTACTAAGTCTGTTGCTCTTATGAAAGGTGAGGAAATCGGATATGGAATCATAAACTCCGTCAGATCCGACAAAGTTCTGGGACTGAAATCCAGTAATACCAGTGTGGTATCAGTAAAAAAAATGCCGTTTCTGGATGATTATACCCTTACGCTGAAGGCAAAAAAAACAGGAACTTCTATCATATCCTTCAAAGTAAAAAGAAAGAATGGAAAAACATATTCTTTCAAATCTAAAGTTACGGTACATAATTATTCAAATCCGTTAAACGTGTGCAAATTCGGAAGAAAAGATTATAAAAAATCCTTTGATAAAAAGACCATGGTCCCGGTTGCAAAAGGTTATCCCAGAAAGGCAAAAGTATGTATCACTGCAAAGAAGGGCTACAAGATAGTTGCAATATATTACAGTGAACACGGAACCGGAAGACAGAGAAAGATCAAAAATGGAAGCACAGTCATTTTGGATGGAGAACATTATCTGCAGATATTGTATAAGAATACCAGCAAAAATTATGTATCATCGGTATATCTGGATGGATATAGTATGTAGAGATGACGAAAAAAGGAACCGGGAGACCGGTTCCTTTTTTGGTGATTTCAGAACATCTCTGAGTGCTGGTATTTCAAGGCTTTTTGGAATGTTTTTATTTGCTTTATATTAGCACACTGGGTGATTTTTTAGGAGTATATTTTTTTAAACCAGTAGAAGGAAGAATATGATAGCCAGTGCTTCAGTGAATATAGTATAATTATGGCAGAAAAAACGAAAATGGGAGAATCATATGAAGAAAAAGAGGATTGCAATGCTTTTGGTCGCAACACTTACGTTTTCACAGAGTATGGGCGCGGTCATACCGGTAGCAGCTGAGGAACTGACAGCAGATACCGGACAGGAAACTGCAGAGACAGAAGAATCAGTTCAGGAGAACGATGACTCGGAAACAACAGGGGAAGCAGCTTCAGTGCCTGATCTGAAAGACGATGAGGAATTAAGTCTTCAGGATGATGCAGAGAATGCGGAAGAAGAAATTGCAGAAGAAGAAAACACATCAGAAATTACGGAGCTATTCGGGGATAACACCGAAAATCAGGAGGTTTTCAATGACGGTTCAGAAGGTGGAGAGTCTGCCGCAGCAAATGAACAATATCAGCTTAATCTGATATTTGAAGGTGCCAGTGGAGGCCAGGATTTACTGCCGAACAGCCGTGTCAGAATAAAATCCCGTCTGGTTGATACAATTGGCTATAGTGATGTTTCTGCATATGAATTGAAAGTTGCTCCGGTAACGGGTGGAAATGGTGCCAAAATGGCAGACGTATCATTAGATGGCCAGGATATTGTGCTGGATGTTTACAATAAAACCGGAGACGCCAGAATTTCCGCAACGGCATTCATAAATGGAACTGAAGTGGCAAAAAGGGAATTTTGGGTTAACATCAGTGAGTATGTGATCCTGCCGGAAAAAATCACAGATACAAGTGGTAATGAAATCAACCTTGAAGTAGGTCAGCAGCTGGATATAGCAAAAGACATGAAACCACAGCTTGTCCGTTACAAAGATGGAAAAGGAGACCCAATTCCGTTAACAGGGGACAATTACAAGATCGTCATGTCACAGACAGGTCCTGGAGGTGAAGAATTTCGTGATTATGATGCAGATGGCCTGAAATGGATAGAGGTTCCGGGACAGGATCTTCCAATCCTGGAGAGAACAACAGAGAATTCTACATGGTTTGCACTTTTGGCTATGGAGAGATCAGAAAATGGAGACTGGCATTATATTACCCGACATCATTATGAACTTACTTCTTTGATCAGCAACGATTATGACAATGGTCATAATGATGACAGCGAAGAGAAAAGCTCCTACAGACTGGTATATGATTATCAGGATACGACAGGAAACGGAGCCATGCTGCCGAACAGTCAGATGACAGCTACCACTTATCTGGAGGACAAAACAAAGGATTATCAGAGAGTAGATGATTATAAACTGGAAATTCTGGAACAGTCAAAGCTGGCAGATATTTCAGTTTCTGCAGATGGAAAAAAACTTGTTATTAAATCTGGCAATAAAACCGGTCAGGGCTGCTGTTACATATCTGTACAGATACCGGATGGAAAAGGCGGATACAGAGAAGCCTTCAGAAAAGATATATGGTTTGAAGTCAGCGAATTTATGCTGTTACCGGAGAATCTGACAGATAAGAATGGAAAGCTGCTTAATCCGGCTGTTGGAGAATCCATTAATCTCGCCAATTTAAAAGTAAAACTGGTTCAGTATATAAACGGAAAAGGTGATCCCGTTGAGATTACAGGAAATGATATAAAAATCGTAGTGATGAGCTGGAAGGATACAGAATCCGGTAAACTGCAATATGATTACGATGATGAAGCATGGAACATGCAGAAAGTTTCCGGCCAGGAGCTTCCGATCATGACGAGAAAGTCCGATGATAATACAAGGCTTGCACTGTCTGCCATGCGAAAAAACAAAAACGGGGAGTGGGAGCGGCTTGTAAGAAAACATTTTGAGATTGGAGAAAACAGTTCAAAACACAGTCACAGCTGGAAAGCAGTAAAAACTGTTCAGGCAACCTGTACGTCAAAAGGAAGCAGAACCGATAAATGTACTTCCTGTGATGGTGTAAGAACCGTAACACTTCCGGCAAAACATACCGCTGTAAAAGATGCAGCAGTTGCAGCGACAGTATTTAAAGCAGGAAAGACGGAAGGAAGTCATTGTAAAGTGTGCGGCAAAGTGCTCAGAAAACAAGCTTCAGTTGCCAAACTGAAACCGACGATTTCCCTGACTGCATCTTCCCTAAAAATGAAAGCAGGTCAGTCTACCACTGTATTTAAAGCAGCCGGACTGGCGAAAGGCGATTATGTTACAAAAGTGACATCCGGAAATACAGGAATCGTAAAAGTATCTTCTGTGACAAAGAAGGGAACTTTCAGACTGACAGCAGGTAAAAAGGCAGGAAGTACTACAGTTAAGGTTATTCTTGCAAGCAAAAAGTCAGCATCTTTTAAAGTTACCGTACAGAGAGGGGTAGTAAAAACTTCGAAAATTACTGTAAGCACTAAATCTGTGACACTCAAAAAAGGAACTACTTACCGTAAACTGGCATCTTCAGTTAAAGTTACTCCTGTAACCAGCCAGGAAAAAGTTACATACACATCATCCAACAAAAAAATTGTGACAGTAACATCCGGTGGTGTGATCAAAGGTCTGAAAAAAGGAAACGCAACGATCACAATCCGAAGCGGCTCAAAGAGGACAACCTGTAAAGTTACAGTTAAATAAAAATTGTACGAAAAAAGGGGGAATCACTTCTGTGATTCCCCCTTAAAAAATCCTTATTTTATGCGGATTTCTTATTTGCCGAAGTATCTTTTAAGCAGACCAGCGAATGCTTTTCCGTGTCTTGCCTCGTCCTTAGCCATCTCATGTACTGTGTCATGGATTGCGTCAAGGTCAGCTGCTTTCGCACGTTTTGCAAGGTCGAATTTACCTGCTGTAGCGCCGTTTTCAGCCTCTACACGCATCTGAAGGTTCTTCTCTGTGCTGTCTGTTACAACCTCACCAAGGAGCTCTGCGAATTTAGCTGCATGCTCTGCTTCCTCGTAAGCTGCTTTCTCATAGTACATACCAACTTCCGGATAGCCTTCTCTGTGAGCAACTCTAGCCATTGCAAGATACATACCAACCTCAGAGCACTCGCCCTCGAAGTTCGCTCTCAGGTCTGCAAGGATGTCCTCGCTGACGCCTTTAGCTACACCTACAACGTGCTCAGCTGCCCATGAGAGCTCGCCTTCCTGTTTCTGGAATTTAGAAGCTGGTGCTTTACATACTGGACAGGCTTCCGGTGCCTGCTCGCCTTCATAAACATATCCACATACTGTACATACCCATTTAGCCATAGTAATGATCTCCTTTTCTTTTTTGAAATATATTGTTTGTTTTTGTTTCTTCTAAATTAATAATAGTAATTATTACTATTTTATAATATCATGTGATCTTTGTTTTGTCAAGCTTGTTTTTCTTCTTTTTTCAGGCATTCCTTGCAGATCCCATAGAAGCTTGCATCTACGTCAAAGACTTTTCCGTGGATAAATTCTGCAGCTGCTTGTTCAAGAATTCCGTTAAGGCTGTCTGACTGCATATCGATCACCCGGTTGCATCTGGTACACATGAAATGTGAGTGTGGTGCGACCCTTCCATCGTAGCGATCCGCGCTTCCGAAATTGGTCAGCTTCCGGATCTCACCGATGTCACTGAGAAGAGAAAGATTACGGTAGACAGTTCCGAGACTGATGTTCGGGTAGATCTGTCGAAGATTCTCGTATACTGTATCTGCCGTTGGATGATCTGTTCTGGATCTCAGAAATTCCTTGATGGACTCTCGCTGACGGCTGTATTTAAGTGCTGCCATAATGTTTCCTCCTATCAGTAATAGTAATTATTACTGATATTATAATACATGACAGAGGGAGGTTTGTCAAGAGGTTTAGATATGATTATCCTGAAATATTTTCATTTTATGAGTTGGATGTAAATGAGTATTTTTACGCTGCAGGTGTAGGAGATATTTGCAACCCTGCAGAGGACTTACTTGATTCGGTTAAATGGTGAGAACTGGCAGTCGGATGTCTGACAGAGTGTTTGTTATAAGGAATATTGTGCCCTTAATGATAGGATTTTATCAGTAAAAATTCTCGGTGAAAATTTATAAAAATAAGTTGACAGAGACTAACTTTGGTAGTATATTTACAACAGTTAGATAAATCTAACTAATATGTAAAGGAGAATGCAAATGACTTGTGAAAAATTTGAATCTGTCATGGGTTATCATTGTTCCCCTGTATTAATGGGAATGAAACCGGCGAATCTTGTTTCCTTTTCCAAGGAAAAAATGCCGGAGCTGCCGGAGATCATTTCGGATTATGAGGAGAGTCTTGAACGGGAAGGTATCCGTATGGAGATTATCTGTGGATGCAGGAAGCATTATCTTCTTCTGGTGTACCGGCCGGATATGCTGCAGGAATATCTTAAGCAGGATGAAGCCAGGAAACTTTTGCTTCAGGATGGGTATAATATAGATAGTTCTTTGGATGAGATGATCGCCCGTTTGAAGGAGAGATTTTTTCATAAGACGGAGTTTCCTCATGAGATCGGACTTTTCCTGGGTTATCCCATTGAAGACGTGAAGGGCTTCCGGAAGTTCGGAGGCAGTGGCTGCAAGATGTGTGGTTACTGGAAGGTTTATGATGATGTGGAGCAGGCTCGCAGGATTTTTGACAGCTATGATAAGTGCCGGGAGTTTACTGCGGCGCAGATCCGTGCGGGGTATTCGATTTTGCAGGTTGTTGGTATGAAGCATCTCTGTACATCTCAGATGTGCGTATAATATAAAGTTTAAAAACAGGAGGTTTTTAAGATGAGCAAGGTAGGAATTATTTACTGGTCTTCCACAGGCAACACAGAGGCAATGGCACAGGCTGTTGAGGAAGGTGCAAAAGCAGCTGGTGCGGATGTTGAGATCATGGAAGTTGCAGATGCAGATGTAGATAAAGCTCTCTCTTATGATGTTTTGGCACTTGGTTGTCCGGCTATGGGGGATGAGGAGCTTGAGGAGGGTGAGTTCGAGCCATTCTTCTCTGATCTGGAAGGCAAACTTTCTGGTAAGAAAGTTGCGCTTTTCGGTTCCTATGACTGGGGCGACGGAGAGTGGATGAGAACATGGTGCGGCAGAGCAAAAGAC